>Ga0315538_1001355_pt1 | contig 14634 bp, 12 predicted proteins | sample SalMarSW160230MG_2_FD_203834 | JGI IMG/M metagenome (GOLD analysis project Ga0315538, IMG submission 203834) | Salt marsh sediment microbial communities from the Plum Island Ecosystem LTER, Massachusetts, United States - Salt Marsh Sediment SW1601-230 ...
GGAAAAAGATTCAGAGAGAGATCAATGAAATACGCACTTTTTTTAGGCTGTACCATTCCGGCAAGATCAAGAAATTATGAACTCTCCGCCAGGAAAGTTGCAGAAAAACTGGGTATCGAAATGGTGGATGTGAAGGAGTTTATCTGCTGCGGATTTCCCCTAAGGGACAGCGATAAATGGTCTTCTGAGATTATGGCTGCCTATAACCTTTGTCTGGCTCAAGAGCGAAATCTGGATATATGTACCCTATGCAGTTCGTGTACATCTATGTTGACAGAAGTGGCACATCGCTTATCCGAAAAGGGCCCTGAAAGGGATCGGGTGAATGACCGATTATCCAAAGTCGGACTTCAGTATCGAGGCGGTGTCAAGGTCAGGCATTTTGCACGTATTTTATATGAAGAAGTAAAACCGGATGAAATCAAGAAACATTTTCAAAGGGATTTGAGTAACCTGAGGGTAGCCATTCATTATGGATGCCACTACCTCAAGCCTTCTGAAATCTATGATCATTTTGATGACGTAGACAATCCAAAGTCCATCGAAACGCTACTCACCATGACAGGAGCCCGTGTCGTTCATTACTCAGGAGAGAAAAGGTGCTGCGGGGGTCCCCTTCTTCCGGTGGACGAAAAGGTTGCCTTATCAGTGGCAAAAGACAAGCTGGATGCCATTTCTGATGTCGGGGCAGATGCCTTGTGTCTTGTATGCCCCTTCTGCTCTGTGATGTACGATAGCAATCAGAGAAGCATAGAAACTGAATATGGCACGAAGTATCAGTTACCTGTGTTGTATTTAACACAATTTCTGGGCCTGGCTATGGGATATGATAAAAAAGAATTAGGTCTAAATATGAATGTCGTTAAGACCGATGGGCTCCTTGCAAAGTATTTTGAATAGTTTATTGGGGGAAATTGTTACTACCCAGCAAATGACCCCGGCGCTTCGCTCCAGGGTTATATATGAAAGAAACTGATAAGTTTCATAACCGATTATTATAATTGCTAATTTTAAATTTAGTTTCTTAGGAGGTTCAACGTTCCGGGGTTCAAGGTTCAGGCCTGCCCTGGTGCAACGTAACGTGCGCTTTAAAACGATTCTAATGAACACTGCGCCTAGGGATTCTATGAAAAGGACTGCTAAACCAGGTCTGGGCCAGGGGTTAAACTAATGAAAGAAGCGTTCAATTCAGCGACGAATGCGGAATTCATCCGGTTCTTGCGATACGCCAAGCAGTCGAAAGCCAAGAGTGGAACCTATGTGATCCTGGATGCAGCCAACCGTGAACTGTGAACCCCGCCTGTCCCGATACAATCGGGGCGGGCAGGCTTGAACCTGACAACCTGAGTGGTTACGAAAAATTATTTATTTGATTGTCGACCATTTATACCAATCATCACTTTATAAAATTTCTTTGCGAAGACATTAGATGCTTGCAAGATATCTAGAATCCATTATCATAGGTTTTATCATTCAGAGGGGGAAAGTGTTCTTTTGGACTTCTTAGGTATTTTAAAACATAAGCCAGTGATCGCAGCCCTTAGAAATGTGGAGGGTTTCCGTATGGAAGGACTTTCCAACGTGGGCGTTTTGTTTGTACTTGGAGGAGATATTTTTAATCTACCTACTCTTGTTGAACAGGCAGAAAGCTTTGAGAAGCTGGTTTTTATTGATATTGACCTGATAAAAGGGGTTGGAAAAGATGCCTCGGGGATTCGGTATCTGGCCAGAGAGAGTCACGTTCATGGGATTATTACGACGAAAAGCAACCTCATAAAGAGCGCTCAAAAAGAGAATCTGATCTCCATTCAGCGGATTTTTGTGCTGGATTCGGAATCTCTCACAGGGGGCCTCAACGTGGTCGACAAGTCCAAACCTGACGCTATTGAGGTTCTTCCCGGTCTGATTCTACCCAAGATAATGGATAGAATCAGGTCAAGGAGTTCCGTACCTGTCATAGCCGGAGGCTTGATCACTATGCAGCAAGAGATCCAAGAGATTCTTTCTTCAGGTGCTATCGGAATATCCACAACAAGCGCAAAACTATTTAGCTATACTATAAAAGGACGAAATAAAAAGCAACGGTGATAAGAGGGGTATATATTGACAAGCTATATATTGAAATTGACAAAGATGGGATGTTTATCTATTCTACGATAGGCTATATTGTGCCGATTCAAACGAGAACGCATAAGGAAAAAGGAGGTGATGGAAGCAAAAGCTTGATGACGGGGTGTTGGCTGTAGGCTGATCGAGGAACCTTTAACTGGAGGAGGTGATTGAGGAGAGGGAAATTTTTATTTATCCAAATGTGTCAATATAAAGAGAAAGGAGTTCAGAATGAAAAAGAGAATCTTGACAACAACAATCTTCACTGTCGTTTCAATATCACTGCTGCTCCTGCCAACCTTTGCGGCGCAGGCGCAAGCCAATGACAAAATCGGCTGGGTCGGTCCGGTTTACAAGGAGTTATCCACAAGTCTGAACAAAGGTTTCAAGGCGTACTATAAGAAGACCTATGGGAAGGATGTGGATATCACGTTCGTGCGGCCGGGCGGATGGCCGGTCTGCGTGGACAAAATAAGAGCATGGGGCGGCAAGCCTGATGCCGATATATTCTTGGGCGCAGGCGCTCCAGCGCATGAACTCTTAAAGGCAGAGGGATTGCTCGTCCCCTACAGGCCAAAGGATTGGGATAAGATTCCCGCCGAATGGCACGGCATGAAGGTAAAGGATAAAGATGATTATTGGACCTGCTTCGCGCCCTGGATTGTTACCAATCTGTACAACGAGAAGGTTTTGAAAAAGCTCAGGCTGCCCCCGCCAAAAACGTGGAAGGATTTACTCAACCCTATCTACAGGGGTAACATCGTGTACACGCTGCCATACGCCTCTGGCACAATGCATGAAACCATTGAAATTCTCTTGCAGGCATTTGGAGAAAAGGAAGCCTGGGCATATCTTAGATCATTGGCGGCCCAGTTAGCCCGGTTCTCCACCGGTAGCACAGATACGACCCAATTAGTGGCCCGTGGCGAAATTCCCATCGGGGTCGCGCAGCCGCAGATGAACGCGATGGCTGCGCGCAAAGATGGCTATCCCGTGCGTGATTTGCTCCCGGAAAAAACGATCCTGGTTCCAGAGGCCGTGGCCTTGTTGAAAGGCGCGCCCAATGAAGCGATCGGGAAGATCTTTCTGGACTGGCTATTTAGCATGGAGGGACAAAAATACGTGCTGAACGGCCGTTATTTTGCAGCCAGGACGGATATTAAATTCTCCGTGTGGGAAAAAGAGGGCGTGGAAATGGCCAAGCACGCCAAGAAAGCGCTGGGAGTTGATTCATTCTGGGATCTGGATGTCGGGTTTATTGAGTACGATTTGCCTCTTGCCACAAAGAGATGGGACGAAGTCAACCGCTACTATGAGAACGAGATCTACAGAAAGTGGGGCAAGTTGAAAAGTAGCCTGTTCCTGATAGAGGAAGTTGAGGAAGAAATCAAAGTGGCAAAAGCACAGAATAAAGACATGACCAAGGCTGAGGCGAAAATAAAAGAAGCCAGAAGACTCTTCGAGAAAGATGGCAAGTATGCAGAAGCCCGCTTGGCTGCAACAGAGGCACGCACTCTCCCCGCTGTAGCGGGTTTACCAACTGGACTTATCATAGCAATAGTGATAGCTCTTTTAATTTCAGTGATTGCAGTGGTCATTGCGCTGCGACGTCGACCCGGTTAGTGAATAATTGCAACTCGACAGAATATACTATGAGCTTGATGTGCGGGCGAGCCAACGCTCACTCGCACATCACATAGGAGATAGTACCTGAACGAAAACTTACGTTCAGGTAAAATTCGAATACCCGCCCGCCTTGCCTGAGCTCGCGATGGCGGGCAGGTCGGAATCCGAAATTCGAAACAAATTCAAATATCAAATGACAAAATGACCTAAACTAACAGATTGCAAATACGATGTTTTTGGCATTGGAACATTCGTATTTTGGTCATTGTTTTGGGTTTCGTGCTTCGGCCTGCCCTGACGCGACTTTCACGGGAAGAAATGTTGTCACTGCAATACTTAGAAATTGGAATCTATAGAGCTAAGTCTTTGCAAGCCAGGTCTGGGCCAGGGATTTCGAATTTTTAACCGAAAAAACGGGGTTTTCGGTCCAGTTAGCAAAGTAAAGGATATGATATGTCTCGCGGCAATGTTTTTTTGGCAGCAATTCTGTGGTTGGTCATTGCATTCCTTGTGCTTTATCCGCTGTCATTTCTGGTGCTGGAAAGCTTTAAAATCGCCGGAACTGACAACTGGGGCATAAAAAATTATCTGGGATTCTTCCTCGACACCTATTATCTTAAAGTCTTTGGAAATACCTTGGTTCTGAGCTCGCTGGTTCTCCTGACGACTACCTTGTTCGGGGTACCCCTGGCATACATTTTGGCGAGATACAGGCACTGGGGGAAAACAGTTTTCACAGCCCTCATCCTTTTGCCGATTGTTTTGCCCGCGTACGCCGGCGTATTTGCATTCATCATCTTTTTAGGCAAGCACGGAACTCTGAATCTGCTTCTCATGGAAGCAGGATTGATCAAGACACCCATAAATTTCATCTATGGGCTACACGGGCTGGTGTTCATTCAATCCCTACACATGCTGCCTTTTATTGTCCTTGGTCTTTCCGCAGGGTTCACCACCATAGACCCCTCCCTTGAAGAAGCCGCCGAAGTCGAGGGAGCGAGTGGCTTTCGGAGATTTTTCACAATCTCTTTGCCTCTCTGCAGCCCAAGTTATATGGCGGGCGCCGTCATCGTATTCCTATGGCCCTTTACGGACTGGCTCACGCCAATGATTTTGGGGCAGGTGGACTTTCTCCCATCGGTTGCATACATCAATATCGCCTATCATTTTACCGATATGCACCGCAAGTACATGGGAATTGTGGCGGTGATCATTTCTTCCATCGTTTGCATTGCCATCTTTTTGCTCGTGAGGCGGTGGGTCGAGCGAAAAAAGTATACGGGCCTCTCAAAAGGGACAACGTCTGAAGGAAGAGTGATCGAGCCAGGCGCGTTGGTGAAATCAGGCGCGTATGTGTACATGATTTTTATCGCCGGCCTCGTTCTGCTCATTCCGATTGTGTTGGGGCTATCCGCTTTTTCAAGAAGATGGGTCTTTGAGCCATTTCCAACGTATTGGACCTTAGAGAATTTCAGATTAATCCTTCTGGAAAGCCCGATCCTAATTAAGAACTCCTTCCTCTTCAGCGGGATAGCCCTGCTTTTAGGGATCACCTTCGGGCTTCCGGCCGCCTATCTCATCGTACGCACCAATGTCCCTGGAAGAAATGCGCTCGACTTCGTGATTACACTGATGTTGGCTTTCCCAGGTATTGCGGTCGGGGTGAGTTATCTCCTGGCATTCTGGAAAGACATTCCCTTGGCAACCTATTGGATTATCATGCCGCTGGCTCTGTTTGCACGGCGGCTCCCGTACTTCTTGCGGATGGCTCATTCCTCTTACTTACAGCTGGATATTTCGCTCGAGGAGGCCTCCGAAGTATCGGGCGCGGGGAAGATCAGAACTTTTTTTAATATATCGTTGCCTTTGGTGATCAAAGGGGTGCTTGTCGGCGTGGTGATGTTTTTCATCATGGCATTCCAGGAGATTTCTACCGCAATATTCCTTTATCGAGGAGGATGGGAAACCTTGCCCATAGGAATCTATTTGAACTGGCACCGCGGTATGGAGTTCGGAATCGCCGCTGCCATGGCTTTTCTGATGATTGTGATTACCTTTATCCTTCTGCTGATCATATCAAGAATCGGCGGAGGTATCCTCAAAGCAGCCTGGGGTCCAGGCGGCACATAAGAAATCGGGCATGTGCAGTACACGGCCAAGGATAACCGTGAACCCTGAACCTGTGAACGTTTACACCGAAGGAGACAAATTGAATGGCATTCATAGAGATACAACACCTGTTTAAGCGTTTTAAAAACGTGGTGGCAGTTAATCACATACAGCTTGAAGTGAACAAGGGGGAAATGTTAACGCTTCTTGGCCCCAGCGGATGCGGCAAAACAACCACCTTGCGCTGCATCGCCGGATTGGAGAGACCAGAGGAAGGGGATATCGTTATTGATGGCAAGCCGATGCTTTCGGAAGGATTTGTCCACCCGTCAAAAAGGGGTATTGGCATGGTGTTCCAGAACTATGCCGTATGGCCGCACATGAAGGTATTCAATAATATCGTTTACGGCTTGAAAATTCAGAAGATACCCAGGCAGACTATCCAGGAAAAGGCGCGACAGGTATTGGAATTAACGGGTTTGAATGGCTTGGAAGACAGATACCCATCCCAATTGAGCGGCGGACAGCAGCAAAGGGTGGCTCTGGCGCGGGCCCTCGTGACTAATCCCAAAGTGTTGCTGTTGGACGAACCGCTGAGCAACCTGGATGCCAAGCTCAGAGAAGAATTAAGATTTGAAATCAAGAGCATGGTAAGGCGTATGGGCATCACATCGGTCTATGTCACCCACGACCAGGCGGAGGCAATGGTTATCTCTGATCGAGTTGCCGTTATGGACTCAGGGAATGTGGTGCAAATCGGCACTGCACAGGAGATATATGAAAAGCCCGCCAATAGATTTGTCGCCGATTTCATAGGCACAATGAACTTTATGTCCGGGGAGGTAGTCCAGGTCCTACAGGATACGGATGCGGTTTACGTACGCACTGAATTCAGCGAGAAGATGCTGTGTAAAACATCTGACACTAAAGCAACAACACCGGGAAAAAAAGTGTATGCATCCATCCGTCCTGAGGATGTGGAAATATTTACAGAACCACCTCAAGGAAGGGAGAACTTGTTCAAGTGTACCATTACCCATAAGGCCTATCTGGGTAACTTTCTGTACTTGTTTGTAAGTGTAGATGGCACTACGATCAGGGTGCAGGTTCCGCATCATCTGCCGCAAGAGGAAGGGCAAGAACTATACCTGTTTCTCAACCCGGAAAAATGTATGGTCCTTTTTTAAATCCGCCGGAGGCGGACAAGTCCGCCAGAATGACGGTGGATAAAATTTTAATGCGCCTCAGGCGCATTAATTATCCGCCCCAAATATTTTTTTCACAAAAATACTTGACATTTTAATTCTGTTTGTTTATGAATTCCACCTTAACCAAAGAGAAAATCATGGCGAAAGACAGGATGAATATCATATTTCAATACGCTAATAACATTGTCAAGGCCACAGGAATAAGGGTCAATTTCCTGTGGAAGACCCATAAGGTAGAGAGAATGAAGCTACCGGGCCTGATAATGCCTTAGTGCTGTTGAGAATACCCACTCAACCCGTTATCAGGCGAGCCTGGTAACGGGTTTTTTATTGAAGGCTAAAAAAGGAGATAAAGAAGGTTGCCTGAGATTTTTTCCTATGGTCTGAGCAGGATCATTAATGTCTCTGGGTGCCGTAATTTTATTTCAATGTAATGTGGATTATATCATGGCAACAAATTTTAAAATCGATGCTCACAGAAACGATGAAAACCTGCACCTCAAATTAAAGGGCGATTTCGATGGGACGTCCGCCCATGAATTACTCGATATTGTGAGAAAGAGGTCTGCCCATACTTCACGAGTATTCATACACACCAGCAACCTGAGGGATATCCATCCCTTTGGATTGCATGTGTTTCGTTCCAATCTGGATAGTCTGAAAGGCCAATCCGTGGAGCTTGTATTTACAGGGGAAAATGCCTCCCAATTTGAATCTAATTATGCTAAATTTTCTTAAGCCATGATTGAACGCTGGTCAAAAAAGAACGGGTACAAACATGTCCTGGCAATCAGCCTCCCGCTGGTGGCCTCAATGGGATCGCTTACCCTGATGCAGTTCACGGACCGAATGTTTTTAGCCAACTATTCTGCCGATACCATTTCTGCAGCATTGCCGGCTGGAATCGCATCCTTTACAGCTGTGGCCTTTTTTATGGGTGTTGCCAACTATGTAAATGCCTTTATAGCCCAATACACGGGGGCTTGTGCCTTTAAAAGAATAGGGGCATCAGTGTGGCAGGGGATCTATTTTTCCCTTATGGCCGCCTGCTTGCTGGCATTACTCTATTTCGTCTCCGGGCCACTGTTCAATCTTATTGGCCACTCGCCCCGCATACAGAGGCTTGAGGTAAGCTATTTCAACATATTAACCCTGGGAGCCGGGCTGGTGGTGCTGGCATCTGCCATGGCCTGTTTTTATACGGGCCGTGGTCTCACCAGGACAGTAATGGTGGTCCACGCAATCGGGGCCGCCATCAATATTCCCCTGGACTACTGCCTGATTAATGGTGTTGGTTTCTTTCCCGAGCTTGGAATCGTGGGTGCAGCACTGGCCACAGTGACTGCATCAGCAACCATTGTGGGTATCCTGAGCGTGCTTATCTTTAGCCCTGCAAACCGGTCCAGGTATGAGACCTGGAAGGGCAGAGCATTTGATAAAGAGCTTTTTGGCCGGTTGATGCACTACGGTCTTCCCAGTGGAATCCAGTTTTTTCTCGAGATCTTCGGGATTACCTTCTTTGTCCAGATGGTGGGTAGACTGGGGGATTTGGAGCTGGCTGCCTCCAATATTGTACTCTCCATAGAGTCCCTCTCCTTTTTGCCCATGGTTGGCTTTCATGTAGGCACTGCCACGCTTGTAGGCCAGGCCGTTGGCCGCGGGAGGCCGGAGGACGGAACGTATGCAACCATGAGTGCGCTCCATATTACCATGGCCTATATGATACTCGTAGCGGTTGTCTTTATTGTTACGCCCGAGCCGCTGCTTAATCTTTTTAAGGCTCACCACATCACCGCAGCTCAGTATACAGAGATCATGAATTTGGGTGTGATATTGATGCGATTCGTGGCTGTATTCTGCTTTTTTGATGCGCTGAACCTTGTTTTTTCAGGGGCTATCAAAGGCGCAGGCGATACCAGGTTTATTATGTGGACCATTGGTGCGCTGTCGTTGGGAGTGATGGTTACCCCAATGTATGTGGCAGTAGAGGTCCTTCAAGCTGGACTGTATACGACCTGGGCTCTGGCTACCTTTTATATCTGCGCTCTGGGAATTGCCTTTATGATGCGCTACCGTCAGGGGAAGTGGAAGTCCATGAGGGTCATCGAGTTTCAACCGATAGGAGTGGGAAGGTACTCAGGAGCTGTGGATGTCGAATCAGCGAGCTTTGATGGGTAGCTCTAATATCTATACAAATCATCTTTGATTTAATGCTTCAACTAATAACTTCTTGAACTATGCGGCCCTAATGGTTTACATTCTATTATAAAGAGCCGTTGTTGAGAATTTCGTCTGACACGTTTCAACAGATTGCTGAAATATGCACCGCATTTTCGCTATCTATTGACATCTCTGATCATCTATCGGTAGTCTGGTCCAATAGTATTCAGCTTTTCACACTCGTGTAACCGAATACCAGAGATTCAGAGCAGAAAAAGCCGTGACCATTACACGTGGGGAATGCCGGGACCTGTATTTTTTCTCTTATTGTTCTCTAAAAGGCAATTTAAAAAAAGCCTTTTTTATAGTAATGTCGATTCTCAAAAGGAGTATCAACGGATGATCCAGATGGATGTGGATGGTGTGATTACCAGTGATCCTCTTACCGTTCCGAAACGAGGCTCAGTGATGAGGACTGAAGAATGTTAGGTAAATTAATAAAAGCAATGGAGAGAGCCATCTTTGAAGTTAAAAAATGGCCGGATAATGCCGTTCGGATATTCCATCATAATGACGCTGATGGTCTCTGCTCAGGCGCCATACTTACAAGGGCTTTTGAGAGGCAGGGATATGTGGTTCACCGCTTTTGCCTGGAAAAACCTTACCCAGAGGTACTCAAAGAGATATACAAACATGAGGGTCGTATTCTCATCTTTGCAGATTTTGCCGGCAGGATCGCTCCAATGCTCTCAGATCTTAATGGGGGAAGAAACCTGACACTTATTTTAGATCACCATGTGGCGGAGGCCTCGACTGATCCAAAAGTTCATAACCTCGACCCTGATCTCTACGGATTTAAAGGGGATCGAGATATCACTGCCTCTACAACGTGCTTTCTTTTCGCACGTACCATGAACCCGGACAACATAGATATGGCCTCTATCGCGGCTCTGGGTGCGGTGGGCGATAAGTTTTTTGTGGATGGCCGATTAGTAGGTCAGAACCGTGATGTTACAATGGAGGCCGCTCGGCAGGGTATGATGGAGATCAGGGAGCATACAACAGGGGAGCAATATTTTTTAAAATCTTCAAAGGAGCTAATAGCATGTGATGAGCTGGGTGTCTATCTGGATATATTAGGGGGGGCTGGATACTACAGGGAAGGACCTGATATGGGAGTGAGGGTTTGCTTTGAAGGGGCTTCGCTGAAGTCAGACCGGATGGTAGAGGAGCTAAAGACAATAAAGGAAAGAGCGTTTGAAACCGAGATCAAACGGCTTCAGGAAGGCGCTTTAAGGAATTCCGCTCACATCCAATGGTTTCACGTAGAAGATCGATTTTCTCCTATGGGTGTAAAGATGATTGGGATTTTTTGTGAGACCATTCAGAATACCAGCCTTATTGATCCTCAAAGATATATCGCTGGATTTCAGGTGATTCCCAATGAGATCCCTGGCTTTGGTCCCATTGGATTTAATCAGGTGAAGATATCTATGCGGGTTTCTCCTTATATGGAAGAGGAAATTAGAGCAGGAAGGGCAATGGGTCTGGACGTGGTTCTTCCTGAAGCCACGAATAGGCTGGGAGGATTTTCTGACGCTTGCCACAGCTTAACCGCAGCCACTACAGTGGCTATAGGTAAAGAAGTTGAACTGATCGAGGAGATGGAAAGAATTCTTGGCAGATAACACATTCCGTTCATCATAAGAGAAGAATGTTTACAATGAGTGAAAAGGGTTTGTAATGGGAAAGGGTACAGGTTTTGGAAAGACCATACTGATTGGTGATCAATTTGTTCTTTATGGCGTTCCTGCTATTGTTGCATCGCTTCCCTATGAAACCGTGGCAGAGGTGCAAAGGATTGATGGGGATAGGTGGATTCTGGAAGATAATCGTCAGGAGGTTCCTGGATATAAGGCAGAGAAAAGAGAGCAGCAAGTCAAATCAATCGATAGAATCCTTGAGGTGATGAAAATTGACATCAAAAATAATCCTATCAAGATTTCTTATGGGGGAAACCTATTGGCTGGAAGCGGAGTAGGTGCTAGTGCAGCCAGTTGTGTTTCCCTTGCGAGGGCATTGAATGACGAGTTCAATTTAAATCTATCGATTGATGAAATAAACCATGTTGGCTGGGAGGGTGAATTCGCCTATCATGGTCTCCCGAGCGGTGTTGACAATACGGCTTCAACTTACGGGGGGATCCTGCTTTACCAAGTGAGAAATAAACAGAAAGATTTCGAAACGATCCAGACAAGTAAGCCAATCGAGGTAGTCCTGGGCAATAGTGGTATTACGGCCGATACGTCACTTTTAAGAGTTAAAACTGAAAAACAAAGAAAAAGTAACCCAAAGCGATTTTGGAGTCGTCTTAAAATGATTTCAGAGCAGGTATATGAAGTAAAGGAGGGGCTTGAGGCAGGTGATTTTGGGAAAGTGGGGAAATTGATGACGGAGAATCACGAAATATTAATTGAAATGGAACTTTCCCATAAGAAACTCATTTCATTGTGTAATGTGGCCATTGAGAAAGGGGCCCTGGGAGCAAAGCTCACAGGAGGAGGATTGGGAGGGTATATGATTGCCTTAACCCCTGGTCAGGACCTCCAGGAAGTGGTTGCATTGGCTATCGAAAAGCAGGGTTATGGAATAATCAGGGCAACAATTGGTCGAAAATGAACAACCACTGATCAACCCATCACTTTGCGCTGCGCTGGAGTAACTCACCAACAATTTCGGCAAAGCCCTCTCCTCCGTCCTTGGATGCAATAAACGTTGGCATGTGTTTAATTCGGTCGGCGAAGTGGAGAATGTTTTTTACTCCAGCGGTGTAACGAAAATAATGAAACATGGGTTCGTCATTGGGTGAATCACCGCAGAACATAAACCGTTCCTTGTTTACATCAAGATTAAACCCCCAGCGCTCTTGAGCAAAAATTTTAGTCATCCCCAGCTTATCATAGCCTCCAAACCACCCGTTCACATGGATAGAGGAAACCTTGCAGGTTGCTCCGTGTTTGGTGAAGATTTCACATATTTGCTCAACCGCATCTTGATTCAAGGGTTTAACGTCCTCACAGTAGTCAATGGCCACATCGGTCTCTCGATAAAGCTGATCACTGGCAATGGCTGTACCCGGAATCTTGATCAGTATTTCATCACGGATTCGACTCAAACGCAGCCGTTTCTCGGCTCGAACCTCATCTGAATCGAGGAATCGCTTTTTTAGCTTATGATCCTCTTCATCAAACCAGAAATAAAAGGCCCCGTTTTCCCCAACAATTCCGTCCACAGGCCACATGCGGGCAATATGATCACACCATCCGGCTGGCCGGCCTGTAATGGGGACTACCTTGAGGCCTGCATTTTTCAGATCCCACAGCGCCTGAAAGGCAACGGAAGGAATCCTGCCAGCGATGGTAAAGGTGTCATCAAGGTCAAAGAAAACCCCGGTGAGGTTTTTTGCAGTCTCAGCGGTTAGGGTTTGGATTGAAGGTATCATGGCGTGTCTGACTATAACACATATTTGGGAAAAGTAATAAACTAATAGAACCAACAATAGTGGCTGCAACCACGTTATGGTGACGTGCTTAACAGTTGCAGAACCTCATAGGTACCTGCTGGATGCTATTCATCACCCTGTAAGTTCCCTGAAAATCACTGCCCCTGGTCAAATGATTCGGCACCACTATGCATCTGATGCCGGCAGCCCGTGCAAAGCCCGTCTAAACCGCGCTCGGAGTCCTCCACAATGATGCAGTGTTCTCGCTTGAGCCCAGTTCGTTTTATGGCTGTAAGAAAAGGCTCAGGATCAGGTTTCGATTTTTTATAATCTTCGCAGGTCAACACAAAGTCAAAATAGTGTAATAACCCTGTGGAGGTATGAATAATTTCAAAGTGCTCTCTGCGAGAATTTGTTACCATCCCCATTAAAATTTTGCCATGAAGCTGATGGAGTGTGTCTTCAACTCCATCCAGCACATGAACCTTGTTTCGTAACAGCTCGCTATAGCACTGGTTTCTCTCAGAACGAAGTTGTATAATTATCTCGGGACTAAACCCTTGTTCAGCTGCAAGATCAAATGCGCTTCGCCCCTGTTTTAGAGAAATTTTAATAAACAAATCTCTACTCAGATCTATTCCGGCTTTAGTGAATACATATCGAGTTGCACTAAAGTATAGCTCTTCATTGTCGACCAAGACACCATCATTGTCCCAAAGAATCCCTTTTAACACTATATTTCACCAGTTTGCCATTAATACTTTATTCGTGTAATATTGTTCTAAATTATTCTTTATATTAACATTTCCTCTTCTCCAAAGTGGCAACTCGATATCATTTCCTCTAATACTTGATGGACTCGTAAAAAGTCAAAAATACTCCCTCTCCCTTCATGGGAGAGGGCTGGGGTGAGGGTGAATACAGCGTTATTTCACGCCCTTACGTCCCCCTCCCCTTAATCCCCTCCCACCCGGGGAGGGGAAATTCGACTTTTTACGAAAGCATCAATACTTGGAGTGCAAGCTTTTTTGGTCAGTCGACGTCAATGAGGAAACTCATTCTTCAGTTGCTTTATCGCCAGCCCTTTGATACCTTTCCCTTGCATGTAAATTCCTTTTTCCGGGCCTCTTTGTTGTATTAAGATGTCATTGTTTTCTTAAACAGATTTTATAGGCATACAAGCTATGTTTCCAAACCTACTGACAACTTCAAAAAGATGGTGGCAACCTCGATATACTGTTTTAGCCCTTATGTGGCTGGTTTATGGTTGTTTTTATCTAAACAGGCTCAACTTCGCACCTGTAATTCCGCTGATTATAGAGGATTTAAAGATCTCGCATGCTCAGGTCGGTCTCATAAGCACATTCTTTTTCGCCTTCTATGCTGCTGCCCAACTTCCAGCGGGCTATTTTAGCGATATCTTGGGGCCCAGGAAAATAGTAGCCCTCGGAGGCATTATTTCCGCTTTAGCTAACTTGTTTTTTAGCGCTGGGTACAGCCTGTTCTATCTAATAGGCTTTCAGAGCCTAAATGGCCTTGGACAGGGGGGAGGCTGGGGGCCTAGCGTCAAACTCATGAACAACTGGTTTCCAGAGTCAGCAAGAGGCCGGGCCTTAGGGATATATGCCACCTGTGTATGCATTTTTTCCGTCTTAGCATATGTATTAGCAGGATATTTAGGGAAGACCTTTGGCTGGAGGGCGGCCTTTTGGACCGTACCTATAATCCTGTTATCCATATTGTTTGTTTACTGGGTGGTTGTTGCCGACCATCCTGATGGAAATAGTGTACAGAGCTATTTCAGCAAATGACGGTTGGATTGTAACAACACTTTGATATTATTGGAAATGATATCAAGAGTTTCCGTGTTTATCAAGTATATGATTTCCTGGAGGGGTTTAATTTTCTATCAGATTCAAG
>Ga0315538_1001361_pt1 | contig 14604 bp, 10 predicted proteins | sample SalMarSW160230MG_2_FD_203834 | JGI IMG/M metagenome (GOLD analysis project Ga0315538, IMG submission 203834) | Salt marsh sediment microbial communities from the Plum Island Ecosystem LTER, Massachusetts, United States - Salt Marsh Sediment SW1601-230 ...
TTCCGGGGCCAATATTTTTTAGCAATCGTAAGAGACGGCCCCAGCTAAGAATGTCCTCTTTATTAATTATCACCCTGAGGTGTGCCAAAAGATCTTTGATGTGTGCAGACTCCATAAATTTAAACCCTCCATATTTGGCAAAGGGAATATTGCAGCGTGTAAGTTCAAGTTCCAATTCAAATGAATGATAGCCAGCCCTGAATAAAACAGCTATATCTCTCAGCTGTTTTCCCTCGTCCAATAAAGCTTCTATAGCCCTGCATACATAAAACGCCTGATCGCGTTCGGTCCCAGTGTCAACAACGAAGGGAATTTCATTGCCTTCCCTTCTGGTAAAGAGGCATTTAGTATACTTCTCCCGTGCTTGATCCATAAGTGCATTGGTCATAGTAAGGATGGACTGAGTGGATCTGTAATTTTCTTCTAGTTTTATTATCTTGGCCTCTGGAAAATGAGCTGGAAAGTCAAACATATTTTTAAAATTAGCCCCTCTAAAGGAGTAAATGCACTGAGAATCATCACCCACGGCCATAACATTCTTATGCAAAGAACCAAGATAGCGGACAATATCGGACTGAATGCTGTTTGTATCCTGATATTCATCAACCATGATATATTTGTATCTGTTGCCCAACCGATGCCTAATTTCTTCATCTTCTTTTAAAAGGAATCTAAAAAAAAGGAGAAGATCATCGTAATCCATGAGGTTGTTTTTTCTTTTATATTCTCTATAAAGTGCAAGCAGATGTTCTATCTGTGAAACAACTGGTAAAAATTGAGGATACTCTGTCTCCATAATCTCAGCTAAGGACTTCTCCATATTGGCCGCTTTACTAATAATAGTTGTAATAGTAGACCTTTTCGGCAACCGAATAGATCTTTTTTCTCCATCTACTTCAGGGACAAGGGCATGAGTTGCCTCCTCCATGTCTGATCTATCCATAATTGTAAAAGAGGGACTAAAACCGATCCGGTGTGCCTCTTGTCTCAACACATACTGGGCAAGGGAATGGAAAGTACCACCAGAAACATCTTTGCATCGTCTATCTGATAACTTTGCTGCTCTCTCAAGCATCTCCTTGGCCGCCTTTCTTGTAAAGGTTAGAAGAAGAATCTCCTTCGGCGGAATACCTTTTTCTATCAGCCATGCGACCCTGTAGACCAGGGTCCTTGTCTTTCCGCTTCCAGCCCCTGCGATCACAAGAATTGGCCCATCAGGTGCTGTAACTGCAGACAATTGAGCCTTGTTCAAGACTTTATCGTATTGTATTTTAGCGGACATTAATTCTCTATAGAACTCTCTTCACAAAGATAAAATAGGAGTAACTCAGCCACAAACCCGCCTGCCGTCCGGCGGGCAGGTTATCACGAATTATCACGAACAATTATTTAACAATCCTTTTTCTACAGACCCGCCTGCCGGATGGCGGGCAGGTTTAATCTCTAAAATAACTTTATCCTCAACTTCGCCTGCCGTCTGCCGGGCAGGTTCATTTGTGTCCATTTGTGGCTGAATAATTAAAAATAGAATAACATAGTTGTTTGAAAAAATATACCTATAGCCTCTAAATTACTATCAAGTTCTTATATGTGAACATATTGCACCTTCGGTGTGGACCTGGACTTAAAAAGGAAATTCATATCCTATTATGATAAGGCCTTATAGATTTTACTATGTATTAGAATTGGACTTGAGGAAAAACCTTGATAAGGTTATTCTTGCATACACACTGAAAGTTCTATAGCTTGAGAGCGTAATAAACAGAGGCAGCGTTGAACTATTTTTTACAAACCTTCGGTTTATAGAGGAGAGATTGTGTTACAAGAAATTCTACGCTGGATAGGAGACGAAACTCTTTTAAATAATCTTGTGGCTGGATTTTCCACTATAGTTTTGTTGATTTTCATAGTTGTGTGTATCGTAATTCTTTCAAAAGGGGCTGATTGGATGATTGATGGCGTTGTTCACCTGGCACGCAGGACTGGCTTGCCGAGAATAGTCATCGGCGCGACTATTATATCACTCGGAACAACTATGCCAGAGGCCTTTGTCTCAGTAATGGCCGCATGGTTGGGCAATCCAGGCCTGGCCCTTGGCAACGGCGTTGGTTCCATTATTGCAGACACCGGGCTAATCTTTGGGATGACGTGCCTTCTGACAACCGTGCCTGTGAACCGATTCATTCTCAATCGAACAGGCTGGGTGCAGGTGGGAGCAGCAACTCTGCTTGTTATAATTTCGCTTATCGTCTTGGCCATTATGCCCGGGCAGCCTATCCTGCATCGATGGGTTGGTTTCCTCTTACTTCTTTTCCTGGCTGGCTACATGTACATAACCTACGTTTGGGCTAAGCAAGGAGGTAGCATGGCTATAGAAGGTGAACAGGTGGATAATTCCGAATTGGCGAGCTTGGAAAAATGCTGGTTGATGATAATTGGGGGCTTGTTTTTAATCGTGGTCGGTGCCCGGATACTGGTGCCAAGTGCGGCAGAAATAGCTCACAGAATTGGAGTACCTGAAGACGTTATTGCTGCAACTATGGTGGCCTTTGGCACATCCTTACCGGAACTCATGACGGCTATTGCAGCGGTACGGAAGGGACATCCCGAAATTACTGTGGGAAATATCGTTGGTGCGGATGTCCTGAATTGCCTATTCGTTATTGGGGCTGCTGCTGCAGCCAGACCCCTTGCGATTCCACCAAACTTCTATTCTTTTCATTTTCCTGCCATGCTCATTATCCTATATTCCTTTCGATATTTCATATTCAGGAATAGGGATGGTCATTTCAAGAAAGCGCAAGGAGCTTGGCTTTTAAGTATTTATCTTATTTACTTAGTCCTCCAATACGCCCTTAACATTGGCACAGTCGGATGATAGGAAGGTTTAGGGACTTTATAAAAATAAAAGAGATAGATTCATTACCTCAAGCCATTATATGACTGATTATAAAGAAAAATGCACCAACCACTATAAGCAGTAGCAACACTATTGGGATAAAGAAGGCAACAATTATCCTTAAATAACTTGTCTCGTGGGCCTCTTTAAGCCCGATAATCTGAACAATGCTTCTCCAGACCCATCCTATCGGACTGCCTATAAATGGTAATATAGACCAAATCCTTGTAGCCTGAGAATAGGCCACAACTCTAAAGGTAGCCTCAAATCTGTTGTTCCCGGCTCTGACCAGAAGGAGCAGAAGATGGATGATAAGGCTCGAAATAAAAATGCCAATACTCACTAATAAAGGTGAAAGAAAGATAAAAATTAAAAATATAATAGGTGAGCTCAGTGATATAGAAAAACCTCCAAAAGGCTTGAGAAGTCCACTGTTAGCAATTAAAAATTCCCAAAAAAATGCACACATGCTGCTGATAGAACCCACCAGTAGTCCAAATGCCAGGGGATCTCTCCATCCACCCCTGACGGGCATTGAGGAAAACATGTTTTTTGGGGAAAAGAGTACAGATTTAATTGTTTGCTTTATACCTTTCCATAAACCAAGCTGTAGGCGTCTTTCCCAAGGTGTAGCATCCCTCTTTTCAGTTTCTACATCTTCATCTTTTTTCAGGTATTCAAATCTATTTCCGCATTTCGGGCACTTTATCCACCTTGTCCCTGGAGGTATCTTTTCAATCGAAATACTTTTTGTATAATTACATTGCGGACATGTTATCTCTACCATCGCTGAACTCCAAAATTTAGATTAGGATAAAAATCGTCAGGATATTCTTATATTCTATTTCTGAAGAAATCAATAGGTGTTTTAACCTACAAAAGATAGGAAATACACCTAAAATAGATCAACCCCTATTCATAATTGAGTGTGATTTTTTCTTTTTAAGTAAATTACCTGATTGAAGATACATTTTTAAAAATTCATAATAAATAGGTGTAGAGAGTCTTTAGCACAGAATGTCTTGAAATTAAAAAAAATTAAAAAGAAAAGGTCGGGATAAAAAATGTAGGAAATGTTCTTGATTTTTTTTTCTAAAACTTTATACTATAAAGGGTTTAAAAAAGGAGGTGATAGATAAGACTGATAAAAACTATGGAATAATCATAATCAAACAATAAAAACTTATAGAGGAGGATTAATCATGGCAGAAAAAAGTGAAAGGTCGAGTCTTGAGTTTTTAAAGGACTGGGGTTCGGGATTAACCAACTGGAGTGAAAAGTGGATTCCTGATGCCCTGGTTATTGTGTGGATTTTGACTGTCATTGCCTACGTTATGGCCCTAATCTGGGGCTTTGGGAATGAGGTCAGCTTTGGAGATCGTCTCTACGGAGGCATCGAAGCCTGGGGCAAGGGGTTCTGGAAATATCTCAGCTTTGCCATGCAGATGTGCCTGATTATGATGACCGGCTATATCCTAGCCCTTTCTCCGCCGGTGCGCCGTCTGCTTGATGGCATTGCCGGGCTGCCCGACAAGGATAAACCTGCGCAGGCTATCGTGGTCATGGCCCTCTTCTCAACCCTCGCGGCCTGGATTTCCTGGGGGCTTTCCATCATCGGCAGCGCCATTTTGGCACTTTTTATCGTCCGCCGCAACCCGAAAGTGGACTACCGTGTTCTGGTCGCTGCAGCATACCTTGGCCTTGGCTGCACCTGGCATGCGGGACTCACCGGATCGGCTACCCTCATGATGGCCTCCCCTGGCAACACCTTGGTAAAGTCGGCCATAGAGAAGGGCTGGATCGACAGCCCCATCTCCACCGGTACAACCATTTTCCATCCCTTTAACCTTATCCTGGCTCTGGTGATTATCATTGTTGTTACGTGGCTGATGGCCAAGATGCACCCGAGCCCGGAAAACACCTATGTGGTCCAGCCGGAACTCATGGACAGACTAAAACTTTACGAGCCACCCCAGCGGGCAAAGGCTAAGTCCCCGTCTGACTGGATGAACTGGTGGCCAGGCTTCAACATCATCATAGTGGTGGGCGGAGCTATCGCATTATATGCTTACCTGAAGGGCAAGCCCCCGGGGAACTGGCTCACTCTGAACAACGTTATCTACTTCTTCCTCATGCTGGGCATCATTTTCCACTGGCGACCCTGGTCCTTTCTCAAGGCCACAGAGGAGTCAGGCAAGGCGGTATGGGGCATCGTTATACAGTTTCCCTTCTATGCGGGAATCTACGGCCTTATAGCCTTTACCCTTCTGGCCCAGGTATTTACCGGATGGTTTGTGGCCATCAGCGCCTCGTCCACATTCCTGATGTTCGCTTACTGGTATGGTGGTCTATTGAACTACTTCGTACCTTCGGGCGGCGGTGAGTGGCTCATGACAGCGCCTTATCTTCTCCCGGCTGGAAAGGAACTTGGTCTTCCTGCTTATAAGACCGTCATCGCCTACGCATGGGGCGACATGATGACCGACATGATTCAGCCCTTCTGGGCTATTGCCATGCTTGCAGTAGCTAAGCTCAACTTCCGCGATATCATGGGCTATTTGATGGTCATTTTTGTTATATACTTCATCATAACTTCTATTGCTTTTTTAATTTTGCCAATACTTTAATTTTTAAAGTCAACAAAAAGCCCTGGAACTTCTTTATAGTTCTAGGGCTTTTTTTACCAGAATTTTTTACACACTCATCCAGAGAGGAACACTGTCGCCATAATTTTAGCATCGGTGATGATGTTTTTGATCGAGCAGTATTCATTGGGCTGATGAGCAGTTGCTGATATGGTAGACCAAACTGCTGCTGGAAGACCTACATCCCTGAAAAACGCTGCCACTGTGCCACCTCCAATGCCCATGGGTTTTGCTTTCAGTCCAGTGACCTTATTTATAGCTTTGGCAAGGCTAACAACTACCGGGGAATCTGCTGGTGTTGGAGGCGCACAATCCTGCCGGTGAATTGCCTCAACATCTATTTTGAGATCAAGTTCTTTGGAAAGTTTCTTATTCAGGGCAACAACCTCTTTAATAATTTCATCCACTTTATAATCTGGTAAAACCCGGCAGTCCAGATAAAAGACATCTCTTCCAGGGATGGTATTCACGTTGGGGACATTTGCCTCTATCTTGGTAGGCTCGAATGTTGACTCCTGCGGCTTAAAGAGAGGATTATTGAGATCAAATTTCTCTTTGAGTGTATTCAGCTCCACAATCAATTTGGCTGCCCCGAAGAGACTATTTTCCCCTTTTTCTGGAGTACTGGCATGACACTGGACACCAGTAATGGTAAATTTTAGCCATAACATTGACTTTTCAGCAATCTCAATCATTGTACCTTCCTCGTTGCCACCGTCAGGTACAATAATCAGGTCTTCCTCTTTGAAAAGATCCCGCCTTTTTTCTAAGATATATTGTAGCCCATATTTACTGCCTGTTTCCTCATCAGCAACTAAGACAAGACCAACTTTTCGAGGGAATGCCTGCTTTAAATCCAGTATTCCCTTCACAGCAAAATAGGAACTAACTATACCATGCTGGTTATCTTCAACACCCCGGCCAATAATCTTATCCCCCTTCACTCTCATCTTGTATGGATCATCTTTCCATAAAGAAAGATCACCGGGCGGTACGATATCCAGATGACTAAGAATCCAGATAGCCCTTCCTTCCTTGCTCCCGTTCCAGGCAGCCAAGAGATTTGGCCTGTATCCATTAGCTGCCCTTTCATCAGGAGCATTAATATCAAATAAAATATCCGGCTTGAGAAGCAAGAGCTGTTCTTTAATATAGTCAGCCTTTTCATGCTCTCCGCTTCCACCATTTTCCGGACCTAAGGCAGGCCTGGAGGTAAGTTCCCTCTGCATCTTGATGATCTCAGACCTGTAGCTCTCAATCTTGCTGTATACGTCCTCGAATCCACTCATTGGTAAGCCTCAAGTTTATTCTATATATCTGGCATTATTAGTAAGTAAACAGTAAGTATAAGGCAGTAAGCACCCACCTAATGCACTCTTACTCCTTACTGCATACTGCATACTCCCTGCTATCCTCAATCTTTTTTAATAACGGACACCCCATTTAGATATGGCCTGAGTGCCTCTGGAATAACTACACTTCCGTCAGGCTGTTGATAATTCTCCAGGATTGCCACAAGGGTCCTTCCAACTGCCAGACCAGAGCCATTAAGGGTATGTACAAGTTCGGTACCTCTTCCCCCTTTCCTTTTAAACCGAATATTTGCCCTTCTAGCCTGGAAGTCTGTAAAGTTACTGCAAGAGGATATCTCTCTAAATAGCTGTTGTCCGGGAAGCCAAACCTCAATATCATAGGTTTTAGCAGCAGAAAAGCCAAGATCACCTGTACAAAGCGAGACTACCCTGTAGGGAAGCTCCAGGCGTTGTAAAATCTCTTCTGCATCAGCAGTTAAGGACTCTAATTCCTGCTCCGACGTTTCAGGGCAGCAGAACATAACCAGCTCCACCTTGTTAAATTGGTGCTGCCTGATAAGCCCTCTTGTGTCTTTGCCATATGAGCCTGCTTCTGAACGGAAACAGGGGGTGTAAGCGACATATCTAATGGGAAGTGTATCAAAGGGTAGGATTTCATCCCTGTGTATATTGGTAACCGGTACTTCCGCTGTAGGTATGAGAAATAGATCCCACCCGTCCACCTTAAATAGATCCTCTCTAAATTTGGGTAATTGACCTGTTCCAGTCATACTATCGGAATTAACAAGGAATGGGGGAAGGGTCTCGATGTAACCATGATGACTCGTATGAATATCAAGCATGAAATTAATCAGCGCCCTCTCAATTGTTGCGCCTAAACCTCTTTGAAGAGAAAACCTGCTCCTGGCAATCTTGGCTGCCCGAGAAAAATCAAGTATATCTAGTTTCTCCCCAATTTCCCAATGGGGAAGAGGGGTAAAATCAAAGTTTCTGATCTCTCCCCACATCCTTAGAACAGGATTATCATCCGCATCCTTACCAATAACTACTGATTCATGTGGTATATTGGGGATAAACAACAAGAGTTTATTCAATTCATCTGCTATCTCGGGTAAATCAACCTCCATCCCCTTTATCTCTTTGGAGACAGTCTTCATCTCAGAGATAAGAGATGATGCATCCTCTCTGTCCTTTTTCATAGCTGCTATCTGGTCAGAAACTTTATTGCGTTGATATCTGAGATCTTCAAGCCTGACCAGGATAGAACGCCTTTTCTTATCCAGATGTTGAAATTCGGAAAGATCAAGATCATACCCCCTGTTTTTGAGCATAGCAGTTATCAAATCCAGGTTAGTCCGGACAAACTTTAGATCAAGCATCCTCCCTCCTTAGGGTTTTGTCGGGTTAGTCCTTAATCCACTTTATACACTTTTACCCGCCAGACGCGACTGTCCCGATACAATCGGGGCAGGCAGGCTCACGGCGAGTTAAACTTCAGCCACTTATCAACTACTTGGAATACATGCCTTCCGTAGTCTCTCTAAATCATTGTACTTTCCCATGGCAATGAGAATATCACCAGATTGAATCTTTGTTTGGGAGAAAGGATTAAATAGCATTTTAGCATCTTTTTGCTTTATTCCAATAATTATAATGTCCATTTCCTGTCTAATACCAGAGTCAACCAGGGTAAGATTATTGAGATGAGAGTCTTCCCCGACCATTATCTCCTCTATGTTGAGTTCAAAGCTGTAGTCGTGAATTGTTGACTCAATAAAATCACTGACCGCAGGTTTAAGAATAGCTTGGGCCATTCTCCGCGCACCTATGCTATAAGGCAAAATAACCTTATTCGCACCAGCAGCAAGGAGTTTTGCCTCACTGGTTAAATGTTCTGCTCTTGAAAGGATAAAAAGATCAGGATTCAGGCTACGGGCAGTAAGTGAGACGTATACGTTTTCCAGATCAGAAGATAATACCGACACCAATCCCTTTGCCCTTTCCACCCCCGCCTCTATCAAGATATCTTCGTGCGTTGCATCATTTATGATATGCAAGATGTTATTCTGCTGTAATTCTTGTTGTAACTCCTTCTTTTCAATTACTACCAATGAAATCGAGTGCCTTATAAGCTCCTTGCATATAATTCTGCCAATCCTGCCATAACCACAGATAATATAATGATTTTTAAGAGATTTGATTTTTTTGCTCAATTTTCTCCTCCCAAATATTGACCTGATCTCACTTTCTACCAAGGTCTCGGTTACCAACCCTATTATGTAGGCCATAATAGAGATGCCAAAAAGTATAAGAAGGATTGTGAATATACGACCAGCAGGGCCTATATGGCGTACTTCACCGTAGCCAACAGTAGAGAGGGTAATAATAGTCATATATATGGAATCTAAAAAATTCCAACCCTCTATAGTCATATAGCCAAAGCTCCCTGAAAAGAGCATTATAAGAATGATAAGGACAGGAAAAAGTAGCTTTTTGTTACGCATCTATTTTTTATCTAAACATGCTTTGACTATGAGTTTAAATGAAAACACAATTCCTCTGGAGAATTGAACAGGGGGTTTCCAAAAATTTGTTGGATTTAGGCATAAAGGTTGTTGGGAGTTAGCCCTGTGAAAGAAACACCTCACCCCTTATGGCTGGCTTACAGAATCTAAAAATCTGAGCGATGTATATAGCGCCCTTTAGAGTTTCTGAAAGGATTTATTTTTTAGCAGAAAAAGAGCTTATTGGCTCTACAGTAAATTCGCTTATATCTTCAGGTAAATCGCTAAAAATAATCATAAAAGGAATAGAAGAATTTGGAAGAATATTTGTATTTACCTTATCTTTACCGAATTTATTCATTAGGCGATTATTTATCTCTACCATTGATAAAGATAATAGTTCCTTATCGCTAATTGGGTTACCAGCATAGGCAGTCATACTTTTAACCACCTTTCCCTTGGAATCAAGAATATTTGATCTAATCCTGATAAAGTCCCTCTTGTCTGGGTAATTATTTGTTATAGAACCTTTAATTACGAATAATTTACCCGCCTTCTCAGAGTCTACAAAAGAACCCTTTAAATCAGCAGGATCTTTTTTAATAGATAGTCTTTTGTTTCCCATATCAAAGACCTGTTCTTTAGATAAGGGTTTTTTTAATAAAGGAAAGGATTCCAGGAGGAAGTCTGGTTTAAATACAAACAAAGCAGCTGCTGACCCAACAAGGAGGAGAACTATTAACCAAATTGTGATCCATAATGCTGATCTGCGCCGTTTTTCGACAATAGGCTGAGGTTTAGCTGACTCTTTTACCTTCTCTATCTTTTCTTCTCTTTCCCCTTCCTCTCTGGCTTGGATTCTATCCTCACCTTGTGCTGCCCTATCAACTGCCTCATCAATATCTATCTTTGCCTCCTTCTTTTCCTGCTCCTTAAAAAAGCCTGAGTCTAATTGAGATATATCTTCAAATGAAATTGCTTCTATTCCTTCTTCCTCTCCCTGACCGATTCCTTCCAAAGCCTTTGTGACAATTGTTTTATCGAGATCTGGTATCACATCTTCTTCTTTAACGGCCTCTTCTGTGGGTGTTGCTTCTACCTCTTCTATTTTCTCCGTTGATACTTCCTCGATCTCTGGCTTTACTTTGGGAGGGAAGGCGGTAAATACATGTTGACAGATAGAGCATCTAACCATTGAACCACTTTCATTCAGAAGATCTTCGTCAAGGTTAAATTTAGTGTGGCATCTTTCACATTCGATTATCATTATTATCCTCCCTAAATGAATCCTTTATCTCTAATCCAAGGATATAAGGTAGATATCGAAATTTTTCATTATAATCCAGCCCATAGCCAACCATGAAACCTTCCTTAATCTCAAAGCCCCAAAAGTCTATCTCTATTTCTTTCTCCCTACGCTCAAGCTTGCTGATTAAGGCACAGATCTTAATAGATTCTGGTTCTCTTTCCTTAATATGTGCAACCAAAAAGGACAATGTTGATCCTGTATCAATAATATCCTCAACAATTATTACTGGTTTCCCTTTAACCGATAATTCAATGTCCTTTGTTAAGGTAATTTTACCACTTGATACATCTCTTGATCCGTAACTGGCTAACCGAACAAAATCTATTTTTAGTGGTATGGAAATCTCCCTTACAAGGTCAGAAAAAAAAATAAAGACACCATTTAATACACCTATCAGAACGGGTTCTTGATCCTGGTATTCGTTTGTGATGTCCCGGGCAATCTTTTTAACCTGCTGACGAATCTCTTGCTCTGGAATTTTTTTTACTATTCTATAACGGTTAATCAAAAGATTTTCTTATACTTAACGTGTGATTATTTAAAATTCATATTGAAAATTCAAGCAAATGTCAACTAATATTCATATTATGTCAGTTAAGAATTAAAAGTGCATAGTTTTTTATGGATTTAAGAATTAAAAGTGCATAGCTGGCTTTGAACATATCGCACCTTTGGTGCGGACCTGTAGGGGTTCGATTTATCGAATCCCGCTTTGCGGGACGTCATAAATGTCGCCCCTACAAGGACTTAAAAAGGAAATTCCTATACTATAAATTTAGTTTGTAACTCAGGTTGTCGGGTTCACCGTTTCCCGATAAAATCGGGATTGGTTAGCTTATCTTCATACTGGTCTATGTACATCGTTTTCTAATCTTGAACTGTGGGACTGTGAACCTGAAAGGTTTCTTGTATCTCTCTCTTCAGTCCATAGTCCTTCATAAGTCCTGAATTTTTTGTTAGACGATACATTTGTCAAGTCAAGTTGCAAGCCAGTTGCCAAGCTTTGTTATCTTCAAACCGTTTAGTTTACGTCAATCTAACCTTGAACCCCGCCTGCCGTCCGGCGGGCAGGCGTGAACCCCTGAACTGTGAACCTGAGTAGAACTATCGTGAACTTCTTTAATATAATTTAATGGAATCCTTGAAAAGGATATACATTTCTTAACGACTTGCCCTATTGATATGTAAAATTTTAAGTTAGTTTGGAAAGCAATATGGCCTTTTTATAATGGAGGTGAAAATCCTTTCGGCTTGCTTAATCGTTCTTATCCTGCAATTAAATTCTTTTTTTCAAGGTTGTGCTATTTTAGAATGCTTAAATAATAGAGTGCGTAATGAGATGCAGAAGTTAAAAGCAGAGAATGTAGGGGTACAAAAACAAATAGATACCTATGAGCTCACCCCCATGGCATTTGGAAGTAAGGTGAGGGCTTGAGGTTTCTTCTGAATGATTAGTTGGAGGCCTCCGTCCTTTTCACTACTTATTGGTGGGGGAATTGCAGCACACGACTTTCCGGGGGAATGCTGAGGCGTATCTTCTACAGTGGAAAAAATAATATACAGTTAAAACAATGTGTTATAGCCCCTTAGATTATTGTTGGCACTACCATTCAATTTTGTGGCACAGTTCAAATTTCACAAATCGTTTGCGGAAGGGCTACTCCCACTGCTTGAAACACCTTGCCACAAGTCCGAAAACATTGGCTTCGAATGGCCAGGCGCTTTCCACTTTCTTCAATGACGATCTCCTGGAAGGCCTTTAGGTCTTGTTTAATGAGCCAGAGGCTCATTAATATCAGCCATTCAAAAAAATGACCAGATAATTCAAGACGACGTTCCAGTTCTTTCCTGAGTATCAAGGCAAGAAAGCTACAAAAAACATGTCCCCTGATGGTATCGTCTCTCTTATGGAATATGGGCCGTGTCTCAAGCAGCGTCTTGATGTCTCTGAAAACCCTTTCCACCTGCCATAGTTCTTTGTACTTCAAGGCAACCTTTTCCGCAGTTAGATCAGTATTTGTTGTCAGCACCCACTTGCCATCAAACCTGGCTTCAGACTTCACCTTCTCTTCATCAGTCGTAACACTTTCACGTTCCACCTTGATATACTTTCTATAGCCTTTGTTTCCTACCAGGCTTTTGGGGCCCTTTTTGATATGGTCTTTCATCGATGCTATAATTGACTCCCGATCTTTTCGATCCTTGCGGGCCTGACGTGGATTGATACAAACAATATAGCGAGCACCATCAACACGCACCTCTTTTACCTTAAGGGCAGAGGGATCATTTGATCTGTTTGACTCAGGATAAACTTCTTTGTATCTCCCTGCCCGGGAAAGAACATCGAGTTTTACAACATTCACTTTGCGCATCCTCGCGCCCAAAATATATGAGATATTCCTCCCAAGGCTTTCCAGCTCCTTAAGGGTCTCAGCGCTTATCATTCCACGATCTGCGACAATACAAAACTGCCCCGTATTGAAACGCTTCCGTACCCTGTCTACTACTGGTATCAATGTTGTGACATCAGTGGTATTGCCAGGCCACATTTCACAACAGATTGGCTTGCCATTGTCATCTATTACAGCGCCAACTACCATCTGGTTTAGGTCCGGACGGTGGTCTTTGCTCAAACCCCTTTTCCCTAAGGTTTCACCTCCGTTGCCCTCAAAATAGATTGAGGTGGTATCGAAAAACACTAAGTCCAATCCCGAAAAAAGATTCCTCTGATCAAAGAATATTTCCTCTTCGACCAGATCCTTGATACACCTTGGTGAAAAGGGCGTTGCATCTCTTTGCTCCGGCACCTCTTCACCAAGAAAACCCATTGCTCGGTATTCATGATGCAGACAAAAATCATCTGTCCCTTCGATAACGTAATCTCTGCGCCACTTATCGCAAGACCGGTCAGAGCCCGAAACCATAAGCCTGTGCAAAACCGTAAGAAATATGGCCCGCTCCACATCAAAGGCAAATTTCCTTCCTGCTAATAAATATTTTAATGCTTTCTTTATACCTGTTTCCTTCCAAAGACGTTCAAATATAAGAGCAGGGCCTATCTTTTTTCCACTCGCAGTTAGGTTGCTTTTTGCTGATAAAATCAACAGAACCTTTTCAGAATACTTAGAAAGGGAGCGAATGAGAGTTTCTACACGACCTTTGGCCTGCAAACGGTCTAGGCGACCAATTGTTGAAATAACACGCTGAACTACTTTTTTTCCTTCTTTATGATTTTCTACAATCTGAAGGCATTGATACTTCCCAGATTTTTTAACACGTGCAAACATAGGAGCCTCCCTACAGGACACTCAAAAATAACGAGTCGAGATAGGTAAGTTAATGATAAATGCAGGTTTTTGTGGCACTACCAAATCGCTCATTTGAAAGATTTACCTTAGGAAACCCGCATATATCAAAGCTTTGATTTTTCCGTGGACGATTTAGTGGAGAAGATAAGTGAGGAGATAAGTGAGGAGATAAAGATCCCCCGATAATAAGTCATGGAAAAGATCAGGCCGGAGGTCTTGGAACCGAGGGGAATACCTTAAGAAGGAGTTCTCATATCACGATTATATACATAATAAGGCATTCACCTCTGACCTGACGCCCGGGGTCTTCTGCTGATTTTTAGATAGAAAAGAACGCCGATCAAAGAACCAAATCCATCAGCCAAAACATCCCAGTGGCTTGAACTTCTTCCAGGAACAAAGCTCTGGTGAACCTCATCAAATATTCCATATAATGTACCTAAGGTCACAATTAAAAGTATCAAAGTCTCTTTGGAAAATTTTGGCTTAGAACTGATAATAGATCTAGCCCGACTTTACGAATTATCTTAGGTCATTGCCCCATTTACGTTTAAAAACAAGGCATTGCAATGACAAGGTTGTATGACCTAAACTTTAGCCTCAGTATAGCGCGATAACCTGAGGAT
>Ga0315538_1001363_pt1 | contig 14594 bp, 19 predicted proteins | sample SalMarSW160230MG_2_FD_203834 | JGI IMG/M metagenome (GOLD analysis project Ga0315538, IMG submission 203834) | Salt marsh sediment microbial communities from the Plum Island Ecosystem LTER, Massachusetts, United States - Salt Marsh Sediment SW1601-230 ...
ATCCTTTAGCACAGAAAGGAACATGGCCTCGCCCGCTTCATAGCGTCTCCAATGCGTGCCATCGTTGTACGCGTTCGCAGTAATCCCGATTCCGGCCGGAGATAACACATGCCCGTAACCCTCGTTTGCCCCGGAAGAAACGCGAAGTGTAATCGCCCCATCAAGCTGATGCTTGTCTTCTGGATCGCCAATTAGCGCCCTCTCCGCAATATCCAGATAGCCAGTCAAAATCTCGTTTACAAAGGTAGGTGAGGCCGTCGTCGTGACATCCTGATTGACGTAGCTGGACGTCAGATTGTACTGATCCAGCACGGCAGTCGTCGTGCCGCCGTCATTGACTTGGAGCACCGTGCCACTGTTGGCGACCACGTCCGCCAGATCATCCGTAGAATTGAGCACATTAGGATCGCCGACGTACCAGTAGACATACACATCCGAAGTGTCTCCGTCATCGACGGGATACAGCGTGCCCTGATAATTGACCTCGATGGGATAATATGCATCTGTGTGCGCCCAAGAGATGTCACCTGCACCCGGATCGTCGCTAGTCCAAGTAACGTTGCTAATCTCCGTGGTATCGGCAGGCTTCTGGCCGAAGCCGTCATCCTGAATAACCGGCAGAAGGGCCGGCTGAACATGCTGTGTCGCAGATTTCGGCTCCGCCGATCCGGTAGTCTGTAGGGCCGGCTCATCGGTGTCACAAGCATAGACATCGGCATCATATTCGATGGCCGAGACAAGAGTAGTTCTGTCCGCACGGAAGTCCAACTTCGTAACGCGATAAGTCTTGTCATACGCCGTACTTACGCCCATTATCCAGGGGTCATCCAGCCGTGGTGTCACAGTCCAAGTATCAGATATCGTGATTACTGTATCCGTAACGTCGCTAACAGTGTGGTCCTCGAAGGACCATTGGCCGGTTGTCGGATTGTATACGCGGACGAGTACCTTCAGGCTGCCATCCAGCTCGGCATTCCGGTTGACAGTGATGGTATTGGCGGTAGCGGACACCACGCGGCCGCCGATCATAGTCGTCGCATCAAGACGATCATGCTGGAAGTAAAACAGATCGCCTACCGCACAAATCAGGGCGTCAGTGTCCACGGCGAACTCTATGGAGCGGAGCAGCAGTTGATTCTGGAGCAGCTTGAATCGGCCGTAACGCCAGGCTTCGGCCTGCCGAGTACAAAATTGCAGATCGACGGCAACAGAGTTGCTGAGCATCTCCCGTGTTTCATCAACGACTACAATGGGCACGCCGGACTTGTAGTCGGTTGCTTCGTCCCGGTAGCGCACCTCAATCTCAGATGCGCGCTCATCTTGCGGTAAGTACGTCAGCCGAAAGCTATCCTCAAGTATATTCCCGACACTGAAAAGCTGTAATGGCGTAGCACTCTTGTCGATGACGAATGTAAGCTGCTGGCCATCCCAGACAGGAGCGCATCGGATACCGTCACAAACTGACAGCAGTGAGCGCCATACGTCTGACGTCTGGATGAATCCGCCGTTGAATACAAACCGTTTCTGTGTGCCTTCCTCGCCGTCAGTTATCATCTCATCACAGAACTGCGCCAGTACCCAGAGGGCATCCAGGTCCACGTTGCCCGGATCAAGGCCGAGATATCTGTCGATGGCATACGTTCCGGGACCGCCGGTTATTACGGGCTGCGTCACAAGATCAAGGATCACCCACGCCGGGTTATCGCTGTACTGAAGCGTCCAAGATGATCCGTCGTAGGTATTAACAATGGCTCCATCCTGTAGGCAGTCGAACTTCAGATTGCCGCTGATCTTCTCGGAGGGCACAGCTTCAATAAAAATCATAGCCTGCTTCGGGAATACCGGCGGCGTGCTGTAGATCGCGTGGACAACGGATACGTATAGCTCATCAAAATTTCCGATTACGTTGTCCCCATCATTGCCGGTTGTCGTATCAACTTTCGTCACGCGGATATCGCAGCCAGCCCAGCCAGACATATCCACGGGATCACCGCCGTTATAACTACCCGTGTTGCGGCAATATGCGTAGACGGGATTCAGCGTCTTGCCTATCAACCAGCCGTCGAAGAGCGTATTCCAACTGCCGCTGTCTCTTTCGGCAAGCTCAACCCGTGCATTGACACAGTTGTATAAGGACTTTCCTTTGCGCATACGAACGAGACCCTTGGGGAAAGTAAGCCCAACTTCCACCGCGTCCATGTCAGAGAGGGGCACAGTGTATGTAACCGCCCCGTCAGCTTTCGTAACAAGGATGTCACACTGGTATTCCAGGGGTAGCTCCGTCAGATCGGTGAATGCTGTTTGCGAGATTGTACCAGTCTTCTCTTCGCAGATTACGTTGGGAAAATTGGAGATGGGCTGCTCGTTGATGCGCTCGGAATCAGCTACTATGCCCTCCACTGGGCCTTCCCCAAGCCCGATGATGAGATTGAGTTTTTGCCGCTGGGCATAGCTGTTCCTAGTAGGGTCATCTTCCTCTCCTTCGGCGCCTTGCAGGTAGCTATAGTTACGCGGAACATAGTGTTCCTCCTCGCTGGTACTGCGCCAGGAGGCGATAATGTTGCCGTACAGTCGGTTGCGCCCGTAGAATTTGGGTATGGGTATGCTCTCCTGGCTGACCGTATGCGAAGCCCACGGAGACGGGCCGCCGGCATCGGTCGCGGAAGGCTTGCCGGTCAGGGCCTTGATAATCATGCCGCCGATAAATGCAACGGCGATGTTTACAATGATGGCCGCTGCGGTAGGATATGCGGCCGCAAACGACGCCCACGCTGCCCAGACTGGGGCCAGAAAGCCCCGCACCGGAACACGCAGGATGATTCTATCATGTTGATAGGCCCGCGTCACCGCCAGATCACACGGGGGCACGACACAGCCATTGAGCACCACTTCGCGTGGCTGCCGGGACGGGTTGCAACGGTCCAAAATGTCTACCAGAGAAAGAGATGCCTCCGGCAGTTCGTAGACTTTGCGCTCATCGGCGCTGAATGGTTTGCCTACATCAATTACCCGCATAGTCGTAGTACCCCTCTATCTGGTGCTTCCAGCGTTTGATCGGTGATATGACCGTGCCACACTGTTCGCGGACGTGAAGAAAGTGTTCGCAATCCGGCAGAACGATTCCCGTGTGAACAATGCCCACACGATGGGCCAAGACTATGATGCACCACGGCCGCGGAGATTCGAGGCGGGCGAACCGCGATCTGCCTTCGCCGGCCATTGCAGCGCGGTCTTTCAGATCGACCACATACGGGTACTCCGGTAGTTCCGGCTTGCTGAGCCGGCGGTACATCTCGCGGCACAGCGTCCAGCAGTTCCAAGAGTCGGCGTCGAAAGGGCGAACCAAGAGTGGCACATATAGCATAGCGTCACGATATTCGACTTCAATCTTCATGCGTACCTCAGCGTTCCCGATTGCAGGGCCAAGAACCCCCCAAAGCGGGCCGTGTTGCCGTTGGCGATGCAGTTGGCATACGTGCGGTCACAGGGATCGGACTGCCCGCATTCTGGCGTACCTGCCCGCCAGTTGCAATGCTTGCCGAGGTAGCGGTATCGCGGACAGCGGAGCGTCAGGAGATTGCTGCCGGACAGCATCACGGTTATCTGATCGCCCTGTACGTTGGCCGCTTTCACGACGAAGGAGCGCGCCAGCTCCGCGTAGTTCTCAGCGAGGAGCTTGCTGTTGACGATGGTAAGTGTAACGGCTGCACCGATAGCTCCATCGTAGGATTCCAATGTCGGCGCGAGTAGTCGGCTGACGTCAGTTATGACGATGGCCCATGATGTAAGCTGTCCGTCGCTCGATTCTTGGGCCGTGCTGATAGACATGCTGGCCGCCGTGTAGGTGTTTCCGCCGAACACTACATCTTCTGGATTGTCCACGAGGCGTATCGTCGTCTCATCAATAACAAATTCCATGAGCAGCAGCCACGCGGAGGAGGCCGCCGTTTTTCCGCTTGCCTTGACTACGCCTGCTGGTAGACTGCGCATCTATTTCACTCCTGTACTATTCTTCTATGATATCGGCGACACGCGACACTGAGCGCACATACGATGGCCGTCGCGAAGGTAGATAAAAACGATCCAGAACTCCGGCAGACTGACCGCAGAAGTGCGTGTGACGGTTAGGCTGGCCGGCGATTCGATGGAGAGCGCGTGCGTCAGATCGTTGCCAAGCGCATCATAGTCTTCAGTTGGAAAGGGATTACTGTCACTGTATATCTGCTCGCAGATGGTATTGTCGTCTGCATCCTTCAGCACCAAGATGGCATTGTTGTCCGCGTCGATGCCGGACGGCGCGCCAATCGAGAATAGGCCGATGTCAGTCAGCGTAACCTCGGCCCCGGAACCTCCTGGCGCTGCGGCCACGTTCGGACTGATGAAGACCGGGATCGGATTCTCGATGATGCCAGTTGTCCAGAATTGCAGCTCGTAGACCTTGACATCAGCGTCCATGACACTACTGTTTGTCATGCGAATACGCGCCTGCTCGATGGTCTTCGTACCGCCGAGAAGAGCAGAGCGCCAGTCTGCGCCTATGTGTAGATTGTCATTGTAGACAGTATGCCAGCCGCCCTCATAGTACACGTCGATCTGCACATCGGAGTCTTCTATGCCGGGCTCTGCAAACCTGTTGCAGTTGAAGCGCACCTTGTTACACAGGAGACTCGTGCTCAGCGTAAGATAGAGCCATTCCGACGTGTTGCTTGCGTGTACCCAACTCTGGGCATATGTTGAATCGTCATCATCGTAGGCGTTGGCCTCGTTACTCCATGCGCCTTCCGGGTCCGTGAAGCCGTCTGGAGGCGTCCACTCGCCGCCAGGGTCCAGGGGGTTGTCATCCGGGAACCACTGAGGACCAACGCTGTAGTCTGTTAGCTGCTGATTGTCGATTTCCTCCGTGCCGTCTTCTACGAGCATACAATACCATACCAGATGCTCGGCCTGTACGGCATCTGGGTATGCCCCGTCGGCCAACGATGCTACCTCGCCATCAGAGAGAGCGATATCCCAGATGCCCACAAAGCCAATGTATCCGTCGAACGTGGCATCCGTATAGTTGTGCGCCCCGATGAACGTGTCTACCAACGTACCGATGGCCTTGCTCGTGGCATCCGTGCCCTTGTCTCCGCCGTCGATGTATGCCGTCCGCGAGTCGGCGGCCGCGAAGACCGTAGCAAAATGTGTCCAGGTGTCCTGTGAGAAGCCGGCCGTGGTGGCCGCAATGCCAGATGCACCGCCAATGAAGCTGGCCGCTCGCACGGGATCACCGGCTGTAGCTCCGCTGAATCTAGCACTGTGCCCTTCGGTACTTGGTGGTGCAGTGCTAACAGCGGCAATACCCGCCCCAAGGGCCATCGCTGCGGCGTTCGGCTTGGCCCAGCCGGCAATCGTGAACGGGTAGGCGTCCACGACAGCAGAGCCAACATGCAGGCGGGCCGAGTTGCCAGTGCCGACTTGCTTGCAGTAGACGGACATGCTATGCTCCCACGTAAAGTGTGGTTATGAAGTACATTTCGGCCAGATTCGCCGTCGCCCCCTGCGTGATGTCGGCTGTCCACACTTCGCCGGCGGCCAGCGACTCGCTGAGAGAGCCGTCGATGCTGTCATAGCCGTTGGTCGTCGGCTGGTTAGCCGTGTTGTAGGTAAGGCTGCCTATTGTGTCGCCGGCTCCGTTCTTGATTGTGATTACGGCCGTGTTGTCGTCGTCAATGTCCGCCGGCGCGCCGTTGTAGAGTATGCCGATGGACTTCACGGTCGCTGTGTCCGGGCAGGCAAGTATCGGCCGGCCGCTGTCATCGACGCCAGCGCCGAGCTGCGGCACGAGGATTGCCAACTCACTATAGTATTCCGTCGTACCACTGTCGATAGCCTGCTCGCCGTAGATATCGAAGTCGATCTGCCACAGACTGTTGTCGCTCGGATCAAGCCGGAATTGCATGGGGCCTGTGAGCCGCACAAGATACTCAGTGGCGTCCGTAGGGCACGTGTAGTAGAACTTGTCCGCACCAACGCCCACGGAGGTCTGAAAGGTCTCCACGGTCAGCTTGTCGGTCCCGGAGACGCCCCGGTATTCGACGTGCCAGCGCTTGTACTGTACGGTCGCCCGCAGACGGCTGAGCATGCAGCCCTGCTCGGCGGCTGATACGAACGTGGGGTCAGCGTAGAGACTCTCTTGCCAGGCATAGTATATCGGCTCGCTGGACAGCGTCGGAAAGGTCAGCGGCATGGCAGAATCTCCTGGAATTCGGATAACGGCAGTATGCAGCCCACACACCCGTTACTGCCTACATGTATGCCAACGAGCCGCCCTCCGCAGAATACCGGACCGCCGGAGCACCCCGAATAGCAGTGAGTGTCCACAAGAGACGCAACAGGCCAATGCCCAACAGCAACGCCTGCCTTGACAACGCGTCCATAGAATAGGGCGTTCAGATAGTTTGGGTCTTCCGGCGTGCCGACGCACTGTATTTCAGCTCCAATAGAAGCATCCTGAGAAGCCACGAGCACGATGGGCACGGACACCTCGCTATCAAGAGTCAGTAGCGCAGCATCGGAATTCGGATCGAACACTACAGAGATCACCTTGTATTCGCTGCCGTCGTCACAACGCACACGCAGGTCGTTGTGTTCGGCTACATGGGCCGCCGTCAGAACCTTGTTCGCTCCGATCACGACGCCGGAGCCGTGGCCAGAGTCGTTGTAGACGAGTACGGCCGAATGGATGCTGCTCATCTGCGGCTGTACTACAAGTGGCAAAACACACAATGTCAGCCACAGCAAACCAATAGTCATTGTAATACAAGCTGTCGCCTTCGTAATTTTCATTTTCCCATCCCCTCAAATGCCTGCCGCACAGGGCCATAGTTATTCAAGTCTTCAAGCACGACAGAGGTTATATACTTTCGGCCGTCGAATTGTGTGTGCGTTACCTTGCCCTTCACGTTCTGGCCGGTCTGATTGATGATGTTCACGGTCGCCTGGAGGCCGCCCTTCGGCGTCACGGCCTCACCGCGCTGAAGGATTGCCGGAAACTCATCCGCCGCAAGGCCGCCGTGCAATCGGGGCCAGCCAACAAGGCCGCCTTCGTGCATGGCAGTCGCTTGAGGATAGCTGGATACTGTAGGCGACGTGGAGGCCGAACCAATGCTGCTTCCAGCGGCAGCCCCTACAGCATTCAGCGCAATACCGAACACTTTACTTATGCCCCCTGCTGCGGCTTTGGCGGCCTGCTCGACTACGATCATGTTGATAATCTCGGCAGTGATAGCCTTCACAATGTTTATCATGGAGTCGCCCCACGACTGGCCTTCCCAGAGCATCGCGTTTATGTTCTGCTTGAAGGCGGACTCCATCTCATTGTTGGCGGCCTTGAGGCGCTTTGCTTGTTCGATGCCCTCAAACTTTCTATTGAGGGTATCCATGAGCGACTTACGTAGAGTAAGGTCTTCCGTTGTAGCCTCTTCGATTTCCTGCTGGATGCGAAGATATTCATTGCTCTGCCTGTAGTCGTTCGTGATGGCGCGCTGTGCGTCAAGCTGCTTCAAGTGTACCGCGTAGATCGACTTGCCGACGATATCAAGGGCCTCGCGGTTTGCCAGCTCGCCTTTGTCGGCCTCGGCGGATAGACTCAGCTCTGGAATCTCATACTTGCTGGTTAAAGGTTTCGCCAATATCTGCTTGCGCAGCTCTTCGCGGCTTCGCATGACCATATTCTGCTCATCACGAAGCTGATTCTCCAGTTCCTTGAGCCGTTCTGGGTGCGAGGGAGTCAGGAAATTCCACACTTCGTTCGTACCCGTAGGCCGAATGTCGATAAACCAAGGACGTTTGCTCGCCTTCTCCATTGCGGCCCTTGCCGCCACAAGGTCTTCTGGAAATTCCTGCAAATATCTATCGAAGGCGGTTTTTTTGGCAATCCTCGGAGCCGCGATTTTTTCAAGGTACGTCCCGGCGGCGTGCTGTAGTTCGAGATACCCGGATACGACGTGTGCTATTGCCGTAGCAGAATTGGTAGCCCACGCGGCCATATCTGTTTGGTTGGCTTCGAGGAGGCTTGCGATACCCTTGAATGCGTGGGCCGCAGTCGGCAGCAGTTCCCTGCCTATAGCCTGCTTGACATCGCCGATGCGATTCTGAGCCTGAATCATGGCTCCGCTGGCTGTTTGCGTTTCTTCGTAGGCCAAACGAAATGCTTCCGCTCCTCGGCGGATCAGCTCATTGTATTTTTCCTGTGGGCTGAGACTCTGGTCGATAATGATGCCCATGCGCTTGAGCTGCGTTGTCTCACCCTGAGCCCCAAGGGCGACGATGCGCATAGCGGTCGCCAAGTCTTTGTCGTAGGCCTTCGCAAGACCTACGGCGGCCACGGTAGCTTCGCCGAGCTGCTTGGTAGTCAGGCCCATTGCCTTGCCAATGGCCATCTGTTGTAGCAGCTCTTCATCGCCGAGGGTGGTTAGACGCTGGATAGCCGTAGCGAAGGCAACCGTCTTGGCTACATTTTCATCCGTACCAGCGCCGACGAGATTCAGGGCTGCGTAGATCTTGCGCTGTACGGCTTCTTGTTCGGCGGCCATACTGACAATAGACTTCATCACGCCGTACAATCTGCGCGCAGCAAGGTATGCTACACCAAGAGCGGCTCCTGCGGCAGCCCACGCCTGGAAGCGTTTCTGGGCGCGCGCTGATTCTTCGGCGATGCCACGCAGGCTCTTCTTCGTCCGCTGAGCGCCGCGATCAAAGCCGGATGAATCCAGGCCAACACGGGCGAGTAGTTGTGCAATGACTGCCATCAGCTATCCTCTACTGCCAAAGTGCATGAGTACCGCGTTCTTCATTTCGTGCCATGTTTGCAGCTTCTTGGAGGCCTTCCAAGATTCTGGCAGAAACTCGTCCGGTGAGCACCTCCTACCAGCCGCCCCAGCGATCAGCGTATCCTGTATGGCGGCTCGGCGCTCGGCCGGCCATTCGCCCCAGGGCTCGACGTGATAGTAAGCCTGCCAGTATGCCAGCTCGGTGCTGGACATCTCAGAGAGCATCCGCCGCACGTCGAGCCGGCCCATCGCCAGTGCTAGTCGGTAGGCGAATCGCCATCCGTGGCTGTCTCGGAGTTTTTTGCGAGAGCCAGCACGCGATCTTGGCCGAGAGCATTCAGTTCGATTGCGGCCCGATAGATGGCGTCGAGTAGAGCGGCGGGCTTCCGAGAGACGGCATCCAGATCATCCTCGGTGAACAACAGGCTGCCATCAATGTCGCACGTACAGAATATCGTCAGCAGGGCGCGTGCGCTGTATAGCTCATCGGATTCACTGTGTTTGTAGCACGCCAGCTCGAATCGTTCGCGGTCAAGGCCGGACATCTCGCGGACGTATATTACGCGGTTTTCCAGCAGCGGAACCTGCGCTATCTTGTTGTTTGGCAGACTCAGAAATTCATCTCTTGTCAGTGACATACATCCTCCTATTCTTTTGCTTTACACAGCCACGTCGGTAAACGTCCAAACGCCGCTACACTTGATGGTCAACGACTGTGTGATTTCACTCTCGAAAGCAGATGCCGTGCTCAGGCTTGTGATGAAACCGCTGCCCACAAAAGTGCTGGTGTCCGGGAATGTAATCGTCCATGTCTCAGCAGCCTTGCCGGTGAACGCGGAGTTCAGCGCATTGGCAACGCCCGCATTGCCGCCGTCGTAGATAACCTCTACGCTGATTTCTCCATCGTCATACATGCCGGGGATGAACTCGCGGGCGCTGCTCGTGGAGTCGCAGCTCGATACGTCGATGCTGTCTCTCTTGCGGCCGGAGATATCTAACTTCCGCACTTCGCCGATTGTGCCAGCCGTAGCGCCGGCCAGAGTAGTTCCAAAACCATGGGTCGCACTCATAGGTTACTCCTCATACCAGATTTCAAATTCAAGTATCTTGCCGAACTCATTGTGCTCTTCGTTGTCTGGTTCCACGATAGGAGCGTCGAGTTCGTTGTCCATGCTGATAACATCAATAACTACTCCGTCCGACGTGCCGCTGTAGTCATCGAGGCACGACTGCACAGCCGTCGATAGTGTCTCTGCTCCGGCCTTCGTTGCCGCCCAGCAGGATAGCTGCATGTTCATGGCTACCATGCCAGTGCTGCCGTCGGCGCTGCGCACACGACCGGCGGATAGCCGCGTGTAGACGATGACCGGCAGCGTATAATTCTGCGGCGCGTAGTTCGGATAGATGCGAGTGCCGACAAGAGCAGCTACGCTGGTGTCTGCACGAAGCAACACAACGATGGCTGTACTTATGTTACTCATTTGCAGACCTCTACCATACCGCACACTCGCGGCAATCTTCACAGCACAATGGACCGCCCGCCAAAGGGCAGTCGTCTCGCTTGTATCGGCTCTCTGCTTCGTCTATCGCAGCGTCATCTTCAGGATATTCCAAGCATTCACTCACTTGCGGCCCTCCTGCTCAATGCCATCTCTCAGTGCTTTGCCCAGCTTAGCTGTCACTTCAGCCGCCGTTCTCTTGAACGCTGTTCGCATGAAGGGGATGGCGGCCTTATTCTTGCTGGCCCCGTGGCCGTATTCGATGGCGGCCGGAATGAACGTGCGGCGGCCCTTCTTGGAATCGTGAACAAGGCCCCCGCCTTTGCCCGCCGTGCGGAAGAGTATGTTCATAATCTGGACGAATCTCGGCAAGCGCCTCTTCTGCTTGCGGAGGGACATAGCACTGGCCAGCTTACGGCCCATCTTGCCACCGACCATCGACTTCGCGGAATCTTTGCTGGCCTTGAGGAGCACTTTGCCGGAGGCGCGGACGGCATCGCGAGTTATCTTGTTGTGAACTTTGCCCTCCAGGGCCGAGAGTCGCTGCTTGAGCTGCTCGGCCCCTTCCAGGCGGAATGACATTTTGATGTTGTCGGCCATACTATCCCCACTGCTCCGCCATTGCATCTGCAATGCCTTGAAATGTTCTGCCGCGTTCCTTGGCCCGATTGTCCCTATCCAGGTGTCCGCAGGAAACATGCCAAGCACTCATCGTGTTACCGCCGCGAGTTCTCACGATGGTAGGCTTGACCACCTGCGTGGCTTGCAGCGGAGGCAGACCCTTCAGCCACAAACAAGTCGCCTTCCTGGCATCATGTCCAAACTGCCAAGGCTGGATAATCTGGTCTGGTTTCCTCCAGATTGACGACATGCGGCCAATAGGATTCTCAATAGCCACCTTCGATATTGCCGCATTGGCAAACAGCATAAAGAATGCAACGGCCTGTAGCATGTGCCTCTTGCGGTGCGGAAATCTGGCCGCATATTTTGGACTAAACCATTTGTTGCCGGCACAAGTTAAGTAGGTACATGGCGGAAAAGCGATCATCATATCCCAGCCGAGCTTGAGCAGCTTTCGCACATCGCATTGATAGTGCGGCCCCGGCCTTTCGGACGACAGCAGATCGCAGGAAACCGCGTCGTGTCCCTTCGCAGTGAAGGCATCGCGGACAGCGCCGGAGAATTCGCAGGCTATAAGCACGCGCATCAGAGCTTCTCCCGGCATTCAAGGACCAGCGACTCATGCCGCTGATCGGCGTCAATGGCACTGACGATATCCAGCAGCCGGTCGCCCCAAGACACGCGATCCGTGACCAGCACATCCAGCGTCCAGCGGATCGTCACGCGATGTGTGGCGTCGATGAGGAGTTGCTTTTCGACCAAGCGGGCGGCTGCTGTCATGGTTTCTATGCGCGCCCAGCAGTCAGCATAGGTAGACCACGACTTACTTTCGGCCCCGTAGGAGTCCTGGGTAGCCGTAGCGCGTTGCAGCGAGATGTATTCCGTCAGTCGGCCGGCTTGCATCAGCAGTTCTCCGCGCCAAAGCAGCGATCAGGCCACAGCAGATCGTAGAAGCCCATTGGCAGGACTTCCAGCTTGAGGTCGGTTACTGACTCCCGGTGCTCATAGTAGTGGCCCACGCCGAGCAGCACGGCCTGTTTCCAGGTGGCTGGGATCAGGGCGGCGCTCGCATAGCCAGCCACATACGTAACGGTGATAGCGTTCGTCACGGCGTATGTGGCCGGCCACGTCTGCGAGTAGGCCAGCGTCACGCGGGCGGGCTCACTGGTAGCATCCAGTCGGTAGACGGAAGCAGCAAGCGTCTGTGAATCGCCGCTCTCATCCAGGTACACAATGCTCGTGATGCTGGTCGCCGGCGGATAGCGGAGGTAGAGTATGTTCGGCGGGAAGGCATCGAGTACCTGCGTCAGCGTAGCGCTGAGCCACGTTCGACCCTGCCAAGCAGCCGCGAGAGACTGCACGGCCAGAATCAAGGACTCGATGTAGCTATCGTCGGCCGCACTCGTTACGCGTATGTGCTGCTTGGCTTCGGCGACTGAGACTACCAGTGTATCTGCCATAGGATCATCCGGCGCATCATTGCCGGCTCCAAGAGTTAGAACTTCTGCTTTGCAGCGGACTCCGTTTTCGCGTACCAGCCAAAGATAGCGGCCGGATGTAGAATACACATAGTCGAATTGATAGCATCCATCGCCGATCTCTTCAAACGCAGGTGTTTCGTCAATCTGTCCATCTGGCCGCCAGACTTTCGCTGTTACCGTTCTGCCTTCGCCAAATCCTTTGGCCTGATAGTAGACCCGGTATTGGCCCACACGTCGGTCATCCTATCATGGGTGGCGATTCGAGGGCATCAACCTTGTCCGAGATGGCCCCGAGCGCCGCACTCAGGCCATCGGTCACGGTCTTGATGTCCGTCACGTCCCCGGCCACAGCGCCGATATCCGTGCTCACGCCGCCAACAGCAGTATCCAGTGTAGCAATCGCCGAGGCCACGGCGTCCACAGCCGTTTGCACATCAGCCACGACATCCGTCACTCCAGCGGCATCGTAGACATCTGGGCCGTAGTGTTTGACTGCTTTGCCTCCGTCGTCGTCACTGCATTGAATCGACCAGCCAGGAGCATCGGCGTCAAAGGACTTGTAGTAGCGCCCCGTGGTCCCAATCTCGGTCGCCTCGCCAGACTGCGCAGCGTCAAGAGTCTTGTCCGGCTTGTAGACATCAATCTGTATCGTCTTGCCGGTAGCGGCACCCGCAGCTTGGTATACCACTTCAAACGTCTTTGCCATGCCTAATTCCTCCTGATATGCCGATATCTCGGCAAGCTTAAATAGTTCATTGCCCGCAGGTTTCGCACGAAACCGTATCTGGTCAACTGTTTTCTGCTCAAATAGCTCAATCTCCTGATAGGGAGACCACTTACTGATAGAAGATGCGAACACATTGACCCACTGCCCACCACTAAACACGTCCACCTGAGCCTGAGTAACGGAGAAATGCGTGAGGGCATAGAAGCTAACCCTGCTGCATCTATCAAGCCCAGGCAGGTATGTGGCCACCAGATACGGAGACCAGACACCTGCGTCAATCTCCCGCGTGGCTTCCGTGCTTGGCATACCGTCAATCGCCAATTCGGAGTAGTTCCATCCAGTCGCAGTGGTGGGTGATATCCATTCCGCCATAAGCTTCGCACCTTAGTATTCAACACCAAAACGGTCCCTCCGTCGCTGCGATGCAAGCGGCGCACCGAGTCATATCGCACCTCCTACGATCTTCAGCAGCACAGTCAGCAGACTACTGCCTGCTGCACCCGCACCGATAGCCAGACCGATGCCGATGAAGGTATACTTCAGGAGTTTTTTGCCGTAGGGACACGCAGCGACGTGGGCCACGATGACACGCTCCACGATACGTTCGGCGGTCGCGTCACTGACGTTGGCCACAAGCTCTTTGATCCACTCGCGTTCGATGTCGGTCAGCATAGTTTACTCCTGCTCACGGAGTCCATGGTTAGCCTCGAAACTCCGTACCGCTGTCCTGCTGCTCTTCCCCGGTTTCCGGCGGCTTGTAGACCGGCGGTTCTACGGCCTGAATGCTGGAGCGAACTACGTTCACGGCATCCAGATTCGTCATGCCGCCTTGCTTGAGGGCCAAGTCCAGTAGGCCACCGAGGGCCTGCGCGCCTTCTTTGTCAACGATGATCTTCATGGGTGTTCTCCTTTCCGGCTGATCTCTCAGCCAAAGACTACGATGAATGTTCCTGTCTTGCTGTTGCCGGCTGAAGTAACAGCCAGCTTCACACGCTCGCCGCCACAGTACGTCGGCTCGTAGGTCGAGAGGTCCGTGCCGTCGGTGTCCTTCTGCACCAAAGAACGCGGACGCCAAGAAGCCGAGCTGGCCATGCTGGCAACCGACAGAACCTCTGCTTCCGATGTCTCCAGCGTGACAGCAAGTGCCGGTGTGCCCGTATAGCTGTCCTTGATGTACCGGATGCTCAATATGCGGCCGTGAATCGGCGCTGTGTAGCCCGTGCCAGCGCCGGTTGCCGCCCCTGTCGTAATGGTTACTGTTTGGCTCTGTGGATACATGGTCACTCCAAAAATTCGGGGCCGGCCAACAGGCGCGCTGGGCTCTTGAGGGACAGTCGGGCAAGGGCCAGCCCCGGCAGACTATAAACTACACTCTGCCTGTACTCCATGACTCCAACCTCCGTGCTCCAGCAGTCCACCTATGCACAGACAAGAAAGCAAACATTATACGAGC
>Ga0315538_1001367_pt1 | contig 14557 bp, 8 predicted proteins | sample SalMarSW160230MG_2_FD_203834 | JGI IMG/M metagenome (GOLD analysis project Ga0315538, IMG submission 203834) | Salt marsh sediment microbial communities from the Plum Island Ecosystem LTER, Massachusetts, United States - Salt Marsh Sediment SW1601-230 ...
AGCATCTCACCTTGCCTGTTACCGTGGATTTTATGGCTATTTCCTATTATGGTGGTGAAGAAGACCCGGTGGTTAAGATAACTAAAGACCTTGATAGTAGCATAACCGGGCGCGATGTATTAATGGTTGAGGACATCGTTGATACGGGTATGACGCTAAACTATATCCTTAAATATCTGCAGGCTCACGCCCCAGCTAGTCTTCGTGTATGCACTTTACTCGACAAGCGAGTGCGGCGATTGGTGGATGTGCCCCTTGATTATGTAGGTTTTGAAATCCCTGATGAGTTCATGGTTGGCTATGGGCTGGACTATGACGGGGAATATCGCAACCTTCGCTTTATCGGTACTTTCCATCCTGAACTAGCTGGGAAAGGCGAATCCCAGAAATAAAAAATCCCAAGCAACCTTACTTTTTACTTGGCTTCTTCACCTTCACACTTTCCACTTGGTGCGCCTACCTTGCCCCGGGCTTTCTTCCCGACGCTTTTCAGCCTCCACTTTCCAGTGCTCAGCCCCACCACCAAGTTTCCGGTTTGGTTGCTTGGGACAATTATTTACTGTAGCATACTCTTACAAGTTTGTCAATAGTTTGTTCTGAAAAATTTCAAATTGATGGTTAGAGTAGCTTTGCCAGTCCTTTCTTTGCTATTTTGTCCCCTTAACTGGTAACATGGTCAATCGTTCTACGGTTAACGAAAAATGCAGACTATCGGGATATCTCGTTCGGAAAAGTTGAAGACCAGACTGCTCTCGCTTTCAAGAGAGGTTTGCATCGAGAGGGCTGGACTGATAACCGAGAGCTACAAGGAGACGGAAGGAGAGCCAGTACCTATCAGACGCGCAAAGGCCCTCCGTAAGATACTTTCCAACCTACCAGTTAACATCTGGAGCGATGAGCTCATAGTGGGTAACATCACCAGTAGAGAACTTGGGGCTGGGATATATCCTGAGACTATTGGTGGGTGGATCGATGGGGAGCTTGATGAATTAAAGGAACGAGTTCCCAATCCTTTTCTGGTGAAGCCGGAAGAGGTGGAGAAGCTAAGGAAAGAAATTTTTCCGTATTGGGAAGGCAAGAACATTCCAGATATTGTTGACAGCTTGTGGCCGAAAGATGTAAGTGATATTCATTTCAGCGGTCAAGCTTTTGTTATAACTGAGTTCGCAGGCTTCGGGCACATAGTTTTAAACCACCAAAAAGTCCTTAGCACAGGATTAGCAGAGGTCATAAAACAAGCAGATGAGTACCTTTCTGAAAGTGGAGATCTTGAGAAGCGAAATTTTTATAAGGCAGTGAAAATTGTATGCCAGGCGGTCATTGATTTCGCAAATAGGTATGCGGAGAAAGCCGAAACTCTCTCGTTGGGTGAGAAAGATGAGGGGAGAAGAAAAGAACTCAAGGATATAGCCAGAATATGCAGCAGAGTGCCTGCAAAACCGGCGGAAACTTTCCAGGAAGCTTTGCAGGCGATCTATTTCACCCAGATAGCTGCCCAGATAGAGGACTATGAAGCTTCCATATCGATAGGAAGGATAGATAGGCTTCTTTACCCTTTCTATAAGCCGGATGTCGAAAAAGGTAAAATCTCTCGAGAAGAAGCACAAACTCTCCTCGAGTGCTTCTTCTTGAAGCTTAGCTCGGTTATCCCGCTGTGGAATTATTTCACCACTATATACTTCGGAGGTTTGCCGGTTTACACAAATGTGGTAGTTGGCGGATTGGATGAAAAGGGCAATGATGTAACAAATGAAGTTTCCTATTTGGCTCTAGAAGCCAGGAAGAAAAGTCACACACAGCCTAATTTTGGGGTTAGGATTCATGAAAATATCTCCCCGGAGTTCCTTGAACAGGTGTGTCGGGCGGTCGTGAGTGCAGAGACCAATGTATATTTTTACAACGATGGCATCACTATCCCAGCACTCATGAGCAAAGGTATCCCAAGGGAAGACGCTTTAAACTATGCTTTAAACGGCTGCGTTGAACTGGGAATTCCGGGCAAGAGCTTTACCAGCGGGGATGGTGGGTTGCTTAATCTCGCCTTTTGCTTGGAGTTAGCTCTGAACCGGGGAATGAAGGGCGGTGAAAAGATCGGGGTTGAAACCAGGGATCCCAGAGAATTCGAAACAATGGAAGACTTAATGAACAATCTCAGAGACCAGGTGAATTTCCTCGCCTCAAAATTCATCGAAGGGATAAACTCAATGGATAAGATCCTGGCAGAGCAAAGGCCTCTTCCATTCATCTCTTCGTTGACCGAAGGTTGCTTGAAGAATGGCAAAGATGTAACCCAGGGAGGAGCGATTTACAACTCTTCCGGGATCCAGGTTGTCGGCGTTGCTACGGTTGCTGATTCACTGGCAGCGATAGACAGGCTAGTGTTCAAAGAAAAGAGAATCAGCATGGAAACCTTGCTCGATGCTTTAGCCAATGATTTCGAAGGTAAAGAGAACCTTAGACAATCGCTAAAGGTCAAAGCTCCTAAGTATGGGAACGATGATGACGAAGTTGACCAGTACGCGAGAAGATGTGTAGAGATATGGTACGATGCCATAAGGGGTTATCGAAATTATCGTGGCGGTGAATTTTGGGGTGGGATCTATTCAGCGACAACTCATGTCCCATTTGGGCTACAAACAGAAGCGCTCCCAAATGGTAGGAAAGCCGGGGAGCCCCTATCAGTCGGAATCTCGGCTTCCCAGGGAATGGCGAACTCAGGCCCAACGGCAGTTCTCAGATCGGCATCAAAGATAGATTACAAGCTGACACCTAACGGTGTGGCCTTGAATTTAGAGTTCAGCCCAGGCTACTTCAAAGGAAAAGAAGGTACTGAGAACTTCTGTGCTCTCCTCAAAGGTTTCTTCAGCTTAGGGGGGATGCACATGCAGTGTAATTTCATTGGTAGGGAGACCCTTTTGGCTGCGAAGAAAAATCCTGAGAAGTATGAGGACCTGATGGTTAGGGTGGCTGGTTTCTCAGCAGCATTCGTCGACCTGGACCCTGCAGTCCAGGACGAGATAATCTCCCGCACCGAGTTCAGTTAAAGCTACCTGGTTTTCATGAGTCCGGATTAAATTGCTTCCTTGGGATAAATTGAATCCACCTTAATCATTCCGTAGCAACCCGATAGCCACTACGAAGTGTGGTCTTGTATAGAATGCTAGCTAAGTGTCTTTATTCTCAAAAATGCCATATGTGCAAAACTGCTGCATGAGAATATAATTTGCTTCAATTCACTAATTGACAAGTCAGCAGAACGGAGGTGAACATCAATGAAACTGTTGGATGAGATGCCGGTAAAGGGGTTTGCAGCATTTGCTGAGTTGCTTCTCCACGCTATGGGCAGAACACCAGAGGAGATAGCCAAGCCAGGAATCGCTATTGTCAACACACAGAATGAGCTTGTTCCCGGGCATATCCATCTCGATGATATTGCAGCTGCTGTTCGGGATGGAGTTGTATCAGCGGGTGGTACCGCTTTTGAATTTCCCACTATTGCTATCTGTGATGGGCTTGCCATGGGGCATGCCGGAATGTGCTACCCGCTGGCCAGCCGGGAGCTGATAGCTGATTCGATTGAGGCCATGATATTAGCGCATAACCTGGATGCCATGGTATTGGTCACTGGTTGTGACAAGATCACGCCGGGAATGATGATGGCGGCAGCTCGTTTGGATATTCCGGCAATCATAATCAACGGAGGACCGATGTTGGCACCAAGGGCCGCCAGTAAGGTTCCTCTGATAGGGTGTGGCAGTTGTCCCGGTTTGTACACCGCCAACAGTATGGCCTGCGTCGCTGAAGTGCTCGGTCTTGCTTTACCCTGGAACAGTTGCATCCCTGCCGCACATGGTGCCAGGAGGCAATTGGCGAGACAAACCGGTGTAAGGATTATGGCACTCTTAAATGAAGGGATAATTCCCAGGCACATTCTGACTAAAGAAGCCTTCGAAAATGTCATAACGGTTGATATGGCTATTGGTGGTTCTTCGAACACCATTCTCCACCTCATGGCTCTCGCCGATGAGGCGGGAATAAACATTGACCTGGATCTGTTTGCTCAAATAGGCGCCCGCACTCCACGGCTGTGTGATTTAAATCCTGCTGGGGCATACTTCTTAGAAGATCTGTATGAGGCTGGAGGATTACAGGCGGTAATGGCGGAACTATCTAAGAAGAATCTGCTCCATCTAGATGCACTTACGCTCAGTGGCCAGACCCTGGGAGAAATTATCGAAGGAGCGCAGAGCACACGTCCAGAAGTAATCAGAAGTATAGAGGAACCATACTCTCCTGAAGGTGGACTTGCTATCCTTTATGGTAACCTCGCTCCCGATGGTGCGGTAGTAAAGCAGTCAGCGGTAAAGCCCGAGATGTTCACGCACTCTGGTCCAGCCAGGATATTTGACCTTGAGGAAGATGCGGTAAAGGCAATGCTGGATGGCAAAATCCATAGCGGCGATGTGATAGTAATTAGATATGAGGGTCCCAAGGGGGGGCCTGGATTCAGAGAAATGCTGATGGCTACCAGCACGATACTGAGGATAGAGTTGGAGGCAGAGGTAGCGCTGGTCACTGATGGCAGGTTTTCCGGGGCAACAGCAGGTGCTGCTATCGGGCATGTGTCACCTGAGGCCATGGCTGGAGGCCCGATTGCAATTGTCGAGGAGGGAGACATTATTGAGATAGATATTCCCTCTCGGAAGTTGAACGTAAGACTATCGCAGGAAGAAATCCAGAGTCGCCTTGATCGATGGACTCCTCCGCCGTTGAAGAGAGAAGTAAAAAGCTATCTGCGGAGATATTCCAGGTTAGTGACCTCGGCTAGCACTGGTGCCGTACTGAGGATACCTGAGGACTGGTAGGCAGGAAGAAATGCCACGGAGGATGCCTCTGCCCAGCAGCTTTGGATGTGATGTACGGCATTTGAGATAGTTGCAGCAAGGGATGATTATCTGTTCAAATATGCTATAGGAGACCGGGTATGTCATGTGGGTATACTGGCAGGATCTTGAGGGTTGATCTCTCCTCGAGGAGCTTGACTACTGAGGAGCCACCGGAGAATTTTTACCGCCAGTATTTCGGTGGCGAAGGTTTTGTAGGGTATTTTTTGCTCAAGGAAGTCCCGCACGGAGCTGATCCTCTTGGTCCCGACAACAAGCTCATCTTCGCAATGGGTCCTCTAACAGGGGTGCCGGTGGGTGGCTGTGGCCGACATAGCGTGGGTGGCAAGTCGCCCCTTACAGGGGCATTCGGTGAAGCTGAAGCTGGAGGCTATTGGGGGGCCGAGCTCAAGATGGCTGGTTTTGATGCCATAATTGTGGAAGGTAAGGCAGAAAAGCCGGTCTATCTTTTTGTCCGGGACGGGAAAGCTCAGATCAGAGACGCTGCTCACATCTGGGGTCTGAAGACGCTGGAGTGCCAGAATGCTATCCGTGAGGAGCTAGGTGACCCAGGAATAAAGGTAGCTCAGATTGGGCCGGCTGGGGAAAGCCTGGTTCGCTTCGCTTGCGTGGTAAATGATTTAGACGCTTTCGCCGGCAGAACCGGTATGGGGGCAGTTATGGGTTCTAAGAATCTCAAGGCGGTCGCCTGCCGTGGTCACGAGCGTCCTTCCTTAGCTGATCCACCAGGTGTGAGTGCCATCGCTCGCTGGATCAGGGATAATACTCCGATAGCCAATAGTGCGCTGCGAGATTTAGGCACAGCCTCGGTTATCCGGGGCTTAAACCGGCGGGGAGGCTTGCCAACCCGTAATTTCCAGGCAGGCTCGTTCGATGGTGTTGATAGAATAAGTGGACAAGCCATGAGAGACACGATGCTCGTAAGAAGGAGAAGTTGCTTTGCTTGCCCTGTTCAGTGTAAACGAGAAGTGAAAGTGGACGGACCATATGCGGTTGACCCTCGCTACGGAGGTCCCGAGTATGAGACGATAGCTGCCTTAGGCTCCAACTGCGGGATAGATGACCTGAAAATTATTGCTAAAGGCAGTGAACTCACTGCTGCTTATGGTCTGGATAGCATATCCTGCGGCGGCGCTATCGCCTTCGCTATGGAGTGCTTTGAACGTGGCCTCCTAACACTGCAGGACACTGGGGGACTGGACCTCCGCTTCGGCAATGGACCAGCAATGCTACAGATGGTTGAACAGATTGCCCTGCGCCGGGGTCTGGGAGCTTTGCTGTCGGAGGGCGTGGCCCGGGCATCGAAGAAGCTAGGATCCACCACCGAAGAATTTGCTCTCCATATAAAGGGTCAGGAGATACCCATGCATGAGCCTCGCTGGAAGCAGGGCATGGGCATTGGATACATGATGTCACCAACAGGCGCTGACCATTGCCATAATATGCACGACTCCAACTACGCCGCCGCGAATCCGCTGCTGGAGGACATGAAGAGCCTGGGCATATTGGAGCCTCTGTCTGTCAATGACCTGTCTCCGGCGAAGATACGGCTGCTAATCTACAATTCCTTATGGATGCACTTCTTGAACTGTGCCATCTGCTGCTACTTTGTTATGGCTTATGGTCAGGTGGGGTTCGAGAGAATGGTACAGTTGGTCAGCTCTGTGACCGGTTGGAATACCAGCGTCTTCGAGCTAATGAAGGTAGGGGAAAGAGCCGTCACCCTGGCACGGGCTTTTAACCTGAGGGAGGGCTTCACCAGTCACCATGATGATATGCCACGGCGTTTTTTCACTCCCCATATTTCGGGACCCCTAGAGGGAATAGCGCTCGACCCCGCGACTGTGCAAAAAGCCAAGGAGACATATTACGATATGATGGGCTGGCCCAAGGGCTCTCCTTCCCCTGGTAAGCTGGGGGAGTTAGGCATTGAGTGGGCAATACCTTTCGTGAGAACACGATGAAGAAGCTTGCCAGATTCCTCTTTTCGTGCCGTGTCAAACGGCCCGGTGCTCTGCAGTTCCACATTAAGATGAATCGTCCTCCAGATAGCCGCGTAGGTCTGCATTACTAACCGGGATACTTTTCGCCGAACGCGGCATTGCCCGATATGGATGGGTATGTTATCGTGTCACTTGGGCTGGCTCCAGGTTCATTCGGAAAGCTGGATGAGATGGGAGTCAGATAACGTAACCCCCCCAAGCATGGTTTAGAAAGGGTGAGGTAAGTAGATTGCGTTCATTTGAGAAGGATTGGCAGCGATGGTTTCCTGAAGGTAAGGGTGGGGAACCTGTGACGCCTGCCTGGGGCAGACGCACCACCAGGGCAATCATAATCGTGGCTGCGGTCATAATTCTATTCATTGTCCTGGCAATATCAAAGGGGGTGTATACCGAATGGCTGTGGTTTAGCAGCCTAGGTTACGGCAGCGTCTACGCCACTATTCTGAAAGCTAAGGTGCTGCTCTTCTTTTCTGCGGCCATCCTCTTTGGTATCTTATTTTTTGGGAACCTGGTGCTGGCTACACGCCTGGCACCTGGTAGTGGCAGACATTTTTGGCCCTGGACTATAGCGCGCCGGCCACAGCGGACATACAAGTGGGGCGTTATCCTGGGAACGGTACTGCTCAGTATAATATTTGGCTTGGTGGCCCAGGGCAACTGGCAAATCGTGCTCCAGTTCTTCAACGGACAGCCTTTTGGTATCGCCGACCCTGTTTTCGATAGAGAGATTAGCTTCTATGTCTTCACATTGCCTTTCCTCCATATGATGCGCAGCTGGTTCATAGGTGCGCTGATAGTCACCTCTATTGGCAGCGCCCTAGTGTATGTCGTGAGCTATGGGACGCAGCGGCTTAAATTTGATTTTGCCAGGCCGGTGTTAGCCCATGCGTGTGGTCTGGGTGTAGCTATTCTAGGCCTCTTCACCTGGGGTTACTGGCTTGGTATCTGGGAACTGGTCTTTTCCACTCGAGGGGTGGTGTTCGGAGCCGGCTATGCTGATATGCATGCCCAGTTGCCAGCACAGTGGATCCTTTTAGTAGTAGGAATTATTTCTATCGGAATCATTGTGGTGTCCTTATTGAAGCGTAAGTCTCGCTGGGCCCTCTATGCCTTCGGGGGATGGATAGCAGTTGCTATCATTGTTGGAGCAATTTTCCCCGCTCTGGTACAGAGATTTCAGGTAGAGCCCAGTGAGCTAGCTCGAGAGAGGCCATACATCGAGTACAATATCCAATCTACCAGAGAGGCTTTTGGTTTGGGCCAGATTAAGGAGGAAGCCTTTCCTGCTGAGAAGTCACCAAGCTATCAGGATGTAGCTCAGAACGAAGAGACCATCAACAACATCAGGGTCTGGGACCACCGTCCGTTAAAGGACACCTATAATCAGATTCAAGCCATTCGACTGTACTATGATTTCCATGATGTCGATGTTGACCGCTATATCATCGATGATAACTACCGTCAGGTCATGCTATCAGCCCGAGAATTATCTGCGGACAAATTGGCTGGAGAAGCGCAGACCTGGGTCAACCGGCGGCTACAGTTTACCCATGGCTATGGTGTTGCCCTGAGCCCCGTTAATGAGATTAGCCCGGAGGGACTGCCTGAATTGATGGTAAAGGATATACCTCCTGTTGGTAAGTTCAATATAGAGCGGCCGCAGATATACTTTGGAGAAGAAACGGATAACTACGTGATTGTGAAAACAAAAACCCAGGAATTCGATTATCCTATGGGTGATGAGAATGTCTACGGTTACTATCAGGGTGAGAGTGGGGTTAACATCGGCAGTTTTTTCCGTCGATTGGTCTATGCCTGGCAATTTGGTGACTTTAATATCCTTATCAGTGGCGAATTAAGCCCCGAGAGCAGCATCTTGTATTATCGAAGCATCAAAGAGAGAGTGAGTCACCTGGCGCCATTTTTGAGGCTGGACAATGACCCCTATCTGGTGGTGCTGGATGGAGGCTTATATTGGATACAGGATGCCTATACCACCACTGACCGCTATCCCTATTCTGAGCCACATAAGGATGGGATGAACTACATTCGCAACAGCGTTAAAGTAGTTGTTGATGCCTACGATGGCAGTGTCATTTTCTATGTCACTGAGCCAGATGATGCTTTAATACGGACATACCAGGCTATCTTCCCCGACCTCTTTGTCTCCGCGGAGCAGATGCCCGAGTCTTTACGAGTCCACCTCCGTTATCCTGAGGACATGTTTAGTATTCAAGCCTCGGTATACCGAACCTACCATATGCAGGATGCCCGGGTATTTTACAACAAGGAAGACCTGTGGACTGTGCCCACAGAGGTATATGCCGGCAGCGGACAACTTATAGAGCCCTACTATGTCATCATGCGCCTGCCCGATGAGGAAAAGGAGGAGTTCCTGCTCATGTTACCCTTTACCCCGGTGAACAAGGATAATACTATTGGCTGGCTTGCTGCCCGCTGTGATGGAGAAAATTACGGCAAGCTGCTTGCCTACCATTTCCCCAAGGAGCGTCTGGTGTATGGTCCCAGCCAGATTGAGAACCGAATCCAGCAGGATACGGTTATCACCGAGCAGCTTGCCTTGTGGAGTCGTGGTGGCTCTCGAGTTATCCGCGGCAACCTGCTGCTGATTCCCTTAGGCAAGTCCAATCTATATGTGGAGCCAGTCTTCCTCCAGGCGGAGATTGGTGGGCTTCCAGAGCTGAAGCGAGTTATTGTAGCTGCCGGTGAGCACATAGCTATGGAACGCACATTGGAGGGAAGCCTTACGGCTATCTTCGGTACTGAGGCGCCACCGACTGAACCTGAGATCACACCGCCAACTCCACCAGGACCTGAGGAGCCGGTAACCGCTGAGATAGCCAGTCTGATTGAGGAAGCCCAGCAGCATTACAACAATGCTCAGCAGTACCTTAAGGCGGGTGACTGGGCTAGCTATGGAGAGGAGCTGGACGCTCTGAAGGCGGTGCTGGACCAGCTGGCAGAACTCGTCGCTGAACAGCAAAGCTAGCCCATTGGCTCGACAATCTGGCGAATTGTGCAGTTTTCTAGTTAGCCAGGTCAGGGAAATCCTTGGCAGCGCGCTCACTACGGCCTTATTCCCGCTCTAAATCCGCCTCAAGCGCTGAAGTGAAATCCTGATGCTCTCTCCCTTAGCGTTTGGAAGAATAAATTATAGCGCGACATTGCCAAAATTTACCTGATGCACCTCAATACAAAATTGAGGCATCTCCGTCAAATCTTAATAGGATTTTAATATTCAGATGCTATTATTACATCATCAGCTGATAATAATGTGTAAAAAGGAGGTGAAATAGAAATGTGGCGAGGCAAGAAGGTTATGGTTATTGCACTGGCTGCCGTTTTACTGGTTGGGAGCTCAGTGGGGGTAGTCGCTGCCCAGAATGGGGATGACAGCCAACCTAACGCTGCAAACCAGACGTTGCTAGACAGGGTCTGCGAAATCTATGAAGAGAACACAGGCACCACCGTTGACCAGCAGGCGCTGCAAGACGCCTTTGCCCAAGCCAGAAGCGAGATACAGGCTGAAGCCATGCAAAACCGCCTTGCAAACCTGGTAGAACAGGGCCGGATAACCCAGGACGAAGCTGACCAGTACCTCGAGTGGTGGCAGGCAAGGCCTGACGTCGCGGTCGGATTTGGCTTCCGTGGTCATGGTGGGTTCTGTCGTATGGGTGGACCACTTGGCTGGGGTGGACCAGGTGCTCCCACAGAATAACTAACCAGCTTCCCATGTAGACGCTCTGGTTGACCATGAGCAGAGAGGGGGAGAACATTCCCCCTCTCTTTTAAATGTGGGAGAAAAATCCTTAACAATTCCTTAACATTCTTGTTATAGTATTAGAAAAGCATGATGAATCGTTAGGGGAGTCAGAGATGGCAGGCAAAAAGGTTCTGGTGGTTGATGATGATGTCAAAACGGTGGAACTGGTCAAGCTCTACCTGAACAGAGATGGCTACCGTGTGCTCACTGCTTATGATGGTACTGAAGCATTACGCCTGGCCCGGGAGGGTCATCCTGACCTCATCGTTCTGGACCTCATGCTGCCCGGCATTGACGGTCTTGAGATTTGTCGCACGCTCAGGGGTGAATCCGACGTGCCGATCATTATGCTTACCGCCAAGACTACTGACCAGGATAAATTAATAGGGCTGGACTTGGGGGCAGATGACTACGTGACCAAGCCCTTCAGTCCCAGGGAGCTAGCCGCCAGAGTCCGAGTAGTGCTGAGGCGCCTCCCCGGAGAGCGTGGTCCTGATGAAATCAAGCGCGGTGAGCTCACTGTCAACTTTCTCAGACACGAGGCATCACTTGCTGGCAGGTCTCTAAATCTCACCACAGTTGAATTTAAGCTGCTGGGAGTCCTAGCCAAGGAACCGGGTAGGGTTTTCAGCCGGGTGCAGCTTATTGATGAGGCTCTTGGCTATGATTTTGAGGGGTTTGACCGCACCATCGATGTTCACATCCTTAACCTGCGCCGAAAGCTTGAGCCGGACCCGAGCCACCCAAAATACCTGAAGACAGTGTACGGAGCCGGCTACAAGCTTTCAGAGATGAGTAATGATACATAGTTTGCGTTTTCGGCTTGTCGTATCTTTCACACTGGTGATACTGGTGGTGATTGGTTCAGTATTCTTCTTCATTAACCGGGCTACCCAGGCTGAAATCCGCCGATTTGAAGAACAAGTTGCCCAAATGCGTGCCGAGAGGATGGAAATTGGGCTATCCGGTTATTACTTGCAGCGAGGGGACTGGGAGGGAATTCAACCCTTTGTGGAGCAGTGGGGTAACCTCTACGGGCAGCGAATCATAGTGACCGATGCCATTGGCATCGTAGTCGCTGATTCTGAGGGAAATGTCTTAGGGGAATCGTATGCTCCTGATTCACCAGGCAGGCCCCTATCACCCTCGTGGCAGGAAGGTACCATTGGCACACTTTACATCGAATCATCATCAGATGTAGGTCTTATCGCACTACAAATCCTTTTCAGGGAAATAGGTCGCTTTTTCATCTGGGGAGGCTTGATCGGGGTTGCTATTGCTCTGATAATCACTTTCCTCCTCTCACGGCGAGTCCTGGCCCCGGTTAAGGCTCTTACCTCCGCTGCCCGGCAGATGGGGCGCGGTGATTTTTCTCAAAGGGTACAGGTTAAGGATAAAGGTGAAGTTGGGGAGCTGGCTAATACCTTTAACTTCATGACAAGCAACCTGAAACGGGCTGAGCAACTGCAACGCAATATGGTAGCTGACATCGCCCACGAGCTGAGAACTCCCCTATCTAACCTGAGAGGTTACCTGGAGGCAGTTCGTGACGGCGTGATAAAACCAGATGCGGATACTATTCGCTCCCTTGATGAAGAGGCAGCTCTGCTGTCACGGCTGGTTGACGACCTTCAGGAGCTAAGCCTCGCCGAAGCAGGCGAACTGAAGCCCGTTTGCCAGGCGGAAAACATCGGAGAGTTAATCAAGCAGACGGTGGGTGGGTTGCAGGCCCAGGCAGCAACAAAGGGATTATCGGTGTCCGTTGACCTACCTGATAGACTCCCGGCGGTGAATATTGACTCGCCCCGGATTAGCCAGGTGCTGCGTAATCTTCTGGAAAATGCGATAGCTCACACGGCTGAAGGAGATGCCATCACCGTAACTGCCGCACAGCAGGGCAACTGGGTAGAGGTAAGCGTTGTAGATACCGGTGAAGGTATTCCTGCTGAGGGCCTACCCAACATCTTTGAACGCTTTTACCGCGTGGATAAATCCCGTGCCAGAACTACTGGTGGCAGCGGTCTCGGTCTCACCATAGCCAAGCGTTTGGTTGAGGCCCATGGCGGTACGATTCAAGCCCACAGTGAACGGGGAAAGGGAAGTCGTTTTTCCTTTACCGTCCCGGTAGCGGATTGATTTGACACTATTTCTGCCAACTCATACAATATCTTAATAACAACTTAACATTTCCCTGCTACACTAAAACGGAATTCATTTTTATCTTGCTCAGAATAACAATGGAGGCACGGAACACTATGAAGAAAATCATATATACAATCTTGATGGCCTGTATTCTGGTTGCACTCACAGTTACCCCGCTGGGCTGTGGTTCTAGTCCAGGCGGGACAGAGGCGACGGAATACCAAATAGCAACGGTACAACGCGGTGATATAGCTGTGGATATCACTGCCAGCGGCAATCTGGAGTTATCCGACAAACGGAGCCTCAGTTTCGGGACTTCGGGAACAGTGGGGGAGGTTCTGGTAGAAGAGGGAGACTCCATTACAAAAGGGCAGGTGCTGGCAAGGCTTTATGCTCCTCAGCTTGAGATAAATGTGGCGCTGGCTTGGCTTGAACTGGAGCAGACGATTTATCCTTATTATTCCTATACCCATCTCAGTGATGTGCCCGGGACATGGCTGGCTCTGGATGAAGTTGAGGCTAGCCTGACGGAAGCACAGCAGCTTCTGGATGAAGGAAAAATCGGGGAGGCACAATCGTCGCTGGATCAAGTGAAGCTGGCTGTGGACAAGGCGAAGGGAAAAGCGGAATCCAGAGTATGGTCTCTGCCTCTTTCGCTAAAGAGGCTTGAGCTGCAGCTCGACAGCGCGGAAGCCGGACTGGATAAGGCGAAGATTACTGCTCCCTTTGATGGCATCGCTATTAAGGTGAATGTTGACGCTGGCCAGGGAGTGAATGCAGACACGGTGGTCATGGAAGTTGCCAGGGCGACTAAGTTTGAAGTGGATATCCTCGTCAGCGAGATGGATATTTTCCAGGTGGGTGAGGGAGAAAACGCTACGGTGCAGATTGATGCACTGCCTGGTATGAATCTCCCCGCTCAAGTCACCTATATCTCGCCCACAGCCACTATTGCGTCAGGAGTAGTGAACTACGAAGTGAAAGTCGAAATACAGCCGCTCGAAGCTGTAGCGCAAAAACAGCTCAGGGAAGGCCTGAGTGTCATCGTAAGTCTACCGGAGGAGGAGAGGGACGATGTGCTGCTGATACCAAACTCAGCGATTACCACCCAGGGAGGGCAAACCTACGTCCAGGTTGTATTACCTGATGGCACTGCTGAAGAACGCATTATACAGACTGGCATCAGCAGCTGGCAATATACCGAAGTAACCAGCGGGCTCAGTGAAGGGGAAGAAGTGGTTGTGCCGCAAGGCACTGCTACCACAACGACGACACCCGAACAGCAAGGACCTCCAGAAGGAATGTTTATACCGGGAATGGGGGGGCACCCCAACGATTAAGTTACAGAATATAACCAAAGTCTATCCCATGGGCAACAGAGAGCTGACCGTGCTCAGGGGGATAAACCTTCATATTGAACAGGGTGAGATGGTGGCGATTATGGGGCCCTCCGGCTCGGGCAAAACGACCATCCTTAACCTCATTGGTTGCCTGGATACACCAACTTCAGGGAGCTACTATCTGGAGGGTAAGGAAGTAAACCGCCTCAGTAGCGGTGAACTGGCCCTGGTCAGAGGCAGGAAGATTGGTTTCGTCTTCCAGACTTTCAATTTACTGCCCCGGCTTTCGGCACTGGGTAACGTACAACTCGGGTTGAGATTCGCTGGTGGTGCAGACCATGAACGTGCTATGCAGGCACTGGCTAAGGTTGGGCTCTCCGACCG
>Ga0315538_1001370_pt1 | contig 14528 bp, 15 predicted proteins | sample SalMarSW160230MG_2_FD_203834 | JGI IMG/M metagenome (GOLD analysis project Ga0315538, IMG submission 203834) | Salt marsh sediment microbial communities from the Plum Island Ecosystem LTER, Massachusetts, United States - Salt Marsh Sediment SW1601-230 ...
TCCGTAGCCCACCAGGTAGAGGTAACCGCCGATGCTCTGAATAGAATCCGGCAGCGGATGCCCGTAGCCCCCCAGGTAGAGGTAACCGCCGATGCTCTGAATAGAATCCGGCAGCGGATGCCCGTAGCCCCCCAGGTAGAGGTAACCGCCGATGCTCTGAATAGAATCCGGCAGCGGATGCCTGTAGCCATCCAGGTAGAGGTAACCGCCGATGCTCTGAATAGAATCCGGCAGCGGATGCCCGTAGCCCCCCAGGTCGAGGGACCCGCCGATGCTCTGAATAGAATCCGGCAGCGGATGCCCGTAGCCCCTGAGGTCGAGGTAACCGCCGATGCTCTGAATAGAATCCGGCAGCGGATGCCCGTAGCCCCCCAGGTCGAGGGACCCGCCGATGCTCTGAATAGAATCCGGCAGCGGATGCCCGTAGCCCCTGAGGTCGAGGTAACCGCCGATGCTCTGAATAGAATCCGGCAGCGGATGCCCGTAGCCCCCCAGGTAGAGGTAACCGCCGATGCTCTGAATAGAATCCGGCAGCGGATGCCCGTAGCCCTCCAGGTAGAGGTAACCGCCGATGCTCTGAATAGAATCCGGCAGCGGATGCCTGTAGCCATCCAGGTTGAGGTAACCGCCGATGCTCTGAATAGAATCCGGCAGCGGATGCCTGTAGCCATCCAGGTTGAGGGACCCGCCGATGCTCATTAGATTTATTAGAAAGTCTACCGGAATATCATCGTTTACGGCTATTATTTTGGCATAACGGACTTTTACCTTATCACCTTTAATTACTACTTGTCTCCCCTTTGTTTCACATAAAACCATCCGGCTACCGGGCTTGCAAAATCCAGCGCCTTTAGGGCTCTGCCCGTGTAGACCATTTCCGCATTCGGCCTTTGATTCCCAGTCCAGTGCTTCGGTCCATTCACCGATTTCATTCCACCGAAACCCGTTATATGATTCGCCGTTATCATCGAAACGCAGTATCCAGTTACCGGACTTTAGTAAATCTTCTACCTTCTCCTGGGTTAGAATCTTTTCCTCTGTTTCCATTTCCATGCTTTACTCCTAAAAATTATTTATGCCCGCAGGCTCTGACACGGGGGTGCTGAAACCTGCGGGCATACGATATGGAGGAGGTCCTGCCGCGGGCAAAGTTTCACGGCAAGCTGTTTCACCTTTGAAATTCATGAAGCCTAACATTGAAAAACCCCCGTGTCATAAGACTACGAGGGTATTATGAGGCATAGAAATGATATAATGCAAATCTATGCAAGTGAATATAAAGCTAATCTTAGTCGTTAAGCATAGAATGTTTATTATGCAAATCTATGCAAATCGCAGAAATGCTTTAATTTTCGCCCTCATCCACTGTTTGACAGGCTGATTAAAGCGTGTTTTTATGGAAAAGGGAGGCGGTAAATGTATATTTTCAAGACATTAAAAAAGAGATTACCCGATATTGCGATAGGTTTGGCTATCGGTGTAATATGGTCGGTGGCGGTTATTCTATGGGGTACCTCGGATACGGCTCAGAGGGTTATACTGGCGGTTTTTTCTATATTAGTTCTGTTTGCCGCCGCCCGTGTTACGTGGCCTGACCGGATGGCAAATCTTACTTAGTCACAGGTTTGACGGTCTTCTTGCCCTGCCCTGGGTCCTGCCGGTACTTTTTTACCAATTCGGCGAGGGCGGATTCCTCGACATATACTTCCCTTTTGGTGCGCAGCATTACAGGGATATATTCCTTTGCTACCCAGCGTGATATTGTTTCCTGCCTAACTTTATATTTTCTGCTCGCTGCTGATTGGCTTATCCCGCCCTCCGGCGGCTCCGGAGCCGGCTTTCTGCCGTTGCTCTTTATTTCATCGGCCGCTTCTCTCAATATGCTCTCCGTAATATCAGATTCTCTTTCCCTGGCAATAGTTCCTGCTCTGGACATTAACCTCTCCGTCATTTGCCTGTAACTTGACATCCCGGCACCTCCATTGTGCTCTATCGGTGCCGAGGACCAGAATCGAACTGGTGACACGCGGATTTTCAGTCCTTATCCGTGTCTGGCGATTTAGTTTATTATAGCATAACTTTTGTTTTTGCAAACACGTATTTCAAGGGCGAATACTGGTTATGTTGCCGGGATAGAAACTCGGTTCTAAGATGGCGGTAAAGTAGTGTCGTAGTCAAAGAAGAATGTCCCATGATTCTCTGTAGTGCGAACTCATCACCATCCCAGAGAGTGCCGAAAGTATGACGGAGTGTTATCGAGCTGCCTTTTATATGAGCATCTTTAAAAGCACGCGCTATTTTTATTCTTAATCTGTAAGGTGTGAAGGGTAAAGGTATATATGGAATGATTGATTTATAAACCTCTGGTGAAATCGGCAATAATCTTTCTCCTGTTTTACCCTTGACCTTAACCAGATAGCCCCAGGGTGTCTCTATGAAATTTCCCAACCTCACGCTGAGCAGCTCACTTATACGTCACCCGGTATCCACCAGGAACATCAGGCAGGCTTTTATAACGGGAATATGCGGGTAAGATAGCAACTGGTCTATCTGGTCCGGCATGAGAAAGGATTTTATCTTCACGCTTCTTTTTGGAGGTTCTACTATATCCAGAGGATTGTTTTTTATTTTTCGAATTTTTTTAAGCCAGCGATAAAACGCTCTCAAGGTGCGGTAGTAACCGTGTCTTCTTTCATCGCCAACCTGGAGAGCTCCGATAAATTCCTCTATTTGTCTCGGGTTTCCAGGCAATTTACGGTAATTATGTGCGAATTTAAGCAGTATTTCCCGATACCACTTAATTGTCATTGTAGATAGCCCTTTGGACTGTCTGGATTGAATAAACAGATTTACGGCATCAAATGTTTTCAAAGGATAATGCCCCCTTTCAAATTACCCTTCACTCCGGTTTATCCAATGAAAAGCAAACAGAAATATTACCACTGGATAAGCCAAATGGCAAATTTTATGATTAAGGCTTGACAACCCGCATTTTATGTTATATTGTGAAAAAAAGAGAATAAAAGAAAGGCACGGGGGAAGTCTCGCTTTGAGACTTCCCCCTTTTTGTATTCCAGAGAAGAAGGATTGTAAGGAAGCAAAAGCTAAATGATGACGGTATTAGCCTTAATAGTAATCCCCTTCCGCTTCTTGTGGAATCATAAGAGGCTGGCCGTGGTTGTCATTGTTGCTTTCGTTGCCCTCGGTGTTTTTAACTCTTACCAGTCCAGCCATAAGCCGGAAGATATCGCAGCTAACTACCAGGAGAACATCCCCCGGCAATTGGAAGAGCTCGACGTATGCGCCACCAATACCCGGCATTACTACGTTGTATCGAGTTATGAGAGTGGGGATTACATATATCTGACGGAATATTACTCCTATGACAAAGAGTGGGAGCGGCAGACGATACCGCTTCCCCTTAAGTTAAAAGAGGTAAAAATCTATAAACATTAGGAGCTAAAAAATGGGAAGAATAGTAGTAGGCATTATAGCTCTATTCCTAATAATTGCCCCGTTCTCTGGACCGATAATTGACGGTATCAAAGGATGGCGTACCAATGACACTACTCAGAGTGAGGCAATAACCACGGCTGCCGCCCAAACCGCGGCTAATGTAACACTGGACTATGAGCTCTACCAGGCGGCAACCGCTGAAGTCGAGAGTATTACATCTAACGTAACCGGGGATGCGCCGGTCGCCTCAAGTTATATCGAGGCAACGCAGGTTTTACTTGTTGCAGGGCTGGAGCCGAGCACAACGCATACCATTACCATTGATTACGCTGCCGAAACGGACGATACCGTATTGAGGATCGTCGGTCCCTTCTTAGGGGTGTTGATATTCGGAGCGTTGATTTGGGCAACGGTAGGCGGTATGTTCAAGGGCAGCAGCCGTAGCAGATTCGGATAGAGGAGGTAGTTTATAAGGCATAAATTTACCCTGGTTAGATTCACTATCGAAACTAAAAGGAGGATTTTGTAACAGTGAATATCAACCTTATCGCACGTATTATAGGGCTACTGATAATTGTGGTAGTCCTAGCGCTTGCTCCCAGCATCGTTACGGCGAATGCGGCGGTGCAGTCGAACGCCAACGCTACGGACTTGCTGGGCATGAGCGTTGTCGATGATTTCGGCGGGATGCTCATCGTCCTGGGGCTCCTGACAATCGGTGGAATCTTCGCAGCCGGCGGGCAGATGGCCGGTACTGTCAAGGACCTTCTGTCTAATGTCGGGATGGCAATCATCGCCATCGTAGCCCTGACCTTCATGTCGACCATCATCGACTATAACTACGCCCTTTACAATGCAGCCAGTGGTGTTGAAGCGACTATGTACTCCATTATCTCCCTGCTCATTTACGTCGCCATTATCGGTAGCGTAGCGACCCGCGGTTACCAGGCCGGACGCTCTTACTACAAGAGTCGCAAAGGGAGAAAGACCACAACCGCACCCAACTTCTAAACCAGCCGAAATTCGTTTTCTCGGGGGTGGGACTGCAGCCCACCCCATGCCTCAAAGGAGGTCCTTAATTGGCTTTTAATCTACTCATAAGAAACCCCGTAAAACTTGGTAAACGTAAACAGCGTAGCCAGATGTGCGAGCTGTTTACAGAGGACGGGCGGATAATTGACATTGAAATGGATGTCCTGCGGAGTTGTGTTGATGACCCTAACTCCAAGCAGGCTTTTTTAATTGATGCCGTTAATCAGTATGTGAATATGGATGATAAGGCATGGACACAGGTGTTATGGGAGCCGTCGGCTTATCCACTGAGAATGATAAACCCCCAGGAGGAAGCGGACGACTTCGAAAAACTTTCAGACCAGATATATGAGGAAACCTGGAGTAATACCAAGCAGGACCAATACGACAAAGCCAAGAAGGACGAGCAGGGTAACAGGGTAACATGGATTGTCAGCATCGTCTGTACCGCCGCCGTGATAATATCTTTAATTCAGTGGGCTGGAGGCTAAAATGAACCTGACATTATTATACATTCTGGCCGGGGTGGTAATCATATCCCTGGCAATTATTATGAACCGCGGCTTGTTGCTCGGCAGGTTGGGTAGGAAACAATCTGTACCCGCAGCCGAGGTTAAAGAGAAGCCAGCCAGCAAAACCGAGCCGGTACTGGCTCGTATTTACGATAACCTGCGCCGCGCAATCTATAACGAAATGGTGCCGGGCACGGTAGTTGATGAGGTAAAAACAGCCTATAAAAGCCTGGGTAGAAGGTGGAACAGGGACGGGCAGGAAATGTACGCCTTCTGTAAAAAATTAGATGGCGACTATATTCCAACCGAGCAATATATGAAAAACACCAGAGATAACCCGCCAAGCTGGTTACATGGGGCGCTAAGCCAGCCCTACACGGCGATAGCATTTAATGTGAAGGTAAACACTAACTTCATGCGGAAATGGGGTGCCGTTCTATTGTTCGCTGGATTTGGTATATTCGCGATGGTGCTATTGATAGCAAATTAAGGAGAAATCATGCCAGACAATATTGTTGAGATAGACGAGGATATTCAGCCGGAACCGGGGACGAACGGCGATAGCAAAGAAAAGAAAAACATAGTATACCGCTCCGACGCTCAGAGCGCTTTCCACCACGAGCAGGCCATGAGTGCGCTTACAGCGCTTTTAGAGGTAGGTCCGCTCGATGATGATACTACCTTACCCAAGCTGGCAATCAGGGCAGCTATACCTTCTAAATTCACCGAAGGCCATATGCTGGGGACGGCGATTGCCGCCTGCTGGGCTAATTGCATCAAATATCACCACACAGACGGTATACAGGAGATCGTAATGATGCTGGCTGGCTGGGCTGGAGTAGACGCTGAGAGAGCTAAACTCATGGTAAAGGCCGTTATCGGTGAATTCCAGACAGGTACCGGTAGTAGCGGCGGGTTTTTGGAAAGGGCACAGAATTACGCCTTTCCAAAAAGAAATAAAGGTGTTTGATGCCGTATTATGACTCCCATGTCAAGGTTTATCACGGACCGCGCCGGGGTGGAAAAACGGCTTCAGCAACCGGGGATGGTGCTATCGCTCTACTAAACAGCCAGAATGTCTTTTCAAACTATCCCATCGACTTTTGGTTTAAAGAAAATGAGGAATCAGAAACCAAGCATTACAAATCAGAGCCTCTTCTCCTTGAGGAATTACTGAGGATAGACGACCCGGAAGTCCAGAATAAATATCGGCGGAGCCTCTGTATATGGGACGAAACCGCCCTTTCCCTTTATTCAAGGAACTCTCAGGCTGTAGTCAACAAGATGTACGGCCTTATTATCACTCTTATCGGTAAACTGGAGCTGTCCTTCGATTTCACTACCCAGTTTATATCACTTCTCGATAAGAATATCCGTATACAGGAGGATGCGTTAATATTTTGCTCGGATTTAAGTTTTAAATACCCACATTTACAAAGGGGCAGCGTTATCTCTCAGATATGGCAGGACATAAGCGGAAGGTATACCGGGGAAATGTACGAATACAGCAACCAGACCTATCAGCAGACATTTTACGATAAGTGGGTATGGAATATTTACGATACACTAGGTACCTTCGATATACTCAAAGCTCAGGAAAAGATTACCTGGGACCAGTTAAGGGAAAATGTCAGCGAATACGAATATACAGACAATGAGGCTAATATCGAAATATTAAAACACCTTATCAATGAATATGAAGCAATGGAGCAATATAAGATACCGCAACCGATTATGTACCGGGCTGCAAAAACCAGAGGATTCTCCGGTAAGGCTGCTGATATGGGGCAGCTTCTTATGGAAGTGGGAGTAAAGCTGTACGGGACTAATATATGGGATATTAGACCTGTTTTGGAAAAGGTGCTCGTTTAACTTTTTAACATTAAACCCCCGAAACCCCTAAATATAGTAATAAGGGAGAAGTTAAACACAAGATATGGATATTGTCTTTAGCGACTTGATAGATTTAGTCGGTTTGCTCTGGATTGTATTTATTACAGTTCTGGCTTATTGGCACCGGGACAGGTTTTTGTATATTCTGTCCGGATTGTCGCTGATAATATACGGCTTCCCTTATTATTCGACTGATTTAAGGGTAAGCATTATCCTTGTTTTACTTGGTATCTATAACATAATAAAGGCGTTTTGGGGCGGTGGGGAATGATAAAGGAAAATTTACAGGCTTACATCCGCAGGCTGGAGAAGAAAAAGCGGAAAATGGAACGGGCAAGGATAAAGAAGTGAAAATATATATCGACAATAAACAGGTAGCGGTAAAAGAAGCCATTAAAAGCATAACTTGGCAAGGGGTTTCCCTGTTAGCTCAGAGGCTGTTCATTGCACTAACTGGTTTGCTTATAATTGTGACCACACTAGCGCTTGCCCCCCGGATTTTCTTCTTACTTTATGAAATTGAGATGAGTTGGATGTTTCCGATATTTGTATTAGTGCCCCAGATATGGGGCGGTATTATTACAGCCAAGGGAATGCATTACAAACAATGAAAAGGACTTTTGTTACAACATTACTGGCGGTGATGGTTTTTCTTGCCATTCCGGGGACGGCTGCCCTTGCTATCGACCTGCCGGACAACATGCAGATAATCTCAGCTAAGGTATATCACAGCCTTGTTGAAACAGATGATATGCTGGTGGTATTCCATGCCAAGATAAACTACGACTCAGCTAACGGCACTTATCCCACCGTACCGGCCTCCAGCAGCATATTGATGCGGTTCGTATCCGACAACGGGACAATACTTGCTTCATCGACGCCCTATGTCTACTCGCCCTTCGATACTAACGGTTACGGCGACCTGGTAAGTTCGTTTTATCTCGGCGCCGATGATGCGCCGGCATGGGAGGGCGAACACGTATTAAACATAACCGGGCTGCCGATTTATTACTCACCGCTCCCCACGCCGGTTAATTACACCCTGCAAATTTCAGATTATGATGATTCGGAAGATCAGGACACTAACCAGTCCGACCTTTATATAGAGGTATTAAGGCTGACTGATGTGTTTAAGATAATATACCCAGATGTAGCTTTGAAGTCCATTACGGATGTCGGGACCGTGCTTTCAGCTTACGGCGAGGCTTATTTTAAGAGTGCCATCCCCGGCCTGCTGGATTTGTGCCCTGCCCTGTTTTACGTGCAGGTATACACGCCTGAAGTGATAGAGGTCGAGCCTTACGATACCTCGCTGGGGGATACGCTGGCCGAGCGCATGGGGGGTACGGATATTCAGCGGGGCATGGACAGGCTGGGTGATATTGTAGGCGTCGGAGGCTCATTCATAGCCGGGATAGTAACATTCATAGGCACAATGGCGCTCTGTATATTCTCGATGCGGCGCGGCTGGGGAATAGAGCCAGGCATAGCTTTAAGTACACTTGCCGTTACCCTTATGGCCGTGTTATTCGGTGACTTCCTGTTTAACTTGCTGATGATTTTAGCCTTGATAGCCGCCATCGGTATCATGTATATTGTGGCTTTACGGAGGGCATGATGAAAAAACTAATCTTATTACTGGTAGTGCTGGCATTACTCATACCGGCTACGGCTGTTATAGCCTCCGATGTAGACACCGCTGAATATATCACCAATATCTCCATAACCAACAATTCAACCGATGATAAAAGTGCGGTTGCTACCACGTTGACATTATCGACCGCCGACATGATAGAAAGCAATATGCTTAATGCCACGGCTACCGATGGCGCTATTCAAAGGACTGGCGCGGTTGACGTAGCCTTTATGCCGAGTGCCAATTCGACATATCCATGGTGCATATGGGTGCCGACAAGCGATGCTGTTTCGACGGCCAACTATTACCTGTATACCGGCGGCGTTACCGGCGGTAAAATCCGCTACTTCCCTGGGCCGGAAGGTATGACGACCACGGATAACGCCACTATGGAACTCGGTGATAATTTTGCTGTCATGTGGAGTGCGTTCTTTAATACCGATAACGGAACGGATAAATATATCGTTAATAAAGAAATGTCTTTCAGGGTATTCGTGTCCCCAACCGAAAGCGGGAGTATAATCTCCGAAATAGTATCCGTCAATGCTACCTCCGAATATCTGTATCCTGCCGGAGTCGGGAGTGAAACGAGTATACCATCGGAGACTCCCCCTGCAGGTACTCACTGGGAGTTGGTAAGCGATACCAATGATAGTACCTTCGTGCTTGAAAATAGTACTGATTGGACAAGAGACCTGTACGTTTGTGAGAACACGTCTACAACCAGTATATACAGGGGGAATATCAACGAGGTAACTTTTTACTTCAGAATAATGCCTGTTGCCGAGAGTAGCATTCAGGCTAAACCCTCCATGAAAATCGGCGATACGATTTATGACGGTACAGAGGTAAGTACCTCATTAGTAGAATGGGCTACTTATAGTGAGAATTTTACACTTAATCCTGTTACAAGCGAAAACTGGACATGGGACGATATAGCAGGCATGGAAATAGGTGTCAGTCTAAAAGGAAATATTGAAGGTCGGTGCTCCGAGGTCTATATCGTAATAGATTATGATGAAATAACACCGGTAAGCTCGGTAGAAGTTACCGATATTGCCAGCGGGGAACACGAGTTAGAAGTAAGGGCAATCGAGGGTGATGACTGGACTACAAGGAGCTCCGCTGCCGATAATGATTGGTTTTCCGTATGCTGGAGCCCGGAACTCAGCCTTTTCTGCGCGGTAGCTCATTCCGGCACAGGTGACAGGGTAATGACCTCGCCAGACGGCATAAACTGGACTACAAGGAGCTCCGCTGCCGATAATAATTGGTTTTCCGTATGCTGGAGCCCGGAACTCAGCCTTTTCTGCGCGGTAGCTCATTCCGGCACAGGTGACAGGGTAATGACCTCGCCAGACGGCATAAACTGGACTACAAGGAGCTCCGCTGCCGATAATGATTGGCGTTCCGTATGCTGGAGCCCGGAACTCAGCCTTTTCTGCGCGGTAGCCCATTCCGGCACAGGTGACAGGGTAATGACCTCGCCAGACGGCATAAACTGGACTACAAGGAGCTCCGCTGCCGATAATAATTGGAGTTCCGTATGCTGGAGACCGGAACTCAGCCTTTTCTGCGCGGTAGCCACATCCGGCACAGGTGACAGGGTAATGACCTCGCCAGACGGCATAAACTGGACTACAAGGAGCTCCGCTGCCGATAATGATTGGTTTTCCGTATGCTGGAGCCCGGAACTCAGCCTTTTCTGCGCGGTAGCTCGTACCGGCACAGGTGACAGGGTAATGACCTCGCAGTCTGGAACCGGGAGCAACGCCTTACAGATAATTATTGATGGCATAATAGAAGATGAAGATGATATAGATGAAATTCCTGGAATAGATGAAGATTACTCCACGTACGTTGAAAATGACCCTAATAGTAAATTGACTGTCACTTCATCCAGGATAACCTTTACCAGCCTGACCGACAATGCGGATACCTATGTCATTAAAGACATGGGCGAAGATTATTTCTGCGGCAACTTCGAGCATGACTTTACGCTGTATATAGACTCTCAGGACGAGAGTAGTAATTATTTCCCCTGGGGAATGAGTAATATTGTTGATATATTGAAAGACATTGATGTCGAAGAGGAAGGAGATTACCTGGGGGTTCAGGTCTCAGGGGAGGACCCGACTGACTTAGGAATCCATATATTGGAATGCAATGATGGTGATATAACAGGTTCTGGTACCCCATATGGGATTGAATTGGACGAAGATACGCTTTATTACTGTACTGTAATCCGGAATGAATCGGAGGGTACTTACGGCACTCTTTATCTTTATGTATATACAGATGAAAGCCGTGAGACTTTATTGGACGATATTTATGTTACGCTTACCGAGAAGCAAGACTTCAGGTACTTATACGGTATATCTACCGGTTACGGATGCACGGAGTATGCTACCGGTTATGTTGAAAATTTAAATATCCACATTCCCAGCGGCGGCGGGTATATTATTGATAACGATAATGACTGGTACTTTTGCCAGAATGACAGCGTTATGTACCTGGAATACCAGGAGATAACGGTAGACGGAGAACAAAGGCAATATATCGAGTGGGAGTACGATGCGGTATTCCACGATACTAGCGGCTATAATAACGATGCTACACCGAGTTTTAGGACTGAGAGTTCTGATAGTGATGTTGTGGCTGCGATAGTCAGCCAGACTTCTACCGCCGAGCAGGGACAGCCTCCGATTGCCACTACCGGCGGGTGGTTGATGATTACGGAGGTACCAGGCACGCCTAGTGAGCTTTTTACCGAGGGCGGCACCGATTATCCCGGCGGTCCTGAAATAGCAGCTCTAGCCGAGGACTTACGCACACCTTACGAGAGTTTAGCGTATCCGTTAGCCTTTGGTAGCGCTATACTGGTATTTATTCTTTTATTCGGTGCTACTCACAGGGCTAAGGTTGGAGTCAGGGGTTCGTTGCTGTTAGCCTGTATAGGCGCCGAGGTGACATTGTGCGTGTGGGTATTCGGCGGAGGCGGAGTTATCAACGGTTTCGTATTGATACCATTCGGGATAATATCGCTGTTTATGCTGATGATAAGAAATCCGCAAAGCCCGGTGGTGGGCTAAAGGAGGCTTGGTAAAGTGCGACCTCAACTTCTCATGGGGGCAGTAGGAATATTCATGTTGGGAACGATGCTTGCCTGTATAGCATCCGGCAGGTGGCTTCTCAACGGCGAGATAAACATCTTTAACGCCCTTGCCAGCTTCAACGTAATGAGCGTAGAGGCAGGTGGCGGCTGGGGTGTGGCTAAAACCATCGGTTCGTACTTCAACGGTATTGTTACAGCCCTGTCATGGAATTACCCTTTCCTGGATTCTGGCTGGGCTGTTTTTATAAAAATACCCCTCTGGCTGGTTAGCGTGGGTGTGGTGTGGGGGCTGATTGAAGTGGCTATATCCGCCGTGCAGGGTATCGTCGGTACTATCAGGAGTTTATTTACCGGAGCGTAAACAATGACAATACAAGATTATATTAAAGCACAAGCCGAATACGCTAAGATAAAAAGAACGGAGGAAGCCAGGAAGGCAGCAGTTAGACAGGCAGCGACCGAGGAAGCCAGGAAGGCAACTGAAGCCCGTATGGCTGATGAGAATAGAAAAGCGGAGGCAGCCAAACAGGCAGCAGCTAGGCGGGAAGAATTACTCCGGCAGGCTCTTGAACAAGAGGAATCGAGCAGGCGTGCTTTACAGGCAGCAGTGGGGACAGGGCAAATATCGCCAACCGAATTACAGAGATTCGAAGAGTCTATTGTCGACGTCCGGGCAAAAGTTGCCACTATCGACCAGGTCCGGAGAGTAGAGCAATCATATGCTAAGGCTGGGGTGCCTATACCGCCTGATGTCCAGGAACAAATCGACATGGCTAAAGGTCAGGTGTATGGCAAGGCGGCTCCGTTCATTGACATGACAACTGGAAAGATTGACCTCCCAACGGCTATAAAAGCCGGTGTTAGCGATGCTGACTTACGCAAGGCAGGGATATCGCAGATTACCATTGTTAAAGCTAAAAAGGCGATTAGAAGGCAGGCAACAACAAAGGCAGCTAATGTCGAGGTAGAAAAAATACAGGCCGGCAGAAGAGCCGAAAAACAAGCTGAGTATGAGGCTTCCGTTAAGGAATACGAAGCGTATCAAGCTAACGTTCGGGATATAGAAGCTTCAGAGGCACAGAGAGAAGCTGCCATGTCTCTAATCAAGAAAACCACCCCAGAAGCGATAGGCGAGAGCGGTGTTTACCTTGTCGAAGCGCTGCAAGGTGGTGTTATGCCGGAAACTCTTTTTACCGCCGGCTATACGAGGACTCAAATAAACGAGGCCCGGAAGTGGGTAGCCGCGCCATTGCAGGACAGGGCAGAGCAAACAGCCCTTATGATGTTTGGTAAGGGTTACGATAAACTCAACCCGATACAGAAGGGAATGGCTGTAGAACAGGCCGAGAATATACGGATGTTTACACGTGAGACTATGCCGTCCGGGGTTTCATTCGGCGTAGGCATGGTACCGGTACTAGGTACGACATACTTCTGGGACGAAATGGACGGCGGGCAACGGGCTTTATCCGTTGGTATGGATGTCCTGGCCGTGTTCGGCGGCTGGATATTGCCGAAAGCCGGCGGTTTAATCGTTAAGGGTGTAACAAAAACAGGTGTAGCCGATGATATAGCCAGGATGATTACAAATAGAGCCAACGCAGCCGTCAGACTAATAGAGAAAACCGATCCAAAGATGGCAGCCGCCATAAAGGAAGTCATTAAAGTCCAGGGACAATATGCGGATGATTTACTCAAAGCCGATGAATTACAGGTGGTGATTAAAAATACCGATGATGTTTTGAAATCCGGGCAGATTGCCAAAGGCACAACGCAATATAAAGCGTTGCAGGGTCTTGTCAGGAATAGTGCGGATGATATGGCAAACTTGCAGACCAGGATTAACGAAAACGCCATCAAGTTGCAACGGTTAAATGACTCATGGGTAGAAGCGAACAGAGCGGCCGAAATGGAAGCGCTGAAACAGCAGGTAATCAAATTCAGGCAAGCGTCTCTGGCAGCTAAGACACCGGCTGAGAAAATAGCCCTGGTAAAAGAGGCTGCACGCCTTGAGAGACTTGAGGAAGCTATCCAGGCAGCATGGAAAGACCAAAATATCGTACTGTATACCAAGCAGCTTGTTCACCAGATAACCAGCATACCAAACGCTTCAGAGGTAAACGCTTCAATTAACCGGATGAATAAGCTCATTAATAAGATGGGTAAGGCTAAGGGGCAAAACCTAGAAGCTATGAGAGCCGACCTAGACACCGAACTTGTAAAGTTAAGGACACTCGAAGCCGGTCATGTCGTAGAAATACATAACAGGCTTGTCTCTGTCAGGGAAGCTATTGACGCCTTGGAGGACGCATCTAGAGGACACAGCCGGATTGTTTCTAAAATGGACCCACTTACCAAGCAGTTTTATATGGGTGTCGAAGCGACAAGCCCTTATTATGACGACATCATAAAAACCCTGAATGATGCGAAAAAGACAGAGGCGGTACTTACCGGTAAACTTTCCGAATATTTGGCACGTGGGGAAAAGATATACCCGGAGGATTTATGGGTATATGGCCGGGGTGGAGTAGCTACGGCGATAAAGCCGCCATCGTTGAAACCGATAGCGGGCGGTGCTGTAGAAGAAACAGCAGAGCAGGCATTGACAAGGCTGCAAGCAACTTCTACGCGCGCACAAGCCGCCAGACTTCTAGGTTTATCAGCAACAGAAATAGCTAGGATAATATCTCGTCCAGTCCAGACGCCGACGCCAACGCCAACACCTACGCCGACGCCAACACCTACGCCGACGCCAACACCTACGCCGACGCCAACACCTACGCCGACGCCAACACCTACGCCGACGCCAACACCTACGCCAACACCTACGCCGACGCCAACACCTACGCCAACACCTACGCCGACGCCAACACCTACGCCAACA
>Ga0315538_1001377_pt1 | contig 14475 bp, 13 predicted proteins | sample SalMarSW160230MG_2_FD_203834 | JGI IMG/M metagenome (GOLD analysis project Ga0315538, IMG submission 203834) | Salt marsh sediment microbial communities from the Plum Island Ecosystem LTER, Massachusetts, United States - Salt Marsh Sediment SW1601-230 ...
CGCATGGTCGATCCAGGTCCGATTCAAACTTTCCTGGTGGGATTCCCTGGTTCTATCCGCCGCTCAGATCGCTGATTGCCGTTATCTCCTCACAGAAGACTTCCAGGAAAACCAAGTGTTTGGAAATGTTCGAGTGATTGATCCTTTCCTCCATTCGCCTGAATTACTTAATGCGCCCTCCGAGTAAGGCTTCGATATTACGAGATAAAGCCTATCGCGCTATTATGCTAATCAGGAGTGATAATAAGTCCTTCCCGAAGGCACTAACGGATCAGGTCTCGCTATGATTAGGAATAAACGAAAAATATCGCACTGTTTTTTCGGAATTCTTTTGGTCGTGGTCTGTTTTTATCTTCACTCTTGCGGTGCCGTGAAAACTACCTACAAAGTCACAAAAGGGCACGGTGAAAACAGTGTATAAAGTGACGAAATTCGAGAAGAACCGCTCGTGAAGTTTTACTCCAGTAAGCGACTCGCACCCCCTTTTAGGAAATAATGATTTCATTACCAGGATACGGGAAGGCGGAGCTTCTTTCAGTGATGAGCATACACGGTATGAGACAGGAGCATTGAGATCTCGGATATCCTCTGATTAGAGATACAGCAACGCTCTATCAGGTCTCTGAAGAAAGCCTTCTTCATGGAAAAAGAGGCATGAGAAATGAAGCCAGACAGGTGGCAATGTATCTGGTGAGGGAGCTATGCAATAAATCATTACATATCATAGGAGAGTTATTTTCCCTGGGGAGTTATGGTGGTGTTGGCACAGCATGCAGTGTGATCGAAAAGCAGCTCAAGGTGGACAAAGGCCTTGACGCAGGATCGAACAAATCAGGAAGATGGCACGCAAAAGAGCTATTTAAAAAAAGACCTGACCCGTTTGTACAGTGCTGAATTAAATATTTCTATCGTCATTTTTCACGTCGAAGGTGAAATTTATCTTGCAGCCTTTTAGCCGTAAGAGGCGAATGATGTCAATAGAGATAAGATGGTTCCCTCCTGCGTGCTTACAGATAAAAACAGTCATGAATCAAATAATTTATGTAGATCTAACCTATTTAAAGAGGTACTATAAATATCGAAGGCATAGCTATTTATCATGCTTGAGACACAGATCTAATTCCTGAAATGGCAAACCTCGGCAAACTCGATATGGCCTTATTTCCCATAGAGGACGGGGCTTCACTATGAGTTTAACTGAAGCTATTGAAGCCTCTATAAGGATAAAACCGAAGGTGGTGATTCCCATACATTGTTTTGAGGCTGATCCTTTGGAATTCAAAGAGCAAGTTGAAAGGAGATTAAGTATGGAGGTTGTGGCGTTACATATAGGTGAAGTATATCATCGGCAATGAAAACGGCCAAGCGACATGAAAATGGACAGGTTACAGTGGGTGCATTAATGTTTGAAATATTCTCTCAAACAGATAATAAAAAAATTATCGCGTCACCGGACAACACAATTCTAGAAGCTACACTCAAAGCCAACATTAATCACATACATGTCTGTGGTGGTAATGCTCGATGCTCAACATGTCGGGTCTATATCGTGGAGGGATTGAGCAATTGCCGGCCCAGAAACCAAAAAGAAAAGCAGTTAGCCGAAAAACTTGGATTTCCCAAGAATATTCGATTAGCCTGCCAAACAAAAATAAGTGGGAACATTTCCATTAGACGTCCGGTCATTGATGACTTAGATATAAAAATTATCTTAAAACAATTGGGGGATGGGCATGGCACCAAACTTGGACAAGAGAAAGATCTGGCAATTCTCTTTACCGATATCGTAAACTATACACCATTTGCTGAGGCTTTGCCTGCTTATGACGTCGTGTATGTCCTAAATCGTTACTATCAAACTATGAACGAGATTATTGTACAATATAAAGGTGTTATCAGCGATGTAGCGGGAGACGGTATCTTGGCGTTGTTCGGGGCAGTAGAAGATAGCAAAAACCCTGTATTGGATGCTATCGATTCAGTTCGAGCTATGCACACAGCTTTGATGCAGTTTAACGAATATCTCTATCAAATGTATGATCGGTCTTTTGTGATCAGAGCAGGAATTAACTTTGGAAAAGTGATTGTCGGTAATTTTGATACGGGCATGATGAGCAAAATCTCCGCTATAGGAGACGCAGTTAATATGGCAAGTCGGATAGAAACTGCGAATAAGGATTTCGGCACACAACTGCTGATCTCCGAATCAGCCAATGAGGAAATACAAGGTTTGGTGGAGACCCAAAAAATGTATCGTACCAAATTAAAAGGTAAGTTTGGTGAATATGTTCTCTATAATGTTAAAATCTAAAGGAGGAGAAATGAAAAAGATTCTTAACATAGGAAGCGCGTGTTACACAGCTGACACACAATATATAGTTGAACTAAGCCGCAATAGTATTAGAGTTTGGATAAAAAGATGATTTGATATGACTGGTTTAAACAGGCTTCATTTCTCCGGCTTTATGCGAGGCCCAGTTTCTAAAAGTTTTGTATTGTCATTCAAAGATTTATAATATTATCATCATAAACTATTGAGTTTGTCCCGAATATAAAATCAATTCTCCTATATTACGAATGTATACTTAAAACCCTTGCTCCCCGAATCTTTTGCTCCTTCAACTCAAGCAACGCCAGATTCGCCTCTTTTAATGGTAATTCCTCAACTTCGTGTTTGATGGGAATTTTGGCCGCAAGCTCTATACGAGTCAGATCTTCGTTTGACTCATGTTCTGTTTTTTTGCTTACCAGTAAGTATCATTCACCAGAATAGAAGTAAAAAAGCTCATGTTGGAATTGCAGATCCACAGTGAAATAGTACAGCTAAGGTTGCAGGAATTTTTCCATAATGGAACAACAGGTATGCCTGGGGAAGGGTCTTTTTAGGTCGAATTTCATTCCACGGGGCAGGCCCCAGTGAAATAGGCTTCGCATTGCACGGGGCAAGCATAATACCCTCCTTAAAGGGCTTAGTTATAATGTTGCAAGCTTACGCCTGTGGGTAATATTTGTCACGGAAAGAAAGCCAGCATATGGCTTAGCTCATAGCTGATAGCGAATAGTTGAGAGCGAATCTTACGGGTTACGAGATGAGGTAATGCCTGTCAAGCACAGAGGTTATCGAAGCCGTCCCTGTAATCCCCACACAAAAGATACGAGCGCCACTATACAAATTACTCCTGATACAAGCCCGGTTGCCAGTATCCCACCTGCCAGCCAGATATGGCTTCCTATTAATGAGCCGATGACGCGTCCTAAACCAGCTGCTGCAAAGAAACCAGACATCATTGTAGCTCTCGATGTGGGTAACAATTCTGTAGACAGAGATAACAACGAGACAATGGTAAATTCAAAGATTAAAAAAAGAACAAACAAGCTAATAAAGGCAAGGGGTAAGGTTTGAGATGAGAAGGGTAATATCAGGTAGCACAATACAGAGAGAATAATGCCAATAATGATGGAGCGCTTTAATCCCAGCCGGTCGCCAAAAGAAGCGGTCAGGCTTTCCCCTAATAATTCGGCTGCTCCAATTATGCTTGTTCCCACTCCCAGGGCGACAATGCTCAGGCTGAATGATTGCTCCAGCCAAGCCCCATACACAACAAAAAGATTATCATTAGCAATGGCGAATAAAAATACAAAGCCGAGGGTGCCTAAGGGTGCCCGTTGTTGAGAGAGCTGTCTCAAGGCATTCAGCACACTGAAAGAGGCGTGGTGGGTGTCTGTTTTTCTTATATCTCCGGGTATAAGGATTACGAGAGTCAGTATACCGAAAATCCCCAATCCGCCTAAGACGAAAAAAGGGGAACGCCATCCAAACCGATCGATGAGAAATGCAATTCCAGGGATTCCTATAAGGGTACTTCCCGCCCAGCTAAACTCGAGAAGGCCAATAACCCGCCCTCGTTTTTGAAAAGGTACTCGTTCGCCCACATACGCCTGTAACGCAGGATCAAACACCGTTTTCGCCAGCCCCGCTAAAAAAAAGGACAGAAGGATAACGCTGTAGAAGGGTAAAAATCCTCCTGCGAGCATACCTACGATGAGCATTACAAGACAAGCGAGCATCATAAGCCGGTAGCCAAAACGATCCGCCAGAGGCCCAAAAAAGATGCCGATTATACTCGTCGCCTGATTGACTGCGATTAAGGATGTAACTGCGGTTAGGTGAACTCCCAGCCCCCGGCTTAACGCAGGGGCAAAGGGATAGGCAAAACGTCGCGCCGTATTTAGGACGAGACGGCATAACGTGGCTGCCCCTGCTTTCCATGCTAATCTGGAAAATGAGTTTTCTTGATGTTGTTTCTGTGATGTATCAGCCAACACACACCTCTTGAGCAATTGTATTTCATGCGTGAAATTTTTTTATAATCCGTGAGCCCCTTTTAGATGTACTGCCTCTACCATTTTTTTGATGACAATGCTCTTTTTTTAACACGCCATCTGGGAAAATGAATGATGCGGAGGGTATAGCTGATAGCTTCACAGTGAAATACTATTCGCTGTTACAGGAGTAAATTTCACCCCAGTTAAATTGCCCTGCGGAATTTAACGGGGCAAGCGGGGTAAACCCCAGTGAAATAGGTTCGTTTTTGAACCTTTGCTTCGCAATTTTACGGGGTAAACATAGCTCATAGTGAATAAGGAAGGGGAGGGGGTGGTTTACATTGCTTCAGCGAATTCTGGCAGGTATTGAGCAAGGCCTGCACTCTCACGCATCTGAGATTCGTCAAGTAGCAATATCATAAAGGCGGTATCAGGTACGTCCCACTCACATCAAATTCCGTAATGAGACGCAGGCTCAAAGCCAAATCTCTGGTAGTAAGAAGCATGGCCGAGCACGATGATGAATGGAAAGGCTTTCTTCCTCACTCGTTCAATGCAGTCTCGAACCAGTTCAGTGCCAACTCCCTGTCTCTGGTAGGCAGCACTGCCATTGGGGCGAGCCCCATTCCTTGAGTTGAATCCTCCCACATATTAATCCTGTCTAAAGCTTGAGCAGTGCATCCAGAATACTCATTCCTTCTCCCTTCTTCTTTACGGCAAGCAAGGGAGATGTTGTCGTATGGATTAGGTGTTCCGCCACGCTTCCGAGTAGCACACCGGCAGCAGCTCTTCTTCCCCGTGCACCGATAACCACAAGGCATTGTTCACGCGTAGCAATAACATCTTCAATACCCTTGGATGCCTTTTTCTCAAGGTGGAAAAGGGGAACTGCGGTGAGGCCCTTTAAATCTATTTTATTAATAAATTCAGCATAGCTCTTCTCAGCATGCCCTTTCATGATCTCGGCAAACTGATCATAGCTCTTACCCGTCTTATAGTATCCCATGGGTACGCTATATACATAAAGACAGCTTATTTGATCTATTCCCTCAGAAACATTGGCGAGCGCAACTGCCGCCTCCATTGCGTCCACTGAGTTTTCTGAAAAATCCACAGGGACAAGGATGTTGGTAAACCATGTTGTGGTTCCCTCTGGGACAAAGAGCACAGAGCAGGGTGCCTTTCGGGCAAGTTTTTCAAAGAGGGTCTCGCTTGCAGAGGGTATTTTTCGCTTGCGCATGATGATCAAATCGATTTCATGTTCTTTCGTCCGGCGCAAAAACTCTATCAAGGGTGAGCCTTCCACGACCTCATAGTCAATCTGGGTTTCAGAGTGACCATCAAAGTATTTATTGACAAGGGCTTCCATTTCGTGCCGTGCATACTCATCAACTGGCTGAAAAAGATCAGGATACTCAGCACGGAGTTCATCCGGAATATCTGCTGTGCTCACAACGTGGAGAAAAGTGATCTTTTCGGATTTTGCCAGTCTGCTGATGAGACCTGCATAGCGAAGAGAGGCTCCGTCCTGGTTAACAAATGAAACCCCAACCAAAAGGCGCTTGTATCGATACATAGTGACTCCTTTTTTTTGTGTTAGTGTTGTATAGATTTTGTATACTCATAAAAGGCAACCCTTGCTATTAGGATGCAAAAAATAGCTATGTTTTGCAAAGATAGAGCCCTGGCGCCAGCAATATATCAGAGCAGGCATAGTGGTTCTTCTCGGGTGAGGGAAGTATAGGATAATTTCCAAAAGTGGTCAATTGAAAAGGTATTGTATGAAAAATGTATTGACAACTGATTGTTGATATGTATCGTAACCTACAGGAATTGTAGGTGTACAAAGGAGTGAAACATGGCACAAGAAAAGGGTCTGGTCACCAGCATTACCGAGGATGGATGGGCGCAGGTGGAAACCGATAGAAATGATGCGGATTCTAATTGCGATTCATGCCGTGTCACGTTTGGATCCAATTCCGAGATGACCATCAAGGCTATAAACAGGGCTGGGGCAGGAGTGGGTGATCTGGTTTCCATACACCTCAGCTCAGGGACAATAATGAAAAGTGCTGCAATTCTCTATTTGATACCAGTAGTAGGCCTGATTTCAGGGGCTTCTATGGGTGAGGGTTTAAGCACGAGATTGGCCATTAGTCAAACGAGTGCTACCGCGCTCTTAAGCCTTGCTGGCTTTATTCTGGGTTTTATAATAACCGCCCTCATATCCAGATGGATGTCAGGTCGAAGAAAGCTAAGCCCTATTATAACCCGTATCATACGGTGTGGAATTATAGCTCCTGAATCTTCTCCAACGCCTTCAATAAAGAGTCCAAAGGACTTTAGCTCAGTGTTTGGCGATGCAGGATCATAAAGCTTCCAAGACCTCCCATACGCATACCATCGCCAAAGAAAAAACTATCAAAAATATTCACCCCTACTGTGAATTACGGGCTACCCGTAAAGATGTAAGTTCGTAGTTGCTGATAGCCCATTCTGCGTGAAAAACCTTGATATCTTTTGAAATTTAAGGCATTATCTCGAAAAAAACAAGGGGGTGGAACAACTGCCAGTGATAACCATATCCAGAGAAATCTACAGCGAGGGCAGTTATATCGGGGAGAAGGTTGCAGAGGCCCTTGGCTACCATTTTGTAGATAAGAGCATGATGAAAAAGGTATTTACAGAGCACAGCATTGTTCAATTAAGCGAGGTGCATAACTCTGGGCCGGGATTTTGGGCACGCTTTGACGATATGAGGACGACAACGGTCAAGTTTTTAAAACAGGTTATCCTTGCCCTGGCCAGCCAGAATATGATTACACACATGTATAATTATTTCATGGTGATGATACGCATCTTAAGGGAAGAATAATACCGGATGAACGATTTCAAAGAGTGTGCAATAGAAATAGCACGAGAAGTAGGGATATTTGTCAAGAATAAGCTTAATTCAGTACATACAATACATTATAAGGGAGAGATTAATCTGGTAACAGAAGTAGATAAAATCTCTGAAGAGATGATCACCTCCAAAATAACTACCCTCTTTCCCGATCATGATATCCTGGCGGAAGAATTTACCGAGATAGATAGCGGATCTGATTTCAGATGGATTATAGACCCTCTGGATGGAACTACTAATTATGCCCATGGCTATCCCTATTTTTGTGTTTCTATCGCACTTGAGATGCTTAATACCATGATTGTAGGCATTGTGTATGATCCTATGCTCGATGAAATGTTTGTGGCAGAAAAAGGGAAGGGGGCTTTTTTAAATGACAGAGAAATCCATGTGTCGAATACTCCCGAAACAATCAAAAGCCTTTTGGCTACCGGGTTCCCGTATGATATTCGGGAAGACAGCCACAATAATCTAAATTACTTTAATGAAATGATCCTCAAGGCACAGGCTATTCGAAGGGCAGGCTCAGCAGCGCTGGACCTTGCATATGTTGCAGCAGGGCGCTTTGATGGATTCTGGGAGCTCAAATTAAATCCCTGGGATATTGCAGCAGGATGGTTGCTCGTAGAGGAGGCAGGTGGGATTGTAACAGATATGGGCGGGAACAACTATTTCCTTGAATCTCCATCTATTTTGGCATCCAATGGAAGGATTCATAAGGAAATGATGGCTGTTTTAGAGAGTGCATCCTCTATTTAATAATCTTTGTTATCTTTTCTGCTTTTTTCTTAATTGCAAGGCCTTTTTTGACCACCGGCACTTCTTTCACTACCTTTTCGATCAATGTATTTTCTATGGACGTTCCCTCTTTGTGTTTTTCCTTTGCGCTTTCTTTGGCATCATTTGGAGTTATATCCTGTTTCACCTTTCTGAATTCCTTTATAGCACCTCCGAGACCCTTGCCAATTTCTGGTAATCTCTTGGCACCAAAGATGAGCAAGATAATGCCCCCAATAATAAGCAGCTCTGTTGTACCCAGGCCAAACATTGGTTTATCTCCCCTATTTAGTTACATATATCGGAATTTTTGCAACGTACCAAGATCAGTGTGGTTTTGTTTAATCCCTCAATCCCTTAATCCCTCTATTATTTTATTAATATCCCAGTCGACTAACAATCGCAGCCTTTCATTTTGATTTTTATTTCGATAGACAAGGTATCCATTTTCCAGACCATACAGGAAAAGGTCTCTGGTTAGTATAACATCCTGTTTGCAATAGTCAGTTAATTTTTTTATTTTCCCTGCCTTGAACCATTCCAGGGCCTTGAGCCCATCCGCTGATTTTCCTTTATTGAGGGTCTCTTGAGACAGATGATCAAGACTTAACCTGTATCCAAGCCTATTGTAGATATCCTCAAGTATATCAAATGTCTGCATGGTATGTAAGTTGTGGCTCGTGTAGGGTGCAAGCACTCCATAATCAAATCTTTTACAATTAAAACCAACCACAAGATCAGCTGTGGCGAGGTGTTTGATGAGCGCATCTATTTGATCTTCTGTGAAGGTATAGAAACGTTCATCCATGCTGTCGAAAATTACAGCCACAGATACCATCATTAAATGTGTGTTCTGCCACCCACCTACGTCTTGAGCTGACTTCTGCGTCTCTAAATCAAAATAACAAATCTTTTTTTTATCCACCACTTTAGCTACCATTTCGTTATGTACCGGAAAGAGAGAATCTTTTTTTTCCTCTCCTGCAATAGCAGGAATATCTGACAAAGGTATTACGCCTGTCAGGGCCTGTAAAATCAGTATTGCAGCGTTTTTATCTAAGGGCTTATTGCCTGAACCACACTTTGGCGAATATATGCATGAGGGGCAGCCATGCTCACAAGGACAGCTTTTAATAAGCTCCAGGGTCTGACTTAACAGATCCAGGATTATATCGAAACCCCTCTGTGCAAGCCCTACACCCCCTGGATAGGAATCATAAATAAATATAGCTGATTTTTCTACCTGAGGGTGAAATGGGTATGATATTCCTCCAAGATCATTTCTATCACATAATGCAAAAATGGGAAAGAGACTAATGGCTGCGTGTTCTATGGCATGAATACCCCCCATAAAGTGGTACCCTTTATCGTTTATCATTTTTTTGATACTATCCTCAATAATAAACCACAGACCTACCGTCTCAAATGTCTGGGGAGGAAGCTCAAGCGGGAATAGACCAATCAATTCCTGGCCCGGAGTCCTCCTTTTCTCATACCCTGTTATTGTTTCCGTCACTGTAAGATTTCCAAGTTTCACAACAAATTGCCCTTTTGGCTGGCTTTTGGTAATGTTGATAATCTCGGTTTCTTTTTCCGATCGTATCCGGGTAAAATATTTCAGTTCTGTGTGCTGGGCAATAATGTTTTTTTTGCCGATCAGTAATTTCTCTACGAGATATGGGCTGGCCCTATGAAGATATATTGCACCCGGATGACACTCCTTGAAGGCTCGTATTCCATCAACGGTTCCTATCGCCTTTCCTGTTTTCGCATCAAATATGGTGTAACTTTCACCAATTGAGCGTATGTTTACCCTCAGATGTGGCCTTTTTTTGGTCGCAAACCATATCTGTTTACCTTCACTTGTTCTGCTAAGCTCACCAACCGATTCTAAGAAATTACAATGATCAATGAGATCATTATGCCAGAATTGGCTATCCTGCAAGGTGAGAGGGTTTTCTGCTGCTGCACAGGGTAAATGGGCCTGCATAATATGGGCATTGTCCGGGTCAATGACTGCGGCTTCAAAGGATTGGTCAAAAAAGGAAGCTGGATGTTTCATAAAGTATTGATCCAGGGCATCTTGATTGGCAACCAGAATTACCAGGGAGTCTCTCCCGGAGCGTCCTACTCTTCCTCCTCTTTGCCAGGTATTAATAATTGTTCCCGGGTATCCAACTAATATACATACATCCAGATACCCTATATCAATTCCCATCTCCAGGGCACTTGTCGATATAACACCAAGCAGATTTCCATTTGTGAGCCTTTTTTCAATTAAACGGCGTTCCTCAGGTAAAAATCCAGCTCTATATGAGCTGACCTTTTCCTTTAAATCTGGCGCCAGTTGTTTAACCCACATATGAATGAGTTCGGTGACCTTTCTGGACTGGGTAAATACAATGGTTCTGAAGTGAGCGTTGAGACATTGTATAAATAATTGCGTGGCTAAAAAATTGGTACTGGTCAAGGGATTGAGAAACATAAAATACTGACCGGATTTAGGTGCACCGCTGTGAGAAATCACATCTAATTTTTTGTCTATGAGACTTGTACCAAAATCATGCGGATTTTGGATAGTGGCTGAGGAAAGGATAAATTGTGGTGTGGTATTATACAGAAGGCAAATTCTTTTTAATCTTCTCAATATCTGCGCAAGATGTGAGCCGAAAATTCCTCGATACGTATGAACTTCATCAATAATCACAAAGGCCAGATTAGAAAAAAACTCAGACCATGTTTCGTGATAGGCAAGAATGCCTATATGGAGCATGTCAGGATTAGTTAGGATGATATTTGGAACCTTCTCTTTAATCCTCTTCCTGTCGCCTGTTGATGTATCGCCATCATAAATGGCTGCACTGATACGGACTTTCTGGAGCCCGGAGGTAAAGTTATTGAGATTTTTTAGCTGATCTTGCTCCAGGGCTTTAAGGGGAAAGATGTAGAGGGCTCGTGCTGCTGGCGTTTGTAATATTGTTTCAATGACACCAATATTATAGATAAGGCTTTTCCCACTGGCAGTAGGGGTAGATACTACGATATCTTTACCTGCTTGTAATTTCCCGATGGCCTCGGTTTGGTGAGCATACAACGCTTTGATATTACATTTTTGAAGGAGATCTAAAATGTTTTGAGAGAAGGGCGTGCTCTGATTGTATTGAGGGTCTTGGTGAGAAAGATAGCGATGATACACTATCTGAGGACCAAGATCTTCTGATTTTTTTATTTGCTCAACAAATTCTGATAATTGCATGTGCCTGATGGTTGTATTAGATGTAAACGTTCACCGTTGGGACTGACGAAGCTGACGCTTTTGTCGTAAATACGCATCCAGAATGGAGTCCGGGGATGAGAATGTAACCCGCCTGAGGCGGGCAAGCCTTGAACCTTTGAACCCGTGAACGCCTACGATTTTATGGATGTACAATGTCTATCATATTTTTACCTGGATTGTAAGATCAGTTACTCGTAAAGGGAAATTTATTCTAGACAAATTAAACCCGGATTATGCAGTAGACACTTACTGCTACCTGAAAAACCTTGGTGCAACGCTCGTTTCACGATTTTGCTTCTCACCATAGTTATAACTATGCCTTCGGCACAAAATCGCTCCAGCTTCTCGTTTCGCTGAGGTTTTTCAATCCTCGTGACGATGCCTTATGCATAATCTGGGTTAAAGGCACAGCAATTGCGTACAGCCTTTGTACTATCAGAGGGTGTGGTGCGACGAGGCATTTTGGACAAAGAGAGACTGGAAAAGAAATATGAATGATTATTGCCAAAGTTAAAGAGCGTGATTAAAACCCTTGCGTTACGATTGAAAGAGACAACCAAAAAGGCCAGTTTATTAGCGGCGGGGCAGTAATAAATGTCGCGGTGAGGAAAATGGGTTTTTTAGGACTCGACTTTTATAAGCATAGCATCTCCCTGGGCAGAACCCGAACAGATACCACATATGCCAATTCCGCCGCCTCTTCGCCGTAACTCGTACGCAAGTGTCATAACTATTCTTGCTCCAGTTGCTCCTATAGGATGACCATAGGCAATAGCACTTCCATTCACATTAACCTTCGCAAACATCTGATCTTTAGTGAGTCCCAGAATTGTTTGAGCGCTGACTAATACAACAGCGGCAAACGCTTCATTGATTTCGATAAGGTCAATTTGGTCAATCGTCATATCATTCTGCTCTAAGACCTTTGTTATGGCCAGTCCCGGAACAGTGGCAATATCCTTTGTCGGTTGAGAGACTTCAGCATAATCCACTATGATGAATAAAGGTTTTAAACCAAGCTCATTTGCCATTTCTCTGCTCATCAACAGACACACATCTCCCCCATCATTGATGCCCGGAGCGTTCCCGGCAGTCACACTTCCTGCTTGTCCAGTAACTGTGCTTGTATGTCCGAAAACGGGGGGTAATTTTGCCAGCCCTTCCATTGTGGTATATGGCCTGGGCGGTTCATCTTTGTCAATAATAACCACCTCTTTACCCTTTTTGGACTCTACTGGAAATGTCTCATCATCCAATCTTCCAGCCTTCATGGCCTCAACTGCTGCCATCTGTGAATGGCAGGCCCATTCATCTTGCTCTTCACGGCTGAAACCAAATTCATCACCAACCTCTGAGCCGTGAATAGCCATATGTCTGTCATAGAATGGATCCCATAAGCCATCATATACCATCAGGTCAAGTGCCGGCCGGCTTTTAAGTCCCATTCGTACACCCCATCTCATTTCTGTGAGGGCATACGGGCAATTGCTCATACTTTCCTGTCCACCAGCTATACATATCTCGGCCCTTCCCAATTGAATCATCTGGGTTGCCAGGTCAATGGTTTTAATTCCAGAAGAGCAGACCTTGTTGACAGTAATAGTAGGGACCGATTCAGGAATTCCTGCAAGTATTGAAGCAGACCTACCAGGAACCTGTCCGCACGCTGCTGGTACAACCTGTCCCATGAAGATAGAATCGACATCCCCTGGCTTGACCTTGCCGTTGGTTCGTCTCAGGACTTCCTGGATTGCCATGGCACCGAGTTCCATGGCTGTAAAATTTTTAAGGACTCCTCCTAATCGACCATAGGGAGTTCTGCATGCCTCTACTACCACAATTTCTCGGAAGTTTTTAAATTGATTTTTTATTTTTCTTCCCATAGTTGAGAAATCCGCTTTTCTTTTACCGTATTGTGCAACTGGTGCGTCAGCATATATTTCTGTCATTTTTCTTTCAACTCTCTGTGGCACTTTTTCCATATGTCTCTCCTTTTATTAGTCAATAATTAACTTTAATAAATTATTTCAATATCCTTAATTCCCTGGAATATTATATCAAAAATATCTTGAATATCTTCTTCTTCAACACAGGAGAATGCTATTCGTATATCTGTTTTACCCAGGGAGATTACTCCTACACCGTATTTGTTTAAAAGATGAAGCCGTAATTTTTCAGCATCCACTGTTCGAAGCCTGAGACACATAAAATAACCTGAATTAAAAGGGTAGACATCCCAGGCCTCATCATATTTTTTATTTGCAAGTAGTTCTTTAACCCGGGTTACCCTGTTGAGCATTATTGCAAATTTTTCTTCCTTTTCTCGTGTATAGTTTTCTGAATTAAGGGAGCCAAGGAGGATGGATTGGCTCAGGTGAGGGCTATTTGATATGCTGCCCCTGACAGCGCCGGCGGTCTTTCTCTCCAGGGCATCATAGCAGTTGTTGGGGTCGCTCTTTACTAACGCGCCATAGGTAACAAACCCCACCCTTAGTCCCCACACATAGTTCTCCTTAGTTCCACCATCCAGTTTTATGGCCATTATTCTCGGGTGAATTCCGGTAAGTAATGCAAAAAGGGATTCTTGCATCGAATTATCATCATAAAAAAGCCCAAAGTAGGCATCATCTAAGAGTACTACAAGATTGGTGCCTTTTTCTGCCAGATTACCTAAAATCTCGGCAATCCTTTTCCCTTCTTCCTTTGTTGGCGTATATCCTGTGGGATTGTTAGGGAAATTTAACAATACCACAATTTTTTCCCTTCCTTTAGCCTCTTCCCGAAGGCTATTTTCAAATCCGCTCAGATTGAATCCCCCCTGTGATGAAAAAAGCCCGTATTGTTTGATCTGTGCATCATGCAAAACTGTTAGTATGAGGGTATAGTTCCCCCAGATCTTATCAGGAAGTAGCACAACATCACTTTCATCGATCCACATCTCAGCAGTAACAGAGAGGCCATGGGTTATGGCATTTGTTACGATTGGGAGACTTATTTTTTTACCAGCGAGGGATGGGTTTTTGTAGAATAATAGTTGCTGCCAGGTCTCTCTGAGCTTCGGTATCCCAAAAGAATCTGCATAATTAAGTGATTGATGAGGCGGTAAGTTTATATAGGACATAATAGAAGGAAGATGCATGGGCATTCCATTTTCTGTGGCAATACCTATGGTAGCATTATATTTAAATGC
>Ga0315538_1001380_pt1 | contig 14433 bp, 17 predicted proteins | sample SalMarSW160230MG_2_FD_203834 | JGI IMG/M metagenome (GOLD analysis project Ga0315538, IMG submission 203834) | Salt marsh sediment microbial communities from the Plum Island Ecosystem LTER, Massachusetts, United States - Salt Marsh Sediment SW1601-230 ...
CCGTGGATGATGTTCAAGCTGGCCAAGCGGTACAACGTCTCCAAGCCCAAGGAGCTGCTGGAGATGGGCCAGGCGCTCGGCGTCAAGTTCTACCCCTGCCAGATGACCCTGGACATGTTCGGGCTCAAGCAGGAGGACCTGATCGAGGGCATGGAGGAGCCTGTCGGAGCCGCCTTCGCCCTGCAGCTCATGTCCGAGGCGGAGACCTCCCTCTTCATCTAGGGCGTCCCCCGAGCGACCGGTCGGCCCGTGCGGTCGGCCGGTCGTCTGCTGTGGGCGACTCCGTTGGTCGGCCCGTGCGGCCGGCCGGTCGTCTGCTGTGGGCGACTCCCTCGCCTGCCTAGTAATGTACTTGCGCAACGACGCAAATGTTGGTACTGTGCAGCCAGTCGAGCCACCGACATCGGAGTGACAGAACTGATGGGCAGCTACCTCTCGCACAAGAACACCTCAACCGGCGGCAGCCACCGGGTCGTCGTCTTCTCGACGCCGACCTGTCCCTGGTGCACCGCCGCCAAGTCGTACCTGCGGTCCAGGGGAGTCCCGTTCCGGGACGTCGACGTCAGCCGTGATATGGCTGCCGGCCGCGACATGGTTCGGCGCACGGGACAGATGGGCGTCCCCGTCGTGGAGATAGACGGCCGGCCCATCGTCGGCTTCGACCGAGGCCGGATCGACAGCTTGCTCGGCCTGGACGCCGCCTAGGAGGCCCACATGTCGCTATCGGCGATTGGGGTGGCCGTGGGATCGCGTTCTCTTCGGCAGGCACACCGGCACCAAGATCTCGCTCGATTCGGTGGATCACCTGATAATCGAAGCCAGCGACCTGCCGGCCGTGCTGCACGAGGAGTTCCTCGTCTCGGCGGCGGCCTGAAACCCGGCCGGTCCAGCACGAGGTGATGACTGCCGCGATGACTGCCGCGATGACCGCCGCACCGGAGATGGACGTCGCCGAGCTCGAACGGTTGATGGCGGCCGGCGAGGTCCACCTCCTTGACGTTCGCCAGGATTGGGAGTGGCGGCGCGGCTACGTCGATGGTGCCATTCACGTGCCGCTCGGGATGCTGCCCACGATGGCCTGGAAGCTGCCCCGGGACCGGCCGCTGGCGGTGATCTGCGAGCACGGCGATCGCAGCCTGGTGGCCGCCCGCTTCCTGCTGGGGCGCGGCTTCACGGGCGCGACCTCGGTGAGGGGAGGCATGGCTGCCTGGTCCCGGAGCCGGCAACCGCTGGGGCGGAAGCGATCATGACCGTCGACGAGAGGCGTCTGAGCTGGGACGAGAGGCACCGGGCGGGCGACTTCGAAGGCCCCGGGCCGAACCCAACGCTGGCGGCTGCCCTGCCGGGCCTGCTCGGTCCGGGCGAGGCTCCCGGCCGGGCCCTGGAGCTGGCCTGCGGCAGCGGCACGAACGCGGTCTGGATCGCGAGCCAGGGCTGGCGGACGACGGCCGTCGATTGGTCGCCCGTAGGGCTGGCCAACGGCCGGGCCAGGGCCCGGGCCGAGCGAGTCGTCGTCAAGTGGCTGGAGCGCGACCTGTTCGATTGGTCGCCCCCGGAGCGCTCGTTCGACCTTGTGGTCATCGTCTACCTGCACCTGCCGCCCCCCGAGCGCCAGCCCGTCTACCGGCACGCCGCGGCTGCCGTGGCGCCGGGCGGGAGGCTGGTGATCGTGGGCCATCACAGGGCTCAGGAGGGCCTGGGCATCCCCGGCCCAAGCCCGGATCGCCTGTTCACGGCTGAGGAGATCGCCTTGCCCTTGATGGGGACCGACGAGGAGCTGGAGGTCGAGCGGGCGGACGCGGTGTCCCAGGCTAAGCCGCCCGGACATGGGTCGATCGACGCCCTGCTTGTCCTGCGGCGCAAGAAAGCAGACCAGGAGTAGAGAAGTGAGTGTCAAGACGGCCATTGCCCGCTACGACGGGACCGGGCTCCGGTTCAGGGTCGCCACCGGCTCCGGCCACGAGCTGGTGCTGGACAACAAGGAGGGGGACGCGGGCCCCAGGCCGGCCGAGCTGGTGGCAGTTGCCCATGCAGGCTGCACGGCCATGGACGTGATCTCGATCCTGCACAAGAAGCGCCAGGCCGTGAGCCGCTACGAAGTCACGGTGGAAGCCGCGCAGCGCGACGAGCCTATGCCGTCGATCTTCACCCGGGCCGATGTGATCCACGACGTGGAGGGGCCGGCCGTCGAGGAAGCGGCCGTTCGGCGGGCGATCGAGCTGTCGGCGCTGAAGTACTGCTCGGTCGGGGCGACCCTCTCCGCGGGCCCGGTGGAGGTGCACCATCGCTACCGGATCGTGAGCCCCGAAGGCGCCGCTCCTATCGAGGGCGAGGTCCTGGTGACTGGCCCGAACGCCGATCCCGATGCGCCCGGCCAGGGATCGGGCGGGGCCCAGCGCTGAACGGTCAGGGCTGAGCGCCCAGGGCTGAGTGGGGGATCGGCCGCCGCGGCGGCGAGCTGGTCAGCGGTTCTTGTCGACGAGCGTCCGCCCGGAGGCCGTCCAGGCGTTCATGCCGCCGTCGAGGTTCCAGACGTTGGTGTAGCCCAGGTTCAGGAGGGTCTGGGCGGCGATGGCGCTGGTGCTCCCGGTCCGGCAGTAGACGACGATCCTGCCTCCCTTGTCGGCCGGCAGCTCCGAGGCCCGGGCCGCCAGCTGATCGTAGGGGATCCAGAGGTCCGTGCCCTCGATCTCGCCGCTGTAGGGCGTCCTGACGTTGAGCAGCGTGAAGTCCTTCTGCTCGAGCATCTGGGCCAGCTGGTCGGGTGTGATGTTGGTCCACTGCGCGGCGCGGCTCGAGACGGCCGCGGGCTGGGTCGGCGTCGCCGTGGGCGAGCTTGCCGGCGGCGCGGCTATCGCCCCGAAGACGAGATCGGCGGCCAGGACCACGATCGCGATCGCGACCAGGCCCAGCACGGTCAGGCCGATCCTGGCAGCCAGGCTGTCAGGCCAGACGGACCCGGCAGAGCCCGACGCCTGAGAGCGCGAGACCGCTCGGGGCTCGCGGGGCTGGCCCTGCTCAACCGGCCTGCCGCTTCTGCGGCGGCGCTTCCTGGACGCCATCGTCAGCCTCTTCCTCCGGGGTGCTGGTGGTTCCTGAGGATACCCGCTGGCGCCTTCCTCGGGCGCTCAGCCGCGCAGGCGGAGGGCGAACAGGGCCACCGGCCTGTAGATCACGTGGGCGAACTTGCCGAAGGGGACGAGCAGGATCAGGGCCATGGCCACGGCGACGTGGACCAGGAACATGGGATAGCCCCATGGCGGCGCCTCAGGCAGGTAGAGGGCGAGCTCCAGGGCGAAGCCGGTGACGCCGGCCAGCCACAGCATGGTCAGGAAGGTCCAATCCGAGACCGTGGAATGCTTGCTGGACCGATCGTTGCGCCGCAGGCGACGGAACACGAAGACCGAGGCGCCGTAGATGAGGGCTGCCCCGGCAAACGTGCCCAGCAGCCGCACCGGGTAGTAGATGGGCTGCGCCGTGCCGGTGGGCACCAGGCCCAGCAGATCGAGCGCGTAGTCGAGGATGGTGGCGGCCAGCAGCCCCAGGAAGCCCCACATCACGGTGAAATGGAGGAACCAGCGCTGGAGGAACCAGGGCTGGTGCCGTTCCGTCGCCGAGGTGCCGGGTGCGGTGGAGTTGTCCGCGCAGTCGCGGCGGAAGCGCGCCTGGGCCAGCGATTCGGTGCCGACGGCATAGACCGCCGCGCCTGCCAGGCCCCGGGCCGTGACCGCGCGGCCATTCGGAGCTCTCAGGACGCGCCTGGCCATCTCAACTACCCCGACGATCGCCGCCAGACCCATCAGGGCCATGACCGCGATGCCCATGTTGTGGACGACGTCCAGCGGGATGAACTCGAAGAGCTCGAGCCGCGAGCCGTCCTGGGGACCGTGGACGGAGTACATGAAGGCGGCCAGCAAGCCCACCAGCGCCGTCACGAAGACCACGGCAAACAGCCGCGACGTCGCCAGGAGCGAAGCCAGCCGGGTGCGGTCGTAGCGGCCAATGGCGTAGCGACGGGCGGCCGCCATGAACTCGCCCGGCTCGGCCTGGCGCGGGCACGTCTCTGAGCACTCGCCGCAGTGGTAGCAGGTCCACAGCTCCTTGGCCGACAGCAGCTCGTCCTTCATGCCGACCTGGGCGTAGCGGATCAGTCGCCGCGGGAACAGGGCGTCCTCCGAGGTCATCGGGCAGACGGCCGTGCAGTTGCCGCAGTTGAAGCAGGCTTCGATGTCGAAGGTGCCGTACTTGCGCAGCGTGGGCAGCAGACTCGAATCGAGAACGACGCTCATGAGCGGGGGTCCTTCGGGGTTAGGGCGTAGCGCGGGTAGGAGCCGTCCAGCGAGTCCTCGTTGACCATTCCGTACTTGCGCATGGCAGTGACGACCCACAGCACGGTGCGGCTGGGCAGGCCGGTGGCCTCGGCCAGCTCCGGAACGGTCCTGGGGCTCTCCGCCAGGGCCTTCCTGATGGCGGCCCGGGCGGCGTTGTTGTCGCGTACCGTCTCGAGCAGCTCCTCCGGGACCGGGCCTCGCTGCTCCTTGAGGGCGAGCATCTTGCTGCGGGCCTCGGGCTTCGGTGCCTCGGCTACAGGGGCCTTGTCGGTGGCGGTCATTTCGCAGCTCCCGCGGTGAGCGGCACGGCTGTGATGGCGTCGATCATGGCCCGGTACTGCTCGATCTCCCAGCCTGCGACGTCGATGGCGGCGGTAGGGCAGGCGGGCACGCATGCCCCGCAGCCCTTGCAGGCGACCGGGTTCACGTAGGCCCGCTTCTCGATCACTCCCTCTTCGACCTCGATGTCCTGAAGGGCGATGGCGCCGGCGTAGTGGCAGGCCTCGACGCAGTCGCCGCAGCCGTCGCACAGCGACGGGTTCACGCGGGCCACGAACGGCTCCATCTCGACGTGGTCCCTGGCCAGCAAATTGGTGACCTTGGCCGCCGCGGCGGACGCAGCGGAGGTCGCTTCGGTGATGTCCATGGGGGCCTGGGCCGCGCCCGCCAGGAGCAGGCCGGGGATGGCGCTCTCCACCGGCCGCAGCTTGGGGTGGACCTCCAGCAGGAAGCCGTCGCTGCCGACCGGGGCCTTGGTCATGTCGATCAGGCCGGCGACGTCGCGCGGCTGGACGCCGACCGAGAGGACGACGAGATCGACCGGGACCTCCATCTCGGCGCCGAAGGTCAGCGTGTCGGTGACCTTGACCCGCAGCGGGAGGTTGCCCTCGCGGGCGGTCTCGGGCGCGACCTCGACGCTCGGTCGAGTCTCGCTGGTGAAGCGCAGGAAGACCACGCCTCGCTTCGAGGCGTCGACGTAGTACTGCTCCTGGTCGCGACCGTAGGTTCGGATGTCCCGGTACAGGTCGTAGACGGCGGTCTTCGGGTAGCGGGTCCGGATCTCGTTGGCGGCCTGCAGCGTGGCCGTGCAGCAGACCCGCGAGCAGTACTCGTGCAGCTTGCCGTCGGGGCCGGGCTCGTCGACGCCGTCTATCTGGCGGGAGCCGACGCAGTGGATGAAGGCGATGGCTCGCGGCACGCGGCCTTCTATCTCGAGGCGTCCGCCGGTTGGGCCCTGCGGATCCAGCAGCCGGTGGACCTGGGGCAGGGTCAGTACCCGGGGCGACTGGCCGTAGCCGTATTCGCCCTGACGCGGCTCGTAGTGGTCGAATCCCGTGGCCACGACGATCGCCCCGGCCTCCACCTCGGTCTCGCGCGGCTTGCCCTGCAGGTCGATGCCCTTGCCGCCGCCGGCCGCCACGCAGTCGCCGCAGCGGGTGCAGGCGGTCCAGTCGATGGCCGGGAGATCGGGCTCGGAGCCGGGGTAGGGCTGGTAGATGGCCCGGCGCTCACCCAGCCCGCCGTCGAACTCGCTGGCGACCTTGACCGGGCAGGCGGCAATCGCGGCAGCGGGATCCGCCAGCTCCTCGCTCACGCCTCGAGGCGTGGTGCGGACCGTGGCCTTGAAGTCGCCGACGTAGCCCTTGACGGCGACTACTTCGGTGTTGGTCAGGACGGTCACGTTCGGCTCGGCCTTGACCCGGTCGATCAGACCGTGGACCAGCGGCCGGGCCTCTTCCTCGGTCGGGAAGACGGTGTGGAGCTGGACCGAGCGGCCGCCCAGGAAGGGCGATCCCTCGACCAGCGTCACGCCCATACCCTGGCGGGCCAGGTCGAGCGCCGCCCGCAAGCCGGCGACTCCGCCGCCGATGACCAGGGCGCGATGGACGGCCGCCACGCGGACCATGTCCAGCGGCTCCAGCAGGCGCGACTTGGCCACCGCCGCCCGGATCAGGGCCGTGGCCTTCTCGGTAGCCGCCCTGGGGCTGTGCGGGTGCGCCCAGCTGGCTTGCTCGCGGATGTTGGCCGGCCAGAACAGATAGGGGTTCATGCCGCCCCGGATCACGGCCCGGCGGAATGTTGCCTCGTGCAGCTTGGGGGTGCAGGCGGCGACGACGACGCGATCGAGACCCAGCTTCTCGATGTCCTCGACGATCGTCTTCTGACCCTCGTCGGAGCACATGAACATGACGTGGCGGGCCACGGCCACGCCCGGCATCTTCTCGGCTTCGGTGGCGACGCTGTCAACGTCCACCACGTCGGAGATGTTGCCGCCGCAGTGGCAGACGTAGACGCCGACCTTCTCCCCGAGGGCCTCGTGCGGCTTGCCTGTCGTCGTCTTCGGCCTGGGCGCGGAGGCGCCTGTCTTGCGGGCCGGTCGGGCCTTGCGCTCAGGCATGCTGCACCTCCGCCGGCCCGGCGATTGCGACCGCTTCTCCGGCGTCGATGTTGCTGACCTCGACATCCAACCCGTCGTCGGGTGGAGCGGGGGAGACGGCCGGCGGACCCAACCGCATGGCCACCTTGGTGGCAGCCGCGCTGGCTTCCACGATCGAATCGACGATGTCCTTGGGCCCGATCGCGGCACCGGCGGCCACCACCCCGGGCAGGCTGGTCAGCGTAGTATCCAGCTTCGCTTGCGGCGAGGCCACGAAGCCGTACTCGTCCAGGTCGACGCCCACGAAGCGGCGCGGATCGTCGCCCGGCTTCAGGCCCACGGACAGCACCACCAGATCGTGGACGGGCTCGGCCACCCGCCCGTCCTCCTCGATCATCTCCACGCGCAAGCGCAGGTCGCCGTTCGGTTCCTCGTCTATGCGGGCTACCTTGGCCTTGACGAAGACGATGCCCATCGAGCGGGCCGTCTGGAAGAACTGCTCGTAGCCCTTGCCGAAGGCCCGAATGTCCATGTAGTAAACGGTGATGTCGGCCAGCGGCAGGGCGCCCGAGAGCAGCATCGCCTGCTTGATGGCGTACATGCAGCAGACGCGCGAGCAGTAGGGCACGCCCAGGCTCTCGTCGCGCGAGCCGGCGCACTGGACGTAGGCCACGTTGTCCGGGATCTTGCCGTCCGACGGGCGCAGGACCCGGCCGTAGGGGCCGTTGGGCGCCAGCAGCCGCTCCATGTCCAGGCCGCCGATGACGTTGGCCGCCTTGCCGCCGCTGTACTCCTTCTTGGCGTCCAGGGCCGTGGTCTGGTAGCCGGTGGCCAGGACGACGGCTCGGGCTCGCAGCTCCACGCCCAGGGGCTGCTGGTCCCAGACGATGGCGTCGGTGGGACAGGCCTTCTCGCACTTGCCGCAGTAGACGCAGGCCTCGATGTCGATCAGGGCTGTCTGCGGAATGGCGGTCCCGAAGGGAACGTATGCCGCTCGGCGGGCGCCCATGTTGCCTTCGAACTCGTGGGGCAGCTCGACGGGGCAGGCGTATTCGCACAGCCGGCAGCCGATGCACAGATCCTCATCGACATAGCGGGCCTTGCGTGTCAGGTGCGCCCTGAAGCCGTCGCCGTCCGGCTCGATTCGGTCGACCTCGGTGTAGGTCCAGGTAGTGATGCTGTCGTGGTGGGCCACCGCCGACATGCGCGGCGTGGTTATGCAGCTCGAGCAGTCCATGGTCGGGAAGACCTTGGACAGGGCGATCATCTTGCCGCCGATGCTGGGCTGGCGGTCGACGACCAGGACGCTGTAGCCGCGATCGGCCAGGTCCAGCGCGGCCTGCAGGCCGGCGATGCCGGCGCCGACGACCAGGATGTCGGTGGTGAGCTTGCGGTCCACGGCTTCCATCAGGCGACCGCCGCCTTCATCTCACCCTCGACCGGCCCCAGCTCGGCGAGGACGGCTTCCATCTCGGCCACTTCCTTGAGGAAGGCCTTGGTGCAGACGCTGCAGATGGCCGTCAGCTTGAGGCGGCGAATGCTGATACCGCGCTCCTTCATGGCCGCGTAGACGTTGTTGATCCGGGCGGCGAGCTGCTCGTACGAGCCTTCGTACGGACTGTCGGTCCCGCACGAGGCGATCAGGATGCCGTCGACCCCCTTCTCGAAGCAGTAGAGGTAGAAGGACTCCGGGAAGACCACCGGATCCGGGGTGGGGATGACGAACGTGTTGGGTGGGTACTCCATGTGGGCCTGCCCGGTGGCGTCGATGCCCGGGTACGAGCACAGGAGGGTCGCGATGATGAGCATTCGGGTCGACTGCTCGCCCGCAGGCTGGACCGCCATGCCGCTTGGACTCCTAGCGTGGGATCAGGGGCGCCCGATCGATCGCGCGCCCCTGCCCCTTATTACTTGAGGCGCCGCACGAAGACCCGGTCGTAGCCGTCCGCCGGCGCGAAGCCGAGCGCCTCGTGTCCGACCTTCTGGGCCCAGGCGTCGATGTCGGTCTTGGTGACTGGATCGCTGGACCAGATCTCCAGGACCTCCCCGACGGGGACTGTGCCGATGCCCTTCTTGGCCTCCAGAAGAGGGCCCGGGCAGGCGCTGCCGCGGGCGTCGACGCACTTGGCCGGCGCGAGGGCGGAGAGTTCAGTATCGGTGAGGGCAGCGGCCATTGGCTTCTCCTAGTAGACGAGGGTGTTGGTGGCCGAGGTCACTTCGGCCACGAATCGTGCCGCGGCCACGACCTCGGCGTTCTCCACGACCTGCGTCTCGGCGTCGATCTGGCGGGCCTTCACGCACGGGCCGCACAGGAGGATCTTGCCGCCCAGGTCCTTGTAGTCGGTCATCAGCTTGGCCAGGGGCGGGAAGCCTTCGGCGTTCACGCCGTCGGCGGCGCCCTTGACGGCAACGGCGACCGATGGGCCCTGCAGGCCTATCACGGCTTCGACATCCGAAGCCAGCGCGGCGACCGCCATCACGAACGGGATGGTCACGTGCTCGGGGTGATCCGGGCCGTGGGTGACCATGATTACGAGTTTCTCTGCCACTGCTTGTCTCCTGCTACGGGACCGTTCGAGTGAGTGCCGATCGAGGTGTCGAGGCCGCTAGCGTCTGGCGGCTTCGGCCGGTTCCGCTGGTTCGGCCGGATCCGCTTCCGACGCGCTCAGCGAAGCGGCCAGGTCGCCCAGGCGGGCCATGCGGCGGATGAGGACCTGACGCATCAGGTCGCAGGCGGCCACGATCTCCGGATCCACCAGCTGGTAGCGGACCTCGCGGCCCGTCCGAACCGACTCCACCAGGCCGGAGCTTCGCAGCGCCGCCAGGTGCTGCGAGAGCGTCGGTTGAGGAATGCCGAAACGCTCGGCCAGGCAACGGACCTCCATCGGCCCGCTCTCTCCGAGCGTGTGGACGATCTCGAGCCGCCTGGGGCTGGCCAGGGTTTTCAGGATCGAGGCCTGCTCTGTGTAGATGTAGTCGTCCGCTTTCACCGGTCAGTGCTCCTGGTGAGGGTCGAGCCTCATCTATTCGTCAATATGGATACATACAGTACATGCATATACGAAGGGCCAAATGTCACATTGTTGCGGTCCGGTCGCGGGCGCGGCACTCGCCGGCCGCGGGGCTGCGCGGGGCGGTGCCGATGGGAGGTGGTGCCGATGGGCGCATACAATCGCGCCATGAGCCGGGGTAGGAGCGAAGCGGCCGGACGGGAGCCCGTGGGACGCGTCTTCCAGCGGGTTCTCGGGGACGGCCTGCCCGTCGCGGCACGGGCCGAGGGATCGACGATCTGGGACGCCGAAGGGCGGGCCTACCTGGACGCCGCGGGCGGGGCGATCGTGGTCAACGTGGGCCACGGCCGGCAATCGGTGGTGGAGGCCATGAAGCGCCAGGCCCGGGCCTTCACGTATGTCCACGGCACCATCTTCACCAGCGAGGCCCTCGAGGCTTACGCCCGGGCCGTGGGCCCGCGCCTGCCGCTGGATGAGCCGGCCATCTACCCCGTCAGTGGCGGCTCGGAGGCGATCGAGAGCTGCCTCAAGATGGTCCGGGCCTACCACCTGGCCCGCCGTGAGCCGGACCGAACGGTCGTCATCGCCCGCTGGGGGAGCTATCACGGCAACTCGCTGGGGGCATTGGACCTGTCCGGGCGCGAGTTCCTGCGCCGCCCCTACGAGCCGTGGCTCGGCCGCTTCCGCCACATCAGCGCCGCGTATCCCTACCGCGCCGGCGAGGCCGCGGCCCGCGCCCTGGGCGATGCGGAGGCGCTGGCCGCGGAGCTGGAATCGGCCATCGCCGAAGCGGGGCAGGGGAGAGTGGCCGCCTTCGTGGCCGAGCCCATCGTCGGCGCGGCGCTCGGCGCGGTGGCCCCGCCCGACGGCTACTGGCCGGCCGTAGCCGAGATCTGCCGCCGCCACGGAGCGCTGCTCGTGGCGGACGAGGTGATGACCGGCTTCGGGCGCACGGGGCGCTGGTTCGGGCTGGACCACTGGGGCGTGCGGGCGGACGTGGCCGCCTGCGCCAAGGGCGTGACCGGGGGCTACTTCCCGTTCGGCCTGGCCGTCGCCAGCGGCGCGGTCTACGACACGATCGTGGAGGGCGGCAGCTTCGTCCACGGGTTCACCTACAGCCACTCCCCGGTGGGGGCCGCGGCGGCGGCGGAGGTGCTGCGAATCCTGGAATCGGAGAGGCTCGTGGAAGCCAGCGCCGCCAGGGGAGAGCGGCTGCGGGCGCTGGTGGAGGATCGCCTGGGCGGGCACCCCAACGTCGGCCAGATCCGCGGCCGGGGCCTGCTGGTGGGCGTGGAGCTGGTCGCGGATCGGACTACCCGGGCGCCCTTCCCGCGCTCGGCACGCCTGGTCGAGAAGGTCCAGGCCCGGGCCCGGGAGCGCGGCCTGCTCATCTACTACGGCACGGGCAACGCCGACGGCACCAACGGCGAGACCGTCCTGCTGGGGCCGCCGTTCGTCGTCACGGACGAGGAGCTGACGGCGATCGCGGACCAGCTGGCGGCGGCGATCGGCGAGGCTGTAACGGAGATCGCCTAGGGCCGCGGGCCGTCTGTGCCCGCCGAGAGCCGGTCTGGGGCTGCCCCGGGGCCGACTGCCCGGCCTCGGCGCCTACGCCGTCTGCCGCACCCAAGAATCGCATAACTGGGTGATGTCGCAGGTGCCTCTCGGAGCGTAGGGTTGCGGCATGGACACGAGCGGCGCGGTCGCGCCCGCGGCCCAGTCCGACGCCGGCTCGCAGCCTTCGGGGCGGGCCTTGCCTCCGCCCGGCACGCGACCCCTGCCCTGGCTGCTGGCCTGGGCGCCGGTGGTGACTGCCGGGGTGGTGGCCGCCCTGGACGTCATGGGGCTTGGGCAGCCCGTTGGGTTCCTGGCCGTGATCGCCGCCCTGCTGTTGCTGGGCCTGACCATGTTCGCCGGGATCCGCGAACTCCACGCCGCCGAGGGGCGGACGAACGAAGCCCTGGGCCGGGCCGAGGCTGCCGAGGCGGCAGAGCACGCCCGGGCCGAGGAGCTGACCGAGCAGCTCGAGGAGACTCAGCGGATGCAGCGGCAGATGGTCCAGGCCAGCAAGATGGCCGCCGTCGGCGAGCTGGCCGCGGCTGTCGCCCACGAGGTGAACAACCCCCTGACCGGCGTCCTCGGTTTCTCGGAGCTGTTGCTGGCCAGCCTGCCGGCCAGCGATCCGAAGAGGGCCGACATCGCCGTCATCCACTCCGAGGCGGTGCGAGCCCGGAGCATCGTCCGGGCCCTGCTGGAGTTCGCCCGCCCCCGGCCTCCGCAGCGGATCCCGACCGAGCCCAACGCTGTGGTCCGCTCGGCCGTGGACCTGGTGCGGTTCCGGGCCCAGGAGCGCCGGGTCACGATCGTCGAGCGCTACGGCGACGTGCCGAGCCTGGAAATCGATCCCGACGCCATGAAGCAGGTCCTGCTCAACCTCTTCAGCAACGCCTTCCAGGCCATGCCCAACGGCGGCGAGTTGCGTGTCGCCACAGTCAAGTCAGGTCGCCAGGTCGGCCTGCGAGTGGCCGATAATGGCACCGGCATGGACGCCACCACGCGGAACAGCATCTTCAGGCCCTTCTTCACGACCCGGGCGGGCAGCGAAGGGGGCACCGGCCTGGGCCTCTCGGTCGGCCTGGGCATCGTCGAGGGCCACGGCGGGACGATCGAGGTCGAGAGCGAGGCGGGCGTCGGGTCGACGTTCACCATCTGGCTGCCGATCTCCAAGCGGGCCTTCAAGGGCCCGGTGATCGTGCCGGTGGTAGACGCGTCTCCGGCGCCCGACGGCAGCCGGTCCCGCCACAAAGGCGCGGCGGCATGACCTGGGGGCCGGGAGCGCGCACCCGCTCGGCCCGACCGCGCGTTCTGTGCGTGGACGACGAGCCGGTCATCCTCCAGGTCCTGCGCCGGCTGCTGGAGGGGCAGGGCTTCGAGACGGTCACCACCAACGATCCCGAGGCGGCCGTCGTCGCTTTCGACGACAGACCGTTCGACGTCGTCATCACCGACATCCACATGCCCAAGATGGACGGCATGACCCTGATGCGCACCCTGCGCGAGCGCCTGCCCGACCTGCCGGTGATGGTCGTGACCGGGCACGGCACGGTGGACACGGCGATCCAGGCCCTGCGCGAGGGCGCCAGCGGGATGCTCGTCAAGCCGTTCACCGGTCAGGAGCTGCTGGCCGAGGTGAGCCGGGCGCTGGCGGCGACGCAGATGCGCCAGGAGGCGCTGCAGTATCGCTACCTGAGCCCGGTCCTGGACTCCATCGCCCTGACACTCTCGACGGCCATCGAGGCTCGGAACCTCGAGACGGGCGAGCATTGCCGCCAGCTCGGCATCCTCTCCGAGCGGGTCGCCGCGGTGCTGGATCAGGACGAGTACCAGCGCATGACGGTGCGCATAGGCGGCTACCTCCACGATGTGGGCAAGATAGGGATCGCCGACGCCATCCTGCTCAAGCCGGGCGGCCTGACGGAGGAGGAGATGGCCGAGATGCGCCGCCACAGCGAGATCGGCGCGGCCATCCTGGAGGTCCACGAGGCGATGGCCGACATCGCCCAGATCGTGCGCCACCATCACGAGCGCTGGGATGGCGGCGGCTACCCGCGTGGGCTGAAGGGGACGGCCATTCCGCTGGGGGCCCGCATCATCGCCGTCGCCGATTCATTCAGCGCCATGACCAGCGATCGCATCTACCGCCGGGCGCTGCCCACCGAGCGCGTCTGGAAGGAGCTGCGGCGCAACTCCGGCTCCGAGTTCGACCCTGAGGTGCTCGCCGCCTTCGAGCAGGTCGTCGACGAGGAGGGGAACCTGAAGCCGCTGCCCGGCGAGATCGAGGCCGGCCTGGAGTCGGATCTGCACGTGCCGATCTCCACGCCTGTCTCGCCGGAGGAGTGGCAAGCTCGGCTGACGGTCCAGGACAAGAAGGGGCGTCCGGCTGCGCCCTGGATCAAGACCGGCTGACCCTCTCCGACCCTCGGGTTCCGTCTGAGCGTCCGAGCGACCCCGCTAGCCGCCGAAGTCGTGCCTGCGGGTGATCAGCCACAGGCCGATCAGCACCAGCAGCAGCGGGCCCACGAGCCGGCCGAGGCTCACGTTCGAGTACGTGGCCACGACCTCGCTGCCGCCCCACAGGAGAAGCAGGCCGCCCAGGATCACGGCCCAGGCCCAGCTCTTGCCGGTCCGGGCGCGGATGAAGGCCAGCAGCAGGGCCCCGATCCCCAGGAAGGTCGTACCCCAGCCGTCGCCCTTGAGGACGCCGATGCCGGTCAGCAGATCCGACATGGCCAGGGCCGTGACGATCAAGCCCAGGACGAGGGCGGTCTCGCTGTGGTCGCGCAGCCAGACCAGCAGCAGCACCAGGCCCAGGGCCAGGAACAGCGCGTTGGCGCCGAGCTGAGCTGCCTGGAACAGCGAACCGGCCGCGAGCAGCAGGCCGAAGACGATCAGGAAGAGGCCGAGCATGGAGAAGCCGCGGCGCGGCTGATCGATCTCGAAGCCGAAGCTGTCGATGCGGACGGCGTTGGGCCGGTCGTTCTTGTCGCTCATGGGCCGAGAGTAGCAGCCGCCGCGATGGGCCGCTGGTCACGACGCGGCCCGGGTGGAGGCGGTCAGGCACCCGGCCTAACGGTCGACCCCGGTCTACTCCAGGGCCGCCTCGACGGACAGGGCCACGTTGCCGGCCAGGGCGCGCGAGATGGGGCAGCCATCC
>Ga0315538_1001387_pt1 | contig 14412 bp, 12 predicted proteins | sample SalMarSW160230MG_2_FD_203834 | JGI IMG/M metagenome (GOLD analysis project Ga0315538, IMG submission 203834) | Salt marsh sediment microbial communities from the Plum Island Ecosystem LTER, Massachusetts, United States - Salt Marsh Sediment SW1601-230 ...
AATAATACGGCAGCGCCAGCACAACGGCATCCGCACCTGCCTCTTTTGCCTTGTGCGCCATTTTCACGGACTCGACAAAAGAAGTATCTGTTATCCCTACCAATATCGGCACCCGCTTCTGTACCTGCGCACAGACGCGCTCGATAAGCTCAAACCGCAGGGAGTAACCAAGACTCGGCGCCTCACCCGTTGTGCCGAGCACAAACAAACCATTCACACCGCCGGCAAGAATATGCTCGATAAGCCGTTCCAGGCCGGCAACATCGAGAGTATCGCGGTCTAAAAGCGGCGTGACCATCGGCACAATAATCCCGCGAAGCGGCCTCGGCATTATGTCCCTGTTTGATTTCATCTACATCAGCTCTATATACAACAGTTAATCACACTTATCTAATCGGTGTAATCTATTACCGGATTTAGTATAATTGCTTTTATGAGTTTAGCTCAAGATATAAAAAACAAAGTTATTGAACTGGGCTTCGACCTCGTCGGCATAACAGACGCATCAGCAATAAATATCGAGCAGGCCAAATTTCTTTCGGATTGGCTGAAATCCGGCTGTGCAGGACAAATGAATTATTTGCACAGAAATCTTGAAAAACGCATCAATCCCGCCAACCTTTTAGAAAGTGCACAATCGGTAATCTGTGTCGGCCTGAACTTCAAACCACCAAAACAAAAACCTAAATCGCTCGACTCAATCACCCCTATGGGTAAGGTAGCAAGCTACGCCCAATATGAAGATTATCACGCATTTATAAAGAAACAACTGCGGAAACTCATCGAGTTTATCACATCCGCTGTCGGTAAAAAATATAAATTCAAAATCTGCGTCGACTCAGCACCGCTGGCTGAAAGAGCTCTGGCTGCCAGAGCTGGCCTAGGGTTTATCGGGAAAAATCGTATGTTAATAAATCCCACGCTCGGCCCGCAAATATTCTTGGGCGAAATAATAACGACTCTAAAACTACCAACTGATAAGTATCACGGGCTTCCAGCCCGTGACACCACGTGCTCGAACTGTAATAGATGTATCGATGCCTGCCCGACAGGAACATTAGGACCTGATGGCCAATTCGACGCCAACAAGTGCATCAACTACTTGACGATTGAATATAAAGGCCGGATTGCATCCGATTTAGCGGAAAAAATCGGTGAGCGGCTCTTCGGCTGTGAGGAGTGTATCCTTGCCTGTCCCTATCAACAAGATGCCCCTGTATGCAAAAATAAACATTTCCAATTCTATAGCGATAGAGCAGAACTTGACCTGCAGGAAATCCTTGAAATGAGCGAAGAGCAGTTTCAAACCACATTTGCCGATTCCGTTATCCTCCGCTCAGGCCTTGACCTCCTAAAAAGAAACGCCAAAATCTGCCTTGAAAATTCAATAAGACGAAATTATTAGAACTAATATATCCGCTGGGGCTGCAACCTTCCTAACCACCTGCTAAATAAGGTGTTATAACAATTTCAAAAAATCTTCCCTTTTTCAAACTTTTTTATCGCTACATCATGGGGTAAATCCTGTAGAATAGTAATTCAGAAAAGCGATAAATGCGAGTTTATAATCATTAGGAGAAAACGCGATGTTTGCCAGAATTTCTTTAACGGCTTTAGTTTCGTTCTGTTTTCTGTCTATCGGTATGCAAAAAGACTGTTTTGCAGACGTATCAGCTCAGCTTAAACAGGCGGAGGCCCTCAAAGACAACAGGAAATACGACCAGGCGGAAGCAATATATCAGCAAATCGTAACGGCTTTTCCGGACACTAACGATGCCCTTGAGGCGCAGAAGCAGCTTGTTCTCATCTATACTGCCACCTATAAGCAGCAACAGGCCGATACGGCTTTCGAGCAATTGGTTACTGAATTTTCCGAACATAAGAACATAGCAGAAGCGGTTTGGCAGATAGCAAATGCACATGGCCAGACGGAGGAATATAATAAGACCTTTCAGCTTCATCAATATAATGTCGAGCATTTCCCAGACGATATGTATGCAATGCGGTCACAGATGGAGATTGTTAGATCTTATATCTACGATGGTAACGACACCGCTGCCGACGCCGCCATCGATAAACTTCTTTCTGTTTTCTCAGACCAGCCGGATTTACCAAAAGAGATTTACCAGATAGTAGAAAGATACAAAAAACAAGGCAGATGCAACAAGGCCCTGGAGCTTAATAAATACAGCGTTGAGCATTTCCCAAACCATAAGTATGCAATGTGGTCGCAGGTGGAGATTGTTTATTCTCACGTTCGCGATGGTAACGATACCGCTGCCGATGAGGCCGTTGATAAACTTATTAATGTGTTCTCCGGCCAGCCGGATTTACCGAAAGAGATTTATCAGATAGCGATGAAGTATAACGAGGCAGAAAGAAAAGACAAGGCCGTCGGGCTTCATCAATATAATGTTGACCACTCTTCAAAGGATGATATGTACACAATGTGGTCGCAGGTAGAGATTATCAAATCTCATATCCTTGATAGCAATAACATCGCTGCCGATGAGACCGTTGATAAACTTCTTACTATGTTCTCCAACCAGTCAACACTGCCAAAAGAGATTTACCAGATAGCGATTACGTATAATGAGGCAGGGAGAAAAGACAGGGCGCTGCAGCTCCATAGCTATAACGTTGAACATTCATCTAAGGATAATAAATATACGATGTGGTCGCAGTTGGAGATTATTAAATCTCATATTCTTGACGGCGATAACGTCGCTGCCGATGAGGCCGTTGATAAACTTCTTACAGTGTTCTCCGACCAGCCAACTTTACCGATGGAGATTTACCAGCTATCAGACAGATTCAACAATGCGGGAAGGGCCGACAAGGCCGGGCAGCTTTATCAATATATAATTAATACCTGGCCGGACGACAGGTATGCGATGCTGGCCCAGGACAGCATATCAGGAGGGAGCTATTCTAACAACAATGAAGCCGTCGATCATGATGAGCTTACTGTTTCGGAGGCCATCGATAAGCTGCTGACCGAACCCAATACTGATTCTTCTAAGGACATACCAGAGGTCCTTTCCGAGATTACAGCCAAATACTGCAAGGCCGGCTCATACGAGAAAGCCATCCAGCTTTGTCAATATGTTATTGATAACTGGGGCGATAATACTGCTATGGTAATCTCCGGCAAATTGGAGATGGCAAAGGTTTATATTGCTGAGGGTAATGATGCTACCGTTGAAGTTATTGTGGATGAGCTTATCACTAATTATGGCGGCAACCCGGCTTCACCGGATGCAGTCTTTATGATTGGTGAGGAATATTATAACAAAGCTCATAATGTAAAAGGCGACCCTAACTTACCGAAGGAACAAGCTGAAGAACATTATCGAAAAGCCCAGACTGTATGGGAAAAACTCATAAATGAATTTCCACCCTCCGGCACATATACCCCCCTCGCCTGCAGCTATGCCGCTGCTTGTTATCGTCGATTGGGCAACTATGAAAAAGCCATAGAATATTATGAAAAGGTGGTTCAGGATTGGCCCAATTACGAGTATGCTTGGCATGCTCAGGTTATGGTCGCTCGCTGCTATTATTATGAGGAATTAGAAAGGTCTGGACATATTATAACAGAGGACGCTGCCGAGCAAATACGCCAGGCCTGCAAGAAACTACTTACTGAATATCCCGATTCACAAGCTGTTGAAGCCACGCACTATCTCTTGGAAGACATGAACGTTATGACTCCAAGTAGAAAGGAATAGGAAATGAAGAGAAGATTTATAATTTGTGCCACTGCTTTATGTCTAACCGGGTTTGCCCAGGGTGTCAAGGCATGCCCCTGTTATACCGGAAAGCCATGCGCATACTCAACTTGTTGGGCATTTGGTGGGTCTGTTTGTGGAAATGCAGGTGGATTACAGGATTGTGGCCCGCCGAAAATTGCAATCGGATGGGAACCCGATTCAACAGAGTTCGCGATTAGATGTGGAGAGAAGTTTAAGTATACGATACCCTGGATTTGCATGACACCCACAATTTTTAGATGTGGTGGTTATCAGGCACTACTTTGTCCTGACTAATAGTTTATTGATGTAGCGAATTTGGATTTCTATAATAATTTTAGGAGACATTATAATGTATAGTCGTAATTATAATATGTTTTATCTTATTGTAGCTTTTCAACTCTTGAATCCAATTGGTATTTTTGCGCAAGCTGAACCAAACCTGAATGATATACTGTGCAAGTCCCGTGAGCATCTAAACAGAATATCTTCTATTACTTATGCATCGTATATTGAGACCATTGAGACTATTAAGACACAAGAAGAAAATGGAAATAAATCAATAACCGAACGCATTAATCAGATATTTATGTACGATAAAGGCAAGTTCAGAACAGTTCTAACATCACCCGATCCTAATGGATCGCAAGCTTGGCGAGAAGTAGCTTTTAATGGCCATATATACCAAGAACTATTCCTTGAAAAGGCATCCTTGAACATTACTCGAAAAAGACCTTTGCTTCCATATAGCGTTATGGAGATTATTACGACATCATACCTTTTTGCTATACAACCAGACCCTAATAGCGAGATAAGTCTTGAAACATTAAGGGAAGATAAGACATGGAAAAAGGTGAAAACTGTTGCGAGATATCAGTCCCAAAAAGAAATAATGGAGCACCCCTGTGTAGTCATGAAATTACCTTATCCTGCTCCCCAAGGTGCAACACAAAGAGAATTAGTGCATCTAGTAGCATTTGCAAAAGACCTGAGTTGGTTTCCAGTGCAATTTGATTCGGAAGTAGATGGAATCTTAGCCAGTAGATGGGAATTAAACAAATATGTGGTAACTGACGTTGGGGGATCAAAGTTTGTAATGCCGCTATGTTTAAAAGGCACCGCTTTTACCCCAGATGGAGAAATATGGCAAAAAACCACATTCGTAGTTGAACCCGAAAGTGTGGAAATTAACAGTCCAATCTCAGAGGAAACATTTACAATCGATTTCTCATTGGCTGAAACTGTTCTTGATAATGATGCCCAATTATATCTGAAACAACGAAAATGATGTTCCTAACATTGTGCTGGAATCAGCCGGTTGCTTCTTATGAATACGACTATTTGGGCCGGCGAGTTAGTCGAAGTAGAGAAAGCAAAAAAATAAACAACACCGAAAATGACAGTTCTTTACAATTGATAAAATGAAGTGTAAAGACGACTGATTTTTTTGTCAAACTTAGACAGCAAAATGGAGGCGGGATTTCCAAATGCAAGGGCCTTTGTCCCGACAAGTTCAAAAAATCCACGGTCGTTTTTCCATCCTGTGTTATAATAGGTGGAGGTAAAAACTGCTCTTTGACAAGTTAAAACCCAGTGGGACACGCCTGGTATAAAAACGGTAACTCTCTGCTCCGCCTGCGGTGAATGCAACGAAATAGATATCACCGTCTGCGATGATACCGAGAATTGCTGCGGCAGCTTCTGTTACGACCCAGCAACACACCAATGCTGTCCAGATACAGATTCTCATTATCTCTGCGAAATTGACCAAGAATGCTGTGAAGGGATTTGCTGCGACCCTTGCATTTGTGAGGATTGCATGGATGGAGAATGCAAAGTATGCGGTGGGGACCCAAATCAAGAGTGCTGCGACGGATGCTGTATCTCTCCGACAAATGGATGTGAATATGCTGGCGCACATGATTCGAGTGTTCACTGGATTAACCTTATTGATTACTATTCCACTACTGTGACTCCTTTTGGCCTATTCGGTGCTTATCCAGCAACTTATGAAGATGATTTTAGATACAATAATTGTAGTTGGGTATGTGAAATCAACGATGTTAATGCAGAAACAACCATCTTGGTGCGTGCCCCATCCTCTCTGCCCGGTATGGTATCTGTGGCACAGGCATCAGACGTCCCATGTGATGAAGCTGAGCTTGCTAAGCATGACCTTGACGATACTGATTTGACCGATGATATTGGCGCCCCACGTACGAAGTATTGGAGTCATATCGCCGCTATGTTTCACGAGCAGAAACATCGAGACGACTGGCAACAATTTTATGGAGAGGGGTTAGCCACTGCTATTGCCGCTTCTGAATCCCTTCAGAGTGAAATAGATTGCGAAGACCCAAGCACTATTACTTGTCAGGCCGCAGAAAACTACTGGAAAACCTGGATACAGTATTTCTTCCAAATAGCTTGGGATAATGCAAAGGATCTCATGGATGATCCCAGTACTCCGGTTAATGAAGCTGAGGTAAGGGCATATGAAGAAAATTATATGATTGAGCAACCTATTTCTGCTGCCCTGCCGGGTGGTTGTACGCCATAATAAATGCTGGAATCAGTAAATTAAAGGATTTAATGTTGTTAAAGCAAATTAATAATAGCACAATAATTAAAAAAGGGGATAATATATGTTTACAAAATTTTTGATTAGGGTAGTTATCTATTTTCTGCTGTGCGCTCTTTTAACAAATAGCTCATTGGCTACAGACCTCGCAAAAATTCCTCCGGGCCGTCGCTGTTCAATGGTTGAAAAATGGACTCTTGATGAACTCGGGCTGGCTGAAGACGTTAATGACACCGTAATCATTCAACTATTAGATGCGCCTATTACTAAGCGCCTCTCGGCTATTTCATTGGTCAGGTACAGGAGAATATCTTCAGCCGTGCCAAAACTCCTGCAAATCTTCAACAGCGATAATGATAATGAAATATTCTGGCTCGAAAAAATACAGGTTGCTGAAGCACTATGTGATTTTGGAAATAAAGAATGGATGCCAGCTTTAAAGGCACTATCAACAGACCCAAACAGTATCATCAATCGCGGTGGTCCTTTCCTATCCTATAAAATCAACGTCATTGGCTTGCTTGCGCGCGCTGGAGATTATTCGCAGTTCGAAATAGTAGCACAAGGTATCAGCAGTAGCGAAAAGCCAATTAGATCCAATGCTATACAAGCTTTAGGCAACTTTGGCCATAAAACTGACCCTGTTACGGATTTGGCAGTAGGTTTGTTAACATCTGTTGCGACCTCTGATTCTATTCCATGGTTACGTGAACGTGCAATTAGGACTCTGGAGAAGATAGCCAAGACAAAACCTGAAGTAGAGTCGAAGGTTATTGCAGCTTTGGAGGCTAATAAAGATTCTTCGGACAAGTATCTTCGTATAATGTGCAACGCAAAGCTTGACAGCTATCGTAAAAAGCTGAAAAAAGAAAAAAGTCGGTAGACGCAGCAAATAATCTCCACGCTACAGCTCGGTCTTCCATAGTTACAGCCCCTAAGGGCATGAGCCCACAGACGAATTATAATAAGGGAATGAAAGCCACTCCAGTTCTTTTACAAGTTAAAACCGCCGAGAGCACAAGGCCAAACTCACGAACAACTGGGCGAAGCAGAATTAGCAGCAGAGGTGTATCGCTCATTCATAGACCTTGCTGACCCGAATAACACACGCATAGAAACTGTAAAGGCCAAGCTCGAAAAGTTAGAAGGAGCAACAAAATGAAGACAATAACTATAGTATTCATTCTGACTTGCTTCTTATTTTTATTCGGCTTTACTGCGTCAGCGATAGCCTGTTGTGACCCTCCTCCTTGTGGTCCATGTAGCGAGTGCATAGATGATGTATGTACATGGGTGTGTGATATCGGGGAAAGATGCTGCGCTGGTTCGTGCTGCAGTGGCACCTGCTGTGATGGCCATTGCTGCCCCCCCGGATTAAGCTGTTGCGGCAGACTTTGTTACGATCAGAGCACTCAAAGGTGTTGTATAGACCCGTTTTACCATTACTACATCTGTGGAATTGAACAAAACTGCTGCGGCAGCTTATGTTACGACCCAGACGTTAAAAAATGCTGTCCGGATGCAGACCCTTACTATCCCTGCGGATCTGATGAAACCTGCTGTCAAGGGAACTGCTGCGAACCTGATTGCGAGTTCTGCTGTGATGACAAATGCTGTGACAAGACAAACTGTGAAATCTGCAAAAATGGCTCTTGTGTCAGGACTGTTCCGACAAATATGCGTCAAACTTACGTTAAAGACTTGGGAAATGGTATCCTTTACTTTAAATATAAGTGGGATTCTACCACAGGAGACTTGGCCGACCTGGGTCATTGCAGTGTGAGAGAGAAAGTGGATTATCCGGGAGACAATCCTTATTATTGGCCGTCACCACCTTGGGTTGGCAGCTCGCCCAACCCCACGATACTGCCCAACCCTCCTATCCCAGGTACTCATGGTGCGTTGCAAGATACTCATTCTCCACCTGGTTTCACTACACCATACCAGAACGCTTCGGTTACAGCAACACAAGTGTACCAGTATCATTGTGGCCCTGCCTGCTGTATGGAAGACGGAGAGTATGTTACTCTGTTAGATATCGGGTCAATATTACGCGTGGTAAGTGGTGAAGACGATTTATGGAGGTATTCAATTATTAAAAGCGGAGCTTACGCGGAAATTTTCCCCCTTCCGTAAGCAAAATCAATATAAAGAATCTTAATCCTTGAAAGGTAACGGTTATGATTATAAAACTAAAGCGGTTTGGTTGTTTGCTAACTATAACTATTGTACTGGTGAGTTTTATTGACATGATCAACAATGTTTATGCGCAGGACCCTGAGCAATCTCTCGAATGGAGCATCGAAACCTCTAAAAATGCGTATTATCCCGGCGAGCCTGTGTTACTAACTTTGAGTGTCAAAAATTCGGGAACGCAGGAAGAAGAGGTCAACTTTGGAATGGATGGACTCGAAGGCTTCTCAATGGAAATACGCGACTCGAATGGCACTACTGTAGCTAAAGGAGGTCAAATTCAAAAATGGGGAGTTTCGAGGGTAGGAGACCGTGTGGTACCTCCAGGCAAAATAGCTAAAAAATCAGTTGTGCTGAACCGATGGTGCTCCACTCTACTGTCGCCCGGGCAATACCGTGTTATCTGTAACGTAGAATATCGATTACGCTCTGAAGACCAAAAACAACCCAACACTATAGTGGTTAAAGCAGGCCCAATACACAAAGTGCAACTGGAACTTGATATCCAAATTATTCAAATGGATAAGGTTAAATTTAAAGAAATGTTAGAAATTCTGGTTGCTTTTGAGGTTAAATCGGAGACGCAAAGTAAAGGAGAATGGCTGGCAAAGCGGGACATTGCAAGAGAGATGCTTGCTTTTACCGAATCGGACTTGGCTGTACCATATCAGCTACAACTTCTAAGGACTGATCCTTATACCTGGTTCGGTCCGGATGCAGTAAATTCTCTTGTGAAGTCTGGAACCTTGGAGGCAGCCATTGGATTAGTGGAAATAATTGAAGATCCATCCATCTATAAAGAGGATGTAAAACCCATTTTTATAGACGGGGTATATAGGCTTCGTGAAAAAGGGAAGGCGGAGATTATAAGTGCTACAGAGGGGTTCGTTGCAAAGTACAAACGACCTGTTCTGACAAAGCCAGTTGATTAAAAAAATGAGGGTGGCGATAGCAATAAGCAATAAGAAGTGAAATTGTTGTCCACCGCAAACAGTCTCCTCAGGCTACGGTAGGGCCTTTGCCCCGACAAATTGAATCCACATTTGTTTTGTATTTTGTTATAATTGGGACGAGATAAACTCCAGTTCTTTGACAAGTTCAGTTTCAGTGGGACACGCCGGGTGTAAAAACGGTAACTCTCTGCTCCGCCTGCGGTGAATGCAACTCAGTAGATATCACCGTTTGCGATGATACTGAGAATTGTTGCGGCAGCATCTGTTACGACCCAGATACCCAAAAATGCTGCTCAGATGCAGATTCTCATTATATCTGTGACATTGAACAAGAATGCTGTGAAGGGATTTGTTGCGACTCTGATTGCGAGTTCTGCTGCGATGGCAATTGCTGCCATAATGGTCAATGCTGCGTCAACGGCGAGTGCTCTTATAACTGTTGGATGATTGAGACTGTTCCTGAATCAGGGCAAGTATGCCCTGATTGCTCAGGTTTCATCGAGGGCTGTGAAGGGCTTGTAACGTTCATTTACGGTTATAATAAATGGCGTTTTGCGCTCTCTGGGGAAGAGGGATGGTGTAACAACCCGACAAAAACTGTACCAGTTGGAGCCATAGTTAAATGTACCGAAAACTGGAGTGCGTTCGCGATTACGAAGTGTGCTTCGGAGTCGGGTCTTTGCGCTTACGCCTGTTCAACTGGTCCAACGTGGGCGTGCGTAGCTTGTCTAGTGCTTGCTGGCGCTGATTGCGCCCTTGATGGGGTCTGTGCATTCGTTGAGAAATGTGAGCCGAGTCAAAATCCTGACGATACGACCCCCATAGAAAAACAAGTCGTTGATTACGCAGGAAATTTTTACGGCACATGCAGTGGTTAACATAGTAAATATTGAAAAGAATATTCAAGAGACAGAATCTTTTTTAGGAGTATAAAAAATGAAAGTTAATCCAAGAATTATAATTTTGTTGACCGTTTGTACGACTTTGTATAGTAAAGCGGCTCCACCCAATCTTCCAACCGACGAGCAAGTTACTAAATTAGTGGAAGCTGCATGGAAGCAACCTGTCAGCAGCATAGACATTACACTATACAAGGAGATAGAGAAGCCTCCTGTTTCTGAAGATAAAATCCGTAAGATGTTTGAAGATGCTTTTAAGGATATGGAGGGACTGAAAGAGAACCTTTCTCCTGCCGAACTTGAGATGCGCAATAGAGACATTCAGTTAAATGTTGAAAGAACGCTCAAGGAACAAGAAGTTGGACGCAAGATAAAAGAAAGAATTAGAATAGATGGCCATCGTCAGCGAATAGACCAGGCGATTGGCTGGCCGAAGATGGTATTACTTGAAGGTACACCTCATGAATTAGTCCGGCCGGCAGTAATACTTGGGCCGAATACGCCTTATGATACGACCTATGTGAATTCAGGAGACGAGCGTAAAGGCGATTATACAAGCTTTACGTACTTCCATGAAAATAAAAACGCACAAATAACAAATAACAGGAAAACAGTGTGGACTAAAAGTGATATCATCGAATTTGCCCGATTAGCTTCTTCTTTTCAAGGATTTCTCGGTGTTAACAAAGGAACAATAGAGGCACCGGTCTTTGTGCCGGACCCGAATAAAATAGAGAAACTAGTAAAAACAGGCCTTTTAACAGACAGAACTTATCTTACGATTATGCCAGACCCAAATAATTCGGCCTCAAGAGACCGCATCGAAATTAAAGACGCCAATCATTCCTGTGGAACCATTATGATATGCGACAGAGAAGATTACTCACGTGTTTATCACTATAAGATTTGCATGCCTACAACAGGAAAGGTTCTATATGTTATAGAGTGCAACAACTTCGATTCGCAGGGATTTCCGCATAACATAACTAAAATACAATATGACAAAGACGGCAATTTCAAAGAAAAGGCAGTTTATAGAATTGAAAAAGTCCAGTTAAATCCGGTAATTACTGAGGAAGTGTTTGCATTCAGTCCGCCTGTGGATTACGAGGTAGTGGAACTCGATGCCAATAACATAAGCCACATAGTGCGTGAAAAAGGTGGTATTGATGGTGCGATGCGGACACTCCTCAAAGCACAAAAAGAAAAAGATGTCGAGACACTAACAGGACTGCTCGGGCACGAGATATGGCAGATAAGATTGAGGTCCTTACAGGTTCTGGAGCACCTTCTTGCACAGAATAAGGAAGATTTAAAAGAAGCTGCATCAATCCTCAAGAATGATGAAAACTCATCAGTCCGCGAAAAAGCCGCCAGTATTCTGCAGCGAATTGAGTCAAACAAATAGGTGATTTCTTAATTCACTTTATGTGATATTTAAATGTTAGCTAAAAGGGGCAAGTAGCACCCGCAAATAGGTTCATTAAAAAATCCACAGTCGCTTTATATTTTGTTATAATCAGGAGGAGATAAACTCATTCCAGCTCTTTGACAAGTTCAGCCATAGTGGGACACGCCCGGCATAAAAACGATAACTCTCTGCTCAACCTGCGACTACAACGAAATACATATCACCGTCTGTGATGACAGCGAGGAGTGCTGCGGCAGCTTATGTTACGACCCAGATACCCAAAAATGCTGCTCAGATGCAGATTCTCGTTATCTCTGCGACATTGACAAAACCTGCTGTCATGGTACTTGTGCCGAGCTATCAGAGGCTTGCGATGCATCAAAGACTGAAAATTGTCCATACTGTTATCCCGCCGGTTGTTCGAACGCGACGGCAAAAGTGTACACAGGAAACAATGTGGACGACTGCAATGAGCTTTGTTGCACAGAGCTTTGTTGTGATGAAGATGAAGATTGTGTAGATGATGAGCAGGTGCTCTGCTATACCGAATACAAGTGCAAGGAGTGGCTCGCTCCAAATGAAGAACAGTGTATTTACAACCCGATACTTGAGATGTATCAGTGTTTTTATCGGAAAGATCTCCCTGAGTGGCGATGTCACATGTGTCAACGAGATCTCGATGATCCAGGAGTACAGCACATGAAAATGAGTAAAAAATGCGTAGACTGAGGACGTGTTATAAATTACAATAATACGAGATCTGAGGTAATCAAAATTGCGTAAAGTAAATATTAAACTTTTAGAAAAAGAGGTTAAGAAATGAATGTGAAGAAAATCATAAGGAAAATAAGCGCAATGATAATAGTAATTCCTTTATTGTGCAATTTTGCCTTGGGGAAGATAGGAGTTTTCGAAGTTGTTCCAGCCCAAAGGATCCCTGATGTCCTCAACACGATATCAACCTGTGTGCACCAGAACTTCCTCAAGATAAATTCCTGGGAGGGTGAGACAGATGTGTCGTGGTACACAGAATACAAGGGAAAAGAGGCGAAGCGTATTTTTGAGAGTCGAACAGGCGCAGTCGGTGATCCACCCAATAGAATAGCGGAATTGATGGAGAGTACTACAAAATTCAGTTCTGATTTTGGAAAAGACCTGTTTTATGTAAAAGTTTTGCGAAAAAATCTATCGCGTTATGTGGATCTGGTAGGTAACAGAGATCTTGGAACGAATTCTATACCTTGGTGGAGAATATCCATTTCGACACCTGACTATTATATGGAGTCAACGCCAAACCGAATTAGGGACGGACAAGTTGTGCAACGAAGAGCGGTCAAAGAAAACATAGATAAGGAATGCTCATCCTGTGAACGCCTGCCTGTTGTTGACACCTTGGACCTGTTTGATGCGGGAACCCCAGTCTGGCTAACCTATTCTCATATTCTGGAGCGTATAAAAGAAAAAGGAGAATACGTTGTCGACGGCAAATACGCACTGAAAGTTGAGCAGCGGGTACTGGATGGCGATTTGCAATATCGCATTCATGAGCCAGCCAAAGTCGGACCTGAGGGTGACAATATCTGGCTGATCAAGACCTACTCTACCAATGCTGGTTGGAACATGATTTCTTCGGAAAGGAGACGTGCTAACGGAGAATTAGTGAGCCGGCAGACCCTGGAGTATCAGTCTGTGCAGAGCGTGTACATACTGAGCAGCACCACATATGAGACCTTAGATCCTAATGATGGCAGCCTGACATACCAGAAGAAAAAGACCTACAAGAACATCCGTTTAAATCACTCTATTCCAGAGGAAATCTTTACTTATAAAAATTTAGGAATAGAAGAAGGTGACATGTTCATAGATAAGATTGAGAACAAGGAATATACTTATCAGGGAGGCGAATTAGTCGAGGTAGAGAAAACAAAAAAATAAAGAAAACAAAAAATGACAGTTCTTTACAATTGATAAAGTGAAGTGCAAAGACGACTGCTTTTTGCCAAAATTAGACAAATCAAACCGAGCAGCAAAACGGAGGTGGTATTTCCAAATGCAAGAACCTTTGTCCTATTATTTTGGCAGGGATTTTTTCTTTCCGTGCTCGTCGATGCTGACCAGAGTTACGTGGGTTGAAAACATCAAATCTTCCCTGCTGCGGTAAACTTTTACCCTGTATCGAACAGAAGTAGTCCCTTGCTTTGCTTTTTCAATTATGAACCTGAGAATTGCCCCCTGTTTCACAGACTTTCTAAATTCGACCTTGTCCATACCTATGGTGACAAAATTGCAGGCCGGATAATCCAAAGAGGCGGCTATGTAGGCAAACTCATCCACCCATTGTAATAAATATCCGCCAAAGAGATAGCCGTAATGATTAAGGTGCTCGGGTAAAACTAATTTGTGGTTTTCCATTTCTTTGCCTTTCCCGTTTTTGATACCTTAAGACAGTTTCAACAGCACTAATATTCCGGCACTTCTTAAATGAATCCCATTTCTTTTAACCACATCTCGCATAGCGACGGCCATAGCGCTGTGGAACCGGGATTGTTGCGAAGCGCTACGGAATGGGCGCCCTGCGGAAAAATATGCAGGCAGGCCGAAACATTATTCTCTATCAGCGCCT
>Ga0315538_1001388_pt1 | contig 14411 bp, 20 predicted proteins | sample SalMarSW160230MG_2_FD_203834 | JGI IMG/M metagenome (GOLD analysis project Ga0315538, IMG submission 203834) | Salt marsh sediment microbial communities from the Plum Island Ecosystem LTER, Massachusetts, United States - Salt Marsh Sediment SW1601-230 ...
ATTCTTGATGCACTTCAGGTGGGATGCAAGCTGTATTGGCTGCGTAATTTCCCCTATATTACACCGGCAAATGCAGTTGCTGGGTAAGCTGTAGATCTCGAAAGGTCAGGAAGACCATCAGGACGACAACTTGCTTATCTGTTCGGTTTCGATAACCATGTAGGTGGTTGGCATCAAATAACAGGCTATCACCCTGCTCGAGCCGGAAAATACGGCCTCCAATCGAATATTCGATTTCCCCCTCCAGGCAATGGATGAACTCCTCACCGGAATGTGAGACCAGATCCTCCTTAATCCCGACCCCGGGTTGGATTACCATCCGGAAAGGCTCTAGCTGCTGGTTGAATAAACCTATCCCCAGGCTCTCCATTAGAACACCACTGCTTTGCGAGCGAAGCCCTTGGTTGCGCTTCACCAAGACCATCGTTTGTTTGGTCTCTTCCTGGAAGAGATCGGTGATGTGCACACTCAGCGCGGTCGCCAGGCGATGGAGGGTGGAGACTGTCGGGGAATTCTCACCACGCTCAATCTGGCTGATGGCATTGATGGATAGACCGCAGCGTTCGGCCAGCGCTCTTAAAGATAATCCCTGCTGATCTCGTAACGAACGCAAACGCACGCCAACATTAGGAACCGGTTTTTCGGCCATTCTGTTCCCCATCTCTACTGTTTAACTTGGATCTGCATTGGATACAAGGACTCTACCAAATGATTATAACTTTAATCAGAATATTTGACACCTCTATTATACAAGAATAATTGACATTGTCCAGTATAGTTGTATAATAGAAATAGAGAACAAAGATGGCTTCTTGATACCAGTAAATCGAGGCACTATGTGATATGGAGATGCAAAATGAACTCGATTATCGCATTATTTTGGCATGATGTTGATGCCGCCAGATCCATTCAGAGGCTTAAAGAGGTTGGTTTTGTCGATGACAGAATCAGCACGTTGATCAATGAGAGCGCCATCTGGAAACTTTTAGACCCTGAACCGGTCGGGGTGGTGACCAGGTACGCGACCTGGGGCGCTGCCATCGAAATTGCTATCTACGGGATATTCGGCGCGCTCGTCGGCTGGTGCCAATGCAATCTGCTTAGTTTTGGACGACCGTACGGCATCGTCGCCTTCCTGGGTGCCATCCTGGCTGGCGCGTTTGTTGGTGGTTTTCTTGGCTGCTTCATGGGAGTCGCACAACGCGAGGCTGACAATCACCTCTATATCCAAGGTACCCGTTTGGGTGGCCGGGTGGTCATCGTTCAAGCAAGTGAGCAGGATGTTGAAAGAGCCAATCTCATCCTGGAGCAGGAAAACGCTTCCGGTGGGAAGGTTCTCCAGTGAGGAGGGATCGGCAAGCAACCTTTGTGCGCGCCCTTATCTGCTTCGTTATTTGAGTCAGGTTGATTACTTCGGAGGTAATGCGGAGTCTGTTCCGCTGGATCAAGGTGATAAACTCTAACCGCTCGGGCGCGCTGAAAAGGCTTGAGCCAACTGGATATGGAGATAAGAAGGATGGATAGAACGGGTACCAATCTTAAAAACGGTGTGCTTGCCGGTAAACGCATTGGTATTTTCGGGAAAGGGGGATCTGGGAAGAGCACGGCCGTCGTTTTACTGGCAAGCAGCCTCCAGGAGCGCCGTTACAAAGTATGCGTCTTGGACGCCGATTCGACAAATGTCGGCCTTCCACTCGCATTGGGGATCGACCGACCTCCGAAATTATTGATGGATTACTTCGGTGGAATGGTTTTCAGCGGGGGATTGGTTACCTGCCCTGTGGATGACCCTACACCACTTCCTGGAAGTGAGGTATCCCTGGATGATCTCCCCAGCAAGTATCATGCGCAAAATCAGGCAGGCATATCGCTGCTGATCGTAGGGAAAATTGGCGAACTGGGACCTGGGGCAGGCTGCGATGGCCCTGTTTCCAAGATTGCCAGGGATCTCAGGATAAGCAAGCGTGGGGAAGCCCCGGTAACCCTGGTGGATTTTAAAGCGGGTTTTGAAGATACTGCCAGGGGTGTAATCACTGGCCTGGATTGGGCCATTGTGCTGGTGGATCCTACGATCGCAGCCGTAGAGATGGCGATCAACATGAGAGACATGGTAGACCAAATCAAGAACGGAAAACTGCCGGCCACCCGGCATTTAGAAAGCCTGGATCTCGTGGCAGTAGCGAATAAACAATTTACCGATGCCAGAATTAGGGGAGTGTTGTTCCTGTTAAACAAAATCAGAAATTCAGATACGGAAAACTACCTCCGGACAAAATTGGCTGAGCGAGGCATTGAACCAGGCGGAGTCATTCATGAAGATCCATCGATCTCCATTTCGTGGCTAAAGGGAACTCCACTGCATGCAAAAAAGTCCCAAGGTGATATTCTTGGATTCATCGAGGAACTGGAAGCCGCTGAAAGCCGATACTCTGCCAAATCGGGTTTAAAGCTGATCGGGGGTTAACCAATGGCTGTGCGCGAGATTCTGCTATACCCAAAAGATAGAACTGCACTGAGAGCGAAAAGCCATCCTATCCACAACTTTAACCGGCAAACCAAGCACCTGATTGAAGACCTCAAAGAGACCATGCTGGCTCACTACGATGGGATCGGATTGGCTGCCCCCCAAATTGGTGTGCACTCACGCGTCGTGATCGTTTGCCTGGGAGCCAGGAACGAATGGGATCACGAAGCTGGTACACCAACTGCACTGGTTGATCCGGAAATCATTGAATCGGATGATGAGCGCAAAGATTTTGATGGGTGCCTTAGCTTCCCCGGCTTATACGGTGAAACCATCCGCCCTCATTACCTGCGAGTCACAGGTATCGCTGAAGACGGGAAACCATTTGACCGCATCCTTGCAGGCTTCGATGCGGTCTTGGTGCACCACGAGATCGATCATCTGGACGGTATTTTGTTCATTGACCGCATCGAAAGCCTGGATGATTTATATCGAGTTTATATGGATGGCAACGGAAAACCGGTGCGGGTGCCTATATCGGAAATCGTACCGACAATACGCCTCACCGACATGGCAGAATGAAGCACCCTCATTAGATGCTCGTGTCCATCAAAATATCATATTTTAGTGTATTTGTACCATTTATCTAACAATTGCATCTAATTAAAGAGCGGATAAGCTTTACCGGGATTGCGAGGATTTCTGGAGGCGAGAAATGTCCGGAGAAACCATTGACCCGAATCGACTTTTAGCGGGAGGCCCTCAATCGGTCCTTGAACGTACATTGGTTGCAGAGTATTTGCTCAGCAAAGGATATCTGATGTCAGACTTAAATAAGTTATCTCCGCAGGTAGCAAAAAGCCTGATGGAGGAAGCCTGTCAACATGCAACTCTCAGGTTGGCCGAGATTGAGTCAGGAGCTAAATTCCACAAGATAATAAGGCTGCCAATATCTCTAAATTAAATTTGCGCCATGCCTCGTTTCTCACGGATGTGATCATTGATCTGAGTGGCGAGCCTGTCGCCACGCCTAAGGAATTCTCTAAACCCGAGGGAAATAAGGAAATGCTGAAACTGGGTCTTGAGATGGAAAAGCAGGACATCGAGAACTACCGGAAACACGCCCAGATGGCTGAGGAGTTGGACCTTGTCGAGTTGCAGTTACAGCTGGATGAGATGGTCTCTGAGGAGGCAGGTCATGCCTGGGAATTACGCCGTATATTGAAAGGGCTTTAGTATATCGGCTTGGGATACTGGTATAGGATTAACTGGTCACGTGGGTGGGGGAAGTGATATCCCTGCCCACGTGGTGGTGCTTTTTCAGCGAGATTTGTACCCTTTGAGCGAGTCTCGGATCGAAAAAATAGCAGCTCAGCGTTCATGGGATTGGATTGGGGCGTGCTAATGCTCTTATTAATTGCCTCATTTGGCATTGGGGCTGTGATTTACCAGGTAGCCGTATTCTTGGGCTGGTGTTGTTAGAACACATCATGAAGATAATGGAGATGAGCCATGACATATCAGGTATCTAGATCAGAAGTTTATCAAGCTTTGAGTCGAGTGAAGCATCCTGAAATCCAGAGTCGCAACCTGGTTGAGTTGGGCATGATCCCAGAGGTGATGGTCGATGGAACTAGAGTCGATGTGATTCTGGCGTTACCATCGCTGGACGCGCCGATCAAGCAAGATCTGGTTGCGGCTATACGCCAAGCCGCGACTGCAATAGCAGAGGGGCTACAGGTGGAAGTCAAGCTAACGGAGATGACAGATGCTCAGAAAGTAACTTTTCAATCTGCCGTCAGGGAAGAATTAAAAGTCGCACCCAAAACTGGGGTTCATGTTCGCCGGGTGCTGGCGGTTATGAGTGGCAAGGGAGGGGTTGGCAAGTCTTCCGTCGCCGGATTGTTGGCTTCATCACTGAGAAAACGTGGCTTCCAGGTTGGCGTACTGGATGCCGATATCACCGGTCCGAGCATCCCCAAGATATTTGGCGCTCATCAGCTCCCAGTAGGTGGGCCTGAGGGGATCCAGCCGATCGAATCCCGTAAGGGAATTAAATTGATGTCGATCAATTTTCTCTTGCCGGATGAAGACCAACCGGTCGTGTGGCGGGGTCCCCTGATCAGCCGGGCGATTCAGCAGTTTTGGAGCGACATTGCCTGGGGCGATCTGGATGTGTTGGTCGTAGACCTGCCGCCTGGGACGTCGGATGCGTCCTTGACCGTCATGCAGTCCTTACCGCTGGACGGCATCGTGCTGGTTACTTCTCCTCAAGACCTGGCCGGCATGGTGGTGCGCAAAGCCGCCACCATGGCGGCAGGTTTAGGCGTGAGGCTGATTGGCCTAATAGAAAACATGAGCTACATCCTCTGCCCGCAATGCGGTGTAAAGATCGATTTGTTCGGCCCCAGCCAGGCAGACAAGACCGCCCAGTGGGCTGGAACTCAACTGCTTGGACATCTACCCCTTGATCCGGAATTCTCGGCACTGTGTGATCAGGGTGCCATCGAGGCCTATCGCAGCCAGGCGTTTGAAAACATTACCGATCAGGTGATTGAGCTGGCGTTGATCAAGGAAGCGCAGCCCCTTTAGAAAGGAGGAGAAGGATGTGTCAGGCCACCGTATATTTGAACGACAAAGTGATTATGCGAGACGTGTTGATGGTGGAACCCCTCCCGGAGGGTGTGCGTTTGATCGCCCTATTTGAGCCGGTGCAGGTTGTGCCGGCTACTATTCGCCGGATCGATTTGATCAAACATAAAGTGATTTTAGAATCGCTCCAGGAAAGCGAGGAAAGTCATGAATGAAGTGGAGAAGCTACGGGTGCTGATCCCGCATTGGATTGAGCATAATGAAGAACACGCCAGCGAATTCCGGCGCTGGGCTGAGAATGCCGGCGAAGCTGCTCCTGATATATTGACGGCGGCTCAGGCCATAGAGCGCGCCAATAAAGCCCTGGCGGAGGCCCTCGCAAGGATGGGCGGACCCAAGTCAATAGACATTATCTATGAATGAGTCGCCCCGATGATAATTTGCTTCTGGCGGTTATCAGAGGTTTCGTTGGTTTGTGTTTTTTTCCTGATTGGGATACTTTTGTCTTTGAGTGCTTGCTGCCCATCTGCTGTCACCTCGCCAGGCAGGCCCTCCCCGGCGGATTCGACCTGGGTTGTCTCAGCTAATGGAGCGAATGCCTCCATTCCTACCATGACCATTCCGGAGAAGGGTTTCACTCCCGCACCCATCGTGTCCTCTGCAAGTGCTCCAGGAACTCTGGAGGCAGCCTTAAAAACACCGATGCCTGTTAAAGAATCGCTTACTATCACCATCGTTTACGACAACAATGCTTATGATGCAAGGCTTAAATTGGCCTGGGGATTCTCCGCCCTGGTGAAATACCGTGGCCATACCTTACTCTTCGACACCGGAGGAGATGGGCCAACACTGATAGAAAACATGCGCATCTTAGGGATTGACCCGACCCAAATTGGGCGCGTTGTGCTCTCTCATGCCCATGGGGATCATACCGGTGGCCTGAATGCCCTGTTGGAAAGCGGGGCGCGTCCGACTGTCTATTTACCCGCCTCCTTCTCAGCTTCCTTCAAAGATCAATTGGGTAGGAGAACTGAAGTGATCGAAGTAACGCCCGGTTTATTGATCGCCGAGGGCATATTTACGACTGGCGAAATGGGGGGGAGTATCCGAGAGCAATCCCTGGTAATCCAGACCGATCAAGGGCTGGTTGTCGTCACCGGTTGCGCTCACCCGGGCATTGTGGAGATCGTGGAGCAAGCCAAGACCTTGTTCGATGATCCGGTACGTCTGGTGCTGGGCGGCTTCCACCTGGGAAGTAAAAGTAGAGCTGAGATTGATGCTATCCTGATAGATTTTCGGCGTTTAGGAGTGGAACAGGTAGCCCCATGCCATTGTACCGGGGATCTTGCCATTGCCATGTTCGCGGCTGAGTATGAAGAGGATTTCATTCGAGCAGGAGTTGGGAAAGTAATTGTTATCAGCGAAGGAGAAAATTAGCCTCAATCCTTTCGCCAAGCACCAGATCGCCGCCGGCTATGAAACCTGGTACCTTACCATCGGCCGCCAGGCTGACCGTCAAGAAAAGGCCCTTTTGCAGTGGCTGCTGACTGCGTTCCCAGAGATGCACACCATTCTGGAAGTGGGCTGTGGAACGGGCCATTTCACGCGTTGGTTTACCGAGCTGGGACTGCAAGCGGTGGGACTAGACCCATCCCACCCGATGTTGGACGAGGTACTAAGCTTGAGTAGCCCGGTTTATTTGCAAGGGGATGCGCTAACGCTTCCATTTCTCTCAAAGTCCTTCGACCTGGTGTCCCTGATCACGACGCTGGAGTTTCTCCCCGATCCCCTCAAGGCCCTGACCGAAGCTCTGCGCGTCACCAGACAAGGGATCCTACTGGGGGTTTTGAACGCAGAGAGCCGTCTGGGGCGAGAATACAAACGCAAAGGCGGGCCGATTTGGGAAGTTGCCCGGTTTTTTACGCCATGTGAACTGAGGCAAATGCTTCGTGTTGTTGCCGGCGAGGAGGTAAAAGTCATCTGGAGAACGGCACTGTGGCCGTTCTGGCCAGGCGCGCTGCCCCTGCCTTGGGGTGGGTTTATCGGTATGGCGGTAAAACTATCTTGACGTTGCAAGGAGAATGAGATGATTGATATTTCAGCTCAAGTTAGCCTTTATCCTTTGGGCCAGGAGGATCTATCGCCAGCCATCGATGGGGCGCTGCGTATCTTCCGAGAGCATGGCCTGGACGTGAATCCAGGTTCTATGAGCACCCTGATCTCCGGTGACGACCAGGTGATATTCGCTGCTCTACAAGCGGCCTTTCAGCGCGCTGCCAAAGGGGGACGGGTGGTAATGGTCACAACTTTCTCGAACGCCTGCCCGGCGCCCGCATCTGAAGCGGAACATGGACATCCGTAAGAGAGAGGAAAAACGATGAGAGAAGAGCTTCTGGCGGAACTCTCTCCTGCCCCGACTTTTGAGTTCATAATATGGTGAATATCATCTGTGTTGTAGACAACGTCGCCAAAAAAGATTCTAACCTGCGGAACGAACACGGCCTTTCCTTTTGGATCGAAACCGGGCAGGGTCGTCTGATCTTCGATACCGGGCAAACGGAGGCTGTCTTGTCTCGTAATCTGAGATTGCTCGGCCTCAGACTTGAGGACGCCGATGCTTTGGCATTAAGCCATGCGCACTATGACCACACAGGTGGATTAGAAGCGATACTCTCGAAAAATGCTGGTCTGCCTCTCTACGCCCACACTGACATCTTCCAGCCCCGCTATACCCTACGGAAAGGCGAATATCAGTCCATTGGATTGTTGGTAACAAGAGAAGCTTTAGCCAGTCGCGCTGCGCTTCATCTTAGCAGCACGCCTGTCGAAATTTTTCCTGGTTTGTGGACAACTGGAGATATTTTTGAACGGCCCGAACCAGAAGGGCGAAGCGTCCATCATTTTATACGCACTGCTGAAGGATGGCAGCCTGATCCATATCGGGATGATCTGTCTTTGGCGTTAAAAACACAGTCAGGACTGGTGATAATTTGCGGCTGTTGCCACGCCGGGCTGTTGAATACCTTTTTCCACGTAGAGCGGATGTTCAATCAGCCTATTGTAGCTATCATAGGCGGAACGCACCTGGTGATGGCTGACAACTTGTATTTAGGCCATGTGATTGATGTACTCAGTGAGCGTTACAAGTCGCTTCATTACTACCTCAACCATTGCACCGGCGAGCGCGCTTATCATATGCTGGCGCGCTCATTCGGAAGTCGTGTAAAGACCTGCCCAGCCGGAACAGTTATAACCTTTGACAGTTGATTACAGGAACATCATGCAATTAGAAGAAACCGTAAGTACCCACCTTCCTCAATCAGGAGCATCCACAAACCGCCGCAATTTCATCGCTGGATTGTGGCATGGGGGCTTCTTAGCCCTGGGCGTTTCGCTGACCCAGCCCACAACTGTCATCTCCGCTTTTGTGGCGGAACTGACCGGCTCGACGGTCTGGGTGGGCGGACTTTCCACATTGTTGACCATCGCTGGAGCCTTGCCTCAGCCTTTCGTCGCCCGCTGGATCGAACTGCGCCCGCGCAAGATGCCCTACCTACTGACGGCCATTTATTTGCGGGTGTTGAGTTGGGGAATATTAGCCTGGCTGATTTATGCCATTGGCGCGCAATACCCCATATCGTTGGCGTGGATCTTGGTGGGGATGCTGGCTATCTTTTACGCAGGCGGCGGACTGGGCAACATCCCCTACACGGACATTATCGGGAAAATCATCCCTGCCAACCGGCGCGGGGCATTCTTCGGAGGCATGGGAGCATTGGCGGGGCCGCTTTCTGTTGGTTCGGCGTTGGCGGCACGCCAAATTTTGGCACGTGTGGATTATCCCAACAACTACGCTTTGTTATTTGGATTAGCCGCTGTCGGTTTAGCCATTGCATCGCTTGGCTTTCTGGCGATGCGGGAACCGCCTGCGCCCGAATCTGAACGATGCGTCTCCTCATGGGCTGAATATTGGAAACAGGTTCTGGCGGCAGGCCGCCACCTGAAGACCTTGATTACCGTTCAACTTTTAACCGGTTTCAGCCTGATGGTACTGCCGTTTTATGTAGTCTACGCCCGCGAACAGTTGGGCGCGCCTACGGAGGCGGTTGGCTGGTTTTTGCTGGCGCAAGTTTTGGGAAGAGCGCTTTCCAACCTGGTTTGGGCGCGCTTGGTGGATTGCTCTGGCAGCCGCCGCATGTTGTCCGTTTGCGCCCTCGTTTCTGCATCGACTCCCTTGTTAGCAATTGCCTTGAGTCCGCTGGGCTGGCTGGCTTTACTGCCGATATTTTTCTTGGCTGGCGCAACCTTCGACGGGCGCAAAGTTGGTTTTTCGAGCGCACTGCTTGAGTTGTCCCCAATTGCTGAACGGGCTACCTATGCGGGTATCAACGCGTCGCTGACCTTGCCGGTAGCTTTTTTGCCCCTGGCGGCTGGTTTATTTTTGCAGCAGTGGTCCTATACCGCGCTCTTCTTGTTTGCAGCAGCCTTCATTTGGGCGGGCGTGGTCGTGATACGGCGTTGGAACTGGCGGGTTATACTCCTTGAGACGAATAAATGAAACAAACTTTGTGGATTGATTCAAGGGCAGGCATGTCAGGCGATCGGTTTGCCGCCGCGCTGATTGGGCTGGGCGCGCCAGAGCGAGGAATGATTCAGACCATCAGATCCGCTGGCGAAGAACCCGGCACGTTGGATGTCCACACACATCGAGAGTTCCTACCCGATGAAACCCTAGCGTTCCAGTTGCACATCGTTCCCCTTCAGAAACGAGAGGCCCTTCCTGTGGAAGATGCGCCTGCCGTCCTGGAAAAGTCTCTATCCCAGGCAGGCGTTGGCGGTACCTATGCCAATTTCGCCCAACGGGCCTTGGCGATCCTGAGCGCGGCCAAGTCCCACGTTAACCGTTCTATCCCGCCTGCTCCAACCAAAACGTTGCCATTGCCCATCATTGGCACGGCGCGCACTCCCTACCAATATAAAGCCCCTTACCAGCCCCAGTCTGAAAACCTCTCCGATGGCGCGTTTTATATCCAGGTCGAGCCGCAATATGCGGCTGCCACACAGTTTCTGGAAACGTTTAGCCACATCTTTGTCCTGTCATATTTGGACCGGGCATTGACGCCTGATTTGACCGTGCGCCCTCCTTGGAAAGACGGTTCGGAACGCTACGGCGCTTTTGCAACCCGCACGCCCAACCGCCCCAGTCCTATCGGCCTTACGCGCGTCCGGCTCCTCCATGTCGAAGGGGACCGTATTTACACTGGCCCCCTCGACCTCTTCGATGGCACGCCCATCCTGGATATCAAGCCCTTCATCCGTTCGCTGGATGGCACGGCTGATGAAGATGACCTAGGCAACGACGGCTGGCTTGAGGGCAGCGATCACCTGGAATTGCACCGTTTGGGGATTCCCCATGCCTATCCGGGAGGCTCAGGGAATCTGGATCAGCCTCAAATCCTGATCGCGGTCCTGACCGGGGTTGCGTGGGGGTTGCAGTACCTTGAGGCGGATCTCTCCTCGGTGAGTTGCGTTTCCCCCCTGAATACCGGTCGCGAATCCGCTCTTGACTTGATAACCCAGTCTATCTTGGAGCAGTATAAAATCCCCTGTCAATCCGGGAAGGTTTCCATCGAATTAGTAACGCCCGAGGGAGCGGCTATCCTGGCTGCGCTGTCCCCCCAGTTTGTCCAAGCAGCGGATGCCCCGCAAACCGTTAAGCGCGCCGGTCTGGGGGCAGCCGCCCAGATACTGGATACTGTCCCAAACTTTGGTTCGCTGCGATTGTTCACACAGATTCAGGAGGAAAATGACCTCAACATACACCCGCTCTGATTCGAAAGTGGAAGTTACCGGCTTTGAGGCCCGCCATTATGACTTTTTCATGAACCTGATTACCGGCGGCACGTATCCCCTCTTCATCCACCGGGTGGTGAAGGATATGCAAATCCATCCTGCCGACGGTATCCTGGACTTTGGTTGCGGTACCGGGCGCAATATCAGCCTGATGAACAAGTACCTCTTCGAGGAAGGGCGCGTTTTGGGGCTGGATATCGGCTCGGAGATGCTGGAACAGGCGCAGCGCCGTTTCGCTAACCATCCCCGCGTCGCCATCGAAAAACGACGCATCGAAGAACCGCTGCCCTATCAAGATGAGTTCAATAAGGTCTTCATCTCTTTTGTGCTGCACGGCTTAATTCAGGAAGACCGGCTGAAAGTCATTGCCAACGCTTACCGCGCCCTGAAGCCCGGCGGCGAGTTCCTGATTTTGGATTACAACGAGTTTGATCTGAAGCGATCTCCCTGGGCGGTGCGTATCGCTTTCAATCTGGAATGCCCCCTGGCAACCGATTTCATCGGACGGGATTTACAGGCGATACTGCGTGAACAGGGCTTCGATGGATTCCGCGTTAAAACGTACTATCTGGGGTACGTGCGCCTGCTGGCGGCGCGCAAGGCGGCTTAAGCCTCTACCAGAAGACAACATGTACGAAATGCTCAATGCCTAAAAAAACCGTTGTTGTAGATTATCAAGCCTGTGACCCCGAACAATGTGAGGGCGGAATTTGTCAGGCGGCGCTGTTGTGTGAAAGGAAAGTGCTCACCCAGGAAGCACCTTACGAAATGCCGGACGCCAAAGCGTCCATGTGTTTGAGTTGTTCGCTGTGTATGCAGGCCTGTCCTAAAGACGCAATACATGTGATATAACGCGTGGTAAAAAAACCATTCACAGATTGCCTGGCGCCTGGTGCTGAGGCGAAACAACAGAATGTCCACAAGGAAAGGAAACGCAATGAAAGAAAAAATGCTGCTGCCATTTCAACTGGGAAGCCTGACCCTGCCCAACCGGGTAGTGATGACTGCCGTAAAACTGGGTTATGGCACAGAAAAGGGAGAAGTAACCGACCGCCACATCGCCTTTTACGTCCGCCGCGCTCAAGGGGGAGTAGGTCTGATCACCAGCGAACCGATGTATGTGCAGCGAAACAGCCGGGAAATCCCCACCCAATTGGGTATTCATACCGATGAGCTGGTAGCCGGTTTGCGGCGTCTGACGGAGGCGGTTCACGAAGCGAGCGGGTTGATGATGGCGCATATAAACCACGCCGGCCGGGCTGCAAACCCCAAATTGGTCCCGGCTGGAGAATTGGTATCGGCCTCCGAGGTGCTCTGCCCGGCCAACCAGGTCATCCCTCGTCCGCTGACCCGCAGCGAAATCGCCGAGGTGATCGCTTCTTTTGGTGCAGCTGCCCGCCGTGTCCGGGAAGCCGGTTTTGACGCTATTGAGGTCCCTTTCAGCCATGGCTATCTTATTCATCAATTCCTATCGCCTCACACCAATCATCGCCAGGATGAATACGGCGGTACCTTTAAGAAGCGCCTGCGCTTTGGAAGGGAAGTGATCGCTGCTGTGCGCCAGCAGGTTGGGGGCGATTTCCCTATCGTAGTGCGTCTGAACGCCCACGATTATGTCGAAGGAGGTCTGGTCATAGAAGATGCCATTCAAATCGCCAGTATCCTGGAAACGCTTGGGATCAGCGCCATCAGCGTCACCTCCGGAACGATGTGCGAGTCGGTGCCCTTCTGCCTGTACCCTAGCGGCACACCCAGGGCCCATCTGCTCCCTCTGGCAGCTAGCATCCGGCAAGCTGTAGAACTGCCGGTGATCGTGGCCGGACGTATCCGGACGCCTTCGGTGGCGCGGGAGGCGCTGGCCGCCGGACAGACCGATTTGATCGGGTTAGGCCGTCCTTTCCTGGCCGATCCTGACTGGGTGTACAAGACGCAGGCCGGAGACGAGCAGGCGATCTTATTGTGTGCGGCCTGTCACCAGGGTTGCCTGGCTCAATTGCGGCTGGGACGGGGCACCCATTGCATGTTCAACCCTTTTACAGGCCGTGAATCCGAAATCCAAATCACCAAAACCGGGAAACCTCGTTACGTGATGGTCGTTGGCGGTGGTCCCGCCGGTCTGGAATCCGCCTACATTGCCGCCTTACGGGGACACCAGGTATCACTTTACGAACAGGAAGACCGGTTGGGCGGGCAATTCTACCTGGCCGCGCGAGCTCCCTACAAGGAGGAATTCCTCGATGTGATTCGGTATCTTTCCCTAATGATCGAGCGCTCTGGCGTTGATGTTCACCTGAGCACTCGAGTCACACCCCAAATGGTAGCCAACATGCATCCCGAGGTCGTCATTGTCGCCACCGGTGGGATCCCGCTCACCATACCTTTCCCCGGGCTCAACCAGACTAGCTGGTTATTGGCGTCTGATCTGTTCGAGAGTGTGGGACAGGTGGAAACCCCCACGGCTTTTGTGATTGGAGGCGGGTTGGTGGGTTTGGAAGTGGCTGATTTACTTGCCAGCCAGGATAAGCGGGTCACGGTTGTTGATATGCTCCCAGATGTGGGGGCAGATATGGACTTACTGGCAAGATCCGTGCTCCTTGGACGGCTCCGGAAAAACAAGGTGAAGATCTACACCAGCACCAGGGTCACGAGATTTACAAGGAATACGGTTTTTGCCCAACAGAATAATCATGAAATCCACTTCGCCATCGAAACGGTGATCGTCGCTGTGGGTGTACGCCCAAACCGCGAATTGATCGACGCTCTGGGGTCAAGCAGCCTGGAAATGCATATCGTTGGTGACGCGGTTCAACCCCGAAAAGCTTTAGATGCGATCTGGGAGGGTTTCGAAGTCGGGGCGAAGATGTAAACGTGATCAAGGTGATGGCGATGAGTAAAGATAGGGTAGAAGATCTCAAGAAGCAAATAACAGACCTCAAGAAGCGTTGGCCGGCTCATTCTGTCCCACCGGCCATGATGGAACAATTGGACGATCTGGAGGAGGCGTTGAAAATTGAACTGGAAAGGGGAAGCGGATCAGGTGAAGACGCGAAAACTGGTACACCAAATTTACGTTTTCGAGCGATCGGCCATGTAGAAAATCAATTCGATGAGCCCGCCGCGCCGGATCAAATCCGTTCGGCAGTGTCCCGCATTATCCTCGACCCTTCTTTGGTCGAGGGTTTAAAAGGTCTTGAAGCGGGGCAACAGATCATGGTGGTCTTCTATTTTCATCTTTCTGAGGGATTCAATCTGCTTCAGCATCCGCGGGGTGACCAGAGTCGCCCCAGGCGGGGCGTTTTCTCTCTGCGCAGCCCGAACCGCCCCAATCCAATCGGGGTGACCGTGGTGGATTTAATCGATATCGAAGACAATATCCTGCGAGTTCGCGGCCTGGATGCCATCAGTGGAACGCCCTTGCTCGATTTGAAACCGGCTTGAAGAATAACACGATAGCCAACAACTAAAGAGGAGATTACGTGGCAGAGGTGATTACTGCGACGAC
>Ga0315538_1001393_pt1 | contig 14390 bp, 12 predicted proteins | sample SalMarSW160230MG_2_FD_203834 | JGI IMG/M metagenome (GOLD analysis project Ga0315538, IMG submission 203834) | Salt marsh sediment microbial communities from the Plum Island Ecosystem LTER, Massachusetts, United States - Salt Marsh Sediment SW1601-230 ...
GAAGTTCTTCAAATGTGCTGCCCTGGTTGCATGCCACCCCTTTTGAAGAACTTCTACCTGATTTTGAAACATCCCTGGCTCAATTGGCGACCTTGCGAGCAACCCCGGCTGCCCTCGGCAGCCTGGCGGAGACTTTACCGGATGCTATCTTGACTGAATGCCCCCAAGCAAGTGAATGGTGTCTCACAGAGATAATCTGTCATTTACGTGACGTTGACAATGAGGTCAATTTACCTCGCATTAGATCGGTGATCCATGAGGCAAATCCTTTTTTGCCAGGAATGGATACTGATCCATGGGCTGAAGAACGCCAGTATATCTGTCAAAATGGTCGTGACGCTCTAGTTGAATTTACCAAGGTGCGTATTGAGGTTTTATCACTATTAGATGACCTGACCCCAGGTGATTGGCAACGCTTAGCCCGGCATGCCATCTTAGGTCCCACCAGTTTACAGGAACTTGTCAACATCATAGCAACCCATGATAGGCTCCACCTGCGACAGATACATCAAACACTTAGCTCTGTAATTATAGTGCATCCTAATTCACAATTTATAGATCGGACGAATCAAATAGGTTGAATCTGCTCCCAATAAAACTGGTTTCAAGCGCCTCTAATTTCAACTGCTAGTGTTATAACACCCAAAACCACCCTGGCAAAGCTGGCTTATTTAGAGTTTATGGGTGGTCACTCGTCATGTATTCTCCGGGATAACCTGTATCTTAGGTCATCTTTTCATCTCTGCCATAATTATCAAATCTGCCATCGCTAATAATTAAAAGGAGGAAAACATGCCCAACCGCGTGGTGATCACCGGGCTGGGGTGCGTTTGCCCGCTCGGCAATGATGTTCAAACGATGTGGAATAATATCATCTCTGGGAAATCCGGAGTTAGATTAATCACCCATTACGATTCCAGTGAATTCAAATGTAAAATCGCTGCCGAAGTAAAAGGTTTCGATGGTGCCGCCCTTTTTGGTAATCGTGAAGCTCGTCGAATGGATCCATTTACGCAATATGCCTTGGCATCTGCATTACAAGCACTTGATCACGCCCAATTGCAAATCAATGACGGAAATCGTGATCGTATTGGGGCAGTTATTGGTACCGGTATTGGCGGGCTGAACACGCTTCACAAGCAGATACAGGTATTTATGGAAAAAGGACCCTCACGAGTTAGTCCTTTCCTGGTTCCCATGATGCTCCCTGATACCGCCCCCGGAATGGTTGCTATCCACCTGGGAATTCGTGGTCCCAATATGGCGGTAGTTTCCGCTTGTGCCACCGGAACCAACGCTCTTGGCGAGGCAACTGAGATTATCCGGCGAGAGTATGCCGATGTTGTCCTCGCTGGTGGGGCAGAAGCTGCCATTGTCCCGATTGCTATGGCTGGCTTGGGCGTGATGAACGCACTTTCTACCCGCAACGAAGATCCCGAAGGCGCTTCCCGCCCCTTTGATCTACATCGTGATGGGTTTGTTATGGGTGAAGGCGCAGCTATATTAGTGCTTGAATCTCTCAAACACGCTCGTCATCGTAATGCCAATATCCTCGCCGAGATAGTTGGTTATGGCAACACTAATGATGCTTACCACATCTCCGCGCCCGCAGAAAATGGGGCTGGCGCAGCCCTGTGCATGCGAATGGCACTGGATCATGCGGGTTTGGAGGTGACCGATATAGACTACATCAACGCCCATGGTACCAGCACACTGCTCAACGACAAAAGTGAAACAGCTGCTATAAAAACCGTTTTTGGTGCCCATGCCTATAATACCCCCACTTCCTCTACTAAATCCATGACCGGTCACTTGCTGGGTGCTGCTGGAGCGGTTGAAGCGGTAATCTCCGTGCAAACGATGCTGGAAGGCATCATACCTCCTACTATTAATTATGAGACCCCCGATCCAGAATGTGATCTGGATTATGTCCCCAATAAAGCTCGATCTGCCCAGGTGAATAGAGTCATGTCGAACTCCTTTGGGTTTGGTGGTCACAACGCCACTATAATTCTCAACCGCTATACCCCAGCGAGTGGATAACGGTTTTGGAGAAAGATTTATGAACCACTATGCCCATATCACCGGTTGGGGAATGTCTGTGCCAGAAAAAATCTTGACTAATGACGACCTGGCGAAGATCGTTGATACTAATGATGGTTGGATCCGCAGCCGGACGGGCATCTACGAACGTCGTATTGCTGGCCCCGATCAAACTACGGCTTCATTGGCCATCGAAGCATCCTTACGCGCCCTTAGCGTCGCGAACCTTCGGAGCGATGAATTAGATTTGATCATTGTGGCTACCTCCTCTCCGGAGTACCTCTTCCCGGCCACGGCTTGCTTGGTCCAAGACCAGATCGGCGCAACCAAAGCAGGGGCTTTTGATCTCTCAGCTGCTTGCACTGGATTCATCTATGCTTTAAACATAGCCACTCAGTCTATCCGTTCCGGTACTCTTGAGAACGTATTAGTCATCGGCTCCGAAACGCTTTCACGGCTGGTGAATTGGAAGGATCGCGGCACCTGTATTTTATTCGGAGACGGAGCTGGTGCCTTTGTCCTCCAGCCAGGGGAAGAACCCGGCGGTCTGCTCTCGGCCGTAATGCGCTCTGATGGTTCAGGAGGCGATCTATTGTGCATACCAGCTGGAGGCAGCCGCTTCCCTACCAGCGCAACAACCGTTCAAGACGGACTCCACTTTATCCAGATGAATGGCAGCGAGGTTTTCCGGTTTGCATCCCGAGTCATGGTTCAAGCCACCCAGGAAGTTGTCGAAGCAGCCCACCTTGACCTGGATGATGTTAACCTATTAATCCCCCACCAGGCCAACCAACGAATCATCGAATCGGCTGCCCGAGGTTTAGATATTTCCATGGACCGTGTCATGGTCAATCTAGATCGCTATGGCAACACCTCCACCGCCTCCATCCCCATCGCCACATGTGAAGCTATCGAGCAGGGTCGCCTTAAACCTGGAGATCACGTTGCCTTTGTAGGGTTTGGTGCCGGGTTAACATGGGGAGCAGCGGTCGTTAAATGGAGCGGTCCCTTCCCGAGCCCCCGTAAGGTTCAACCCCAACGCTACCGCCGCTTGGTGCGGTTGCGCTCGATCTTCCTTCGCCTCATCCGTCAAATCGAAGGCCTGATCTGGGGGCGCGGAAAATAACAAAAAAGCGCTTTTTGAGGCTAAAATGAACTCAAAAAGCGCCAATAATCCCCTTTTTGAATTTAGCCGCCTGGCACTGATTCTTCTTGCTCCTCAGTTTGCCTGGTCTGATCTGTGCTTTTCTCTGAGCTGGGTGGCGCGGGAACATTTCCTTGTTCAACTTGCCCGCCGTCTTCTAGTTTAAACACTTTCAAAATTCGTTTAACGATCTCGGTAAACACATTTTGCTGGTAACCTGCCAGCCAGGCTAACAAATAGATGACAAAGGGAGAAGCAATACTTTCTGTTGGTCCCATTATGGAAAGCAAACCGGCCCTTAAGATCGCATAGACCACTGCTCCGACACCAATCCCCATTATTGGACTGTTCAAGTACCAGATGCTGTGCTGTTTGTCAAAATCCTGTTCAATCGCGATGTGTTTCACCAGGGCATACCAAGCCCCGATTACACCGCCCAGGCCGCCCCAAATCATGCTTCCAATCAGATAAATAAGATCTGAGGACCCTCCAGAGAACGCTGGCCCACCCAGCCAGTAAATTAAAACTGTTAAGACTAATATCGCCCACACCAATTCATATAAGAACAACCTAATCCCGATCCCGTACGACCATTTCTGGGATCGCTTGTTTACTGCCAGCCTGAATTCAACTTCATTCAAGTGTCGTTCGGCTTCCTCAAAACGACCACTGCCGCTCAGAATCTCGTTGCGGAAGTATTGGATTTCATCCAACAATGATCGTCCGATCTGCAATGCCAAAACTCCCTCTTCAACGCCGGTGGCTGCTTTTTTAGCGCGTTGCCAGAGTTCTTTTAACTGTTCATCGCTGATCAGCAAAGCAGTCATCTCACCTTTAGGTATCCGTGATTTTATCTGTGTAGGCGCTGCAGCTCCTGCTGTTCCTGTAGTAGGTCCTGGAAGCGGGAAAGCAGCTGCTGAGAACAGTGGTGCGCCGCGCATGGATGTACTTTCGTCTGGTTTTATGATATCCTCTGTAGGTAATCCCGGAGGAGGAGGTAATTCCTCATCACGCAGGATTGGATATGCAGCCCCCATTCCCCCTTCTAGTGAGGTTCCAGGTGCTTCCGGGTTTTGCGATAACTCGAGCATCTCGCCAACTTCGTTTAGAGGTTCATAGGCTCGCATACCAGAATTATCTCCCGCCGCAGAAGCCTCGCTTGGCTCTCCTTCACCACTAGGCCTCTCTCCCGGTTTGACATCATCTTGACCTGTCTTTTCACTCTGGTTGTATGCTTCTTTTAGTCTTTTTTCCTCATCAGGCATCCTGCCTTCATCCTCATCACTCATTTCGTCAACTGCCTCCCATGACTTTATAGTATTAGTGCTGTTAGATGTGCTAACTTATCCAAATCAGTATAGTTTAAACCAAATTAGAAGTCAAATGTTAGAACAGCGTTAGAAATCTGATATTATTATGGTAACTTCTACCAGGCAGAGCCATAGATTGGTATAATTTCATTAAGATCTGCGGTCCGTCGTTTTTTTGTTGGAGGTATCTGTGAACCCGACCCGCAACCGTTCATCAATAATTTATTTACTGTTGTTTATTGCCATCATCGTAATGGTAGTATATAACTTTCAACAGCAGGCCACTACCCAAGAGGCGTTATCCATTAACGAAGTAGCAGCTGATATCCAGAACGGTACCGTCAAGCGCGTTACTGTAGACGAAAATCGGCTACAGGTTGTTTTTGCCAACGGATCCGAGGGCACTGCCCAGATGGAATCAAACGCCACTTTTGTTGAACAGATGAAAGCCTTGGGCGTTAATAACGAGCAACTCGCGTCCAGCAATGTTAAGATCGAAATTAAACCACCTAGCGCTTGGTTAGGTATTGCCACAGCTTTGGGATACTTTATACCGTTCATTCTCTTAGCTGGTGTCTTTTGGTTCGTTTTCCGCCAGGCTCAGGGTAGCAACAATGCTGCTCTTTCTTTTGGGAAATCTCGCGCCCGGATGTTCACCGGTGATCAGCCCACGGTCACCTTTGATGATGTCGCAGGTGTGGAAGAAGCCAAGGAAGAACTTTTCGAAGTGGTTGAATTTTTACGCGAACCAGAAAAGTTCATATCTTTGGGAGCACGCATTCCTAAAGGCGTTCTTCTGGTTGGTCCTCCGGGCACTGGCAAAACCCTATTAGCCAAAGCCGTTTCCGGTGAGGCCGGGGTGCCTTTCTTCTCAATCTCCGGTTCTGAATTTGTCGAAATGTTCGTAGGCGTTGGTGCCAGTCGCGTCCGTGATCTCTTTGATCAAGCCAAACGCCAATCTCCCTGCATCGTTTTTGTGGATGAGATCGATGCAGTCGGCCGCCAACGTGGTGCCGGCTTAGGTGGCAGCCACGATGAGCGTGAGCAAACCCTCAATCAAATGCTCGTCGAGATGGACGGCTTTGACACTGACACCAATGTGATCATCGTCGCAGCTACCAACCGCCCGGATATCCTCGATCCGGCCTTGCTACGCCCCGGTCGCTTCGACCGGCGGGTAGTTTTAGATCGTCCTGACATGCGCGGTCGCGAAGCCATCCTGCAGGTGCACGTTAAAGGTAAGCCCCTGGGACCTGACGTGGATTTGGGAGTCCTGGCTCGCTCTACCCCAGGCTTTGTTGGTGCGGACATCGAAAACCTGGTGAATGAAGCTGCCATTTTAGCCGCCCGGCGCAATAAGAAGGTCATCGGTCAGCCTGAAATGGAAGAGGCTATCGAGCGCGTTATTGCCGGCCCCGAACGTAAGAGCCGCCTCATCAACGAGGAAGAAAAACGGATTATCGCCTACCACGAAGCCGGTCATGCCGTGGTAGCCAACGCCCTTCCCGAAGCCGATCCCGTTCATAAGGTCTCGATCACGGCTCGAGGCATGGCAGGTGGTTATACCATCATGCTGCCCGAGGAAGACCGTACCCTTATGCCCCGCAAAAAACTCATCGCTGAGATGGTCGGCTTGTTAGGCGGCCGTGCTGCCGAGGAAATCGTCTTTGACGACATTACCTCTGGAGCCTCAAATGACCTGGAGCGTGTCACCCGCATGGCTCGCGCCATGGTTACTCGCTTGGGAATGAGTGATTCGCTCGGTCCCATGGTTTATGGCCAGAAAGAAGAACTTATTTTCCTCGGACGGGAGATTTCTGAACAACGCGATTACTCAGAAGCTGTTGCCCAACAGATCGACAATGAAGTACGCCGTTTGGTGAACGAAGCCTATGACAAGTCTAAGTCAGTCATAATGGAATACCGCGAAAAATTGGATGCTGTTGCCCAACGCTTGCTTGACGTAGAGACCATCACCCGCGAGGAATTTGAGAGCATTTTTCCGCCTCCTGTACCCAAGAAAAGTGGCACCCCAATACCCCAAGCCGCCTAATAAAATCATGTCTTAGAAACGTAAAAGGGATTGCAAATAGTCCCATTTTGCGTTTCTTTTTATATTTTCAAGTCCTCAGGCAGTAGCATGGTTGAGATAGCCGATTTGCCCGTCTCAGATGATACCCATTACGGGCAAATCGGCTCCACGCCGGTGCTTGCCTTCAACCACTTCGGCCTGGGCTGCCGGTTGCTGGTACCCTCTTCTGGTGAACCTACTGTGATGGCTGCTTTAGCGCGTTCTGGTTCCGAAGCCCTTTCCACCGAAACTTATCAGGCCTTGAGAGTGGAAGCTGGAGTACCATCCGCCAAACACGAGCTTACGGGAGACTACACCCCTCTAGAGACTGGCTTGGCGGAGGCTATCTCCGCCGAAAAGGGATGCTATACCGGGCAGGAAGTGCTAGCTCGTCAGATCACTTACGATAAGATCACTCGCCAGTTGGTCGGTCTGCATCTCACCAGCCAGGCTGTTGCAGGTGACCGACTCTGGTCTCAAGAGGAAGGCAAGACTGTGGGTGAGGTAACCTCTGCAACCAATTCCCCTCGTTATGGTTACATCACTCTGGCGATCCTTAAGCGACCTTACCACCAAACGGGAACGATGCTTACCATAGGGGAGCTAGAAAAAGGTCATCTTGCAAGAGTGGCTCCTTTGCCTTTTTAAGCCTAATCAGGAAGAATAGGATTTGCGCAGTTAGAAGTATTCTAGGTAATTGGGGTTGTGTCATACGCCCAATTACAGTACAGATCTCTCAATAACCTATGTCCTGAAGAATTCGTTTCGAGAAGAACAGAATGGTTATCTTTCTGATCGGTCTTAGGGCTATAATATACTTATCATCCCTGTCCGGATGAATGTTTGCCAGGTATTCGCCTCTGGAGGATAGATCGTCAAAACCCCGCTCATCAGACTTTTTCTGGCACCTCTGGACATACTATCCAATGAGAAAATTACTTAAAATATCGTTATCCGTATGAGTAATGAAAGCTTGTTCTTTAAAGATAAGATCGTTCTGGTCACAGGATCTGGGCGTGGCATCGGTCGCGCTATTGCCTTGCATTTTGCCCGTGATGGAGCTGACCTTGTCATCAATTTCTTTCGCAACCGTACTACCGCGCAAGAAACTGTCGCTGCGGTCCAGGAAATCGGCCGTCAGGCTTTGTTGGTTAAAGCCAACATCGGTTCGCTTGAAGGTATTGACCACCTTTTTGACGAAGTAGAGCGCTATTACGGTGCTTTGGATATTCTTATCAGCAACGCTGCCTCCGGCTACAACCGTCCCGCTTTGGAGCAAAAACCCAAGGGTTGGGACTGGACGATGAACATTAATGCGCGCGCCTTGCTTTTCTCTTCTCAACGGTGCGTACCCTTGATGGAGAAGCGCGGCGGCGGTTCGATTGTTAGCATCTCCAGCCCCGGCTCGTCGCGCGTTTTGCCAGATTATGTTGTTGTGGGAGCCAGCAAAGCTGCCCTCGAATCCCTCACCCGTTATTTGGCGATTGAATTAGCACCCAAGAACATCGTTGTCAATGCCGTATCTCCAGGAATAGTGGAGACCCAAGCCTTAAAACACTTCGACGTCATGCAAGAAGAAAATTACATCGATGAAACCGTCGCCAAAACTCCTGCCGGGAGATTGGTCAAGCCCGAAGATATCGCTCAGGTCGTTGCGTTTTTATGCTCGCCAGCTGCCAGTATGATCCGCGGACAAACTATCCTGGTAGATGGGGGATACACCTTACCGATTTAAGACAAACACACAAATCTGATCTTAATCGCACTCGCCCCGCGGCATTTCCCCGTGGAGCGAGGCGTATTTAATATTACGCTCCAGAACACTTTCTGTAATAAACCCCACCTTAGCGACTGTAAATCCCCATCAGCTGGCCTTGAGCTAAGATGTGTCCTTGCATTGCCTTCTCCAATGCTGCTTTACTCGCACCTGGTTCAAGACTCAAATTATCATCTAGGGCGTATATCTTGAATAAATATCGGTGCATCGATCCTCTGGGAGGGCAGGGACCCCCATAATTTGTCTTTCGAAAGTCATTAATCCCCTGGGTGCCTATGCCTTGAACACCTTCAGGCAAAGAGGCCAGATTTGAGGGTAAATCGTATAACACCCAATGCACCCACGTGCCTGCCGGCGCATCAGGGTCATCCACGATCAGGGCTATACTTTTTGTTTCCTCAGGAGTTCCCGTCCAAGTCAGCGCAGGCGAGATATTTACGCCATCGCAAGTGTACTGCCGGGGGATGCTAGCGCCTTCGACAAAGGCAGAACTGGTTAATTGTACTGTCATCTGGACCTCTCTTTCCATGGATAGCGTATCGGGCTTTCTATTGCACCCATATGCCGTAGCTAACAAGCCTGACAATAATAATAAAACCACAAAACCCTTTTTGCCCATGGTACCTCGTCAAAACCACCGATTCAAAATCTCGTTGACTGATAAATGATCAACTTCGTCGCTAAACCCCCACCAACCCTGCGCATAGTTCTCAGGGTTATTACACCCCTATAAGGATCGCCCGTGCTGGAGCCCCATCACAGCCAGCAATTTTCAAGGGCAGGCAGTAGAGTGTATAACGACCCTGGGTGATCTCGGACAAATCCAAACCTTCCACGATGATAATTCCTGCTTCAAGCAGGATTTCGTGGGTAGCTTTTGTCCTCTCGTAAGGAGCCACGGAGAGATAATCTATGCCAATTAATTTTACACCCCGGTTTACCAGATAGTCAGCGCCATCGGGACTCAGACCAACATAACCGCTTTGGAATTCGGTCCCTTGTTTCGTCCAGAGGTCCGAATTACGAGTCCTGAATAATACCCGGCGGGTGCGCGGCGGGATTCCAGATCCCTCCAACACTTCCGCAGTGATCTCGTCTGCTTCGGGTAAATGTAACACATAGGCGCGTCCGGTCAGCAATTTGAGGGGGAGTTGTTCTACAGTTTTCCCTTTCTGAAGGAAATGGAAAGGCGCGTCTACATGCGTGCCGGTGTGCACGCACATATTAAGCTTTGAAACATTTGCCTCTGCACCTTCTTCAATTTTCCCGATCCGCTCTAAAACGACTTTTGGATCACCAGGCCAGATGGGCATATCAGGTGAAATCGTCATGGAGATGTCATAAGTGCGCATTTCTCCTCCAGATCTATAAGAAAAGTATATATGAGAGTTTCAAAAAAAGCAAACAAGTTCCAGATTGCCCCTTGACTCTCCCATAACTGGAGGTTGTATACTGCCTATAAATACAAAGCGCCTTATCGATACTCCAGGGTAGTTGCAATTGTATGGAGGTAAACAATGCTCAAAATCGGTGATTTTTCAAAACTCAGCCAGGTTTCTGTTAAAACCCTGCATTACTACGACCAGATAGGACTTCTGAAACCAGCCAAAACCGACCGCTTCACAAGTTATCGTTATTACACTTTTGATCAATTACCTCGCCTTAATCGTATCCTGGCATTGAAGGATCTGGGATTCACCTTGGAGCAGATCGCCATATTGCTGGATGAAAACCTGCCAGCAGCTCAAATACGCGGTATGCTGCGCATGAGGCAGGCAGACATCCACCAGCAAATGGAACATATGCAGACACGGTTGATGCAGGTAGAGGTCCGACTTAGACAAATTGAACAGGAGAATACCATGTCAACTTACGATGTTGTGCTTAAGAAAATTGAACCACAGATGGTTGCCGCCATCCGTGATATCGTTCCTTCCTTCGGGGAACAAAGTTCACTTTGGAAAGAAATGGCTATTTATTTGAAGAATCACAACGCCAGAGCAAGCGATCCTTCGCTGACCATCTACTATGACACTGAGTACCGCGAACAAGATGTGGACCTGGAAACAGCCTCACCAGTAACCAGCCGGCCTCCCAGCACCCAGCGAGTTTCCGTCCGAGAGATAGCCGGAGTTGAAAAGATGGCTTGCGTTATCCACCGCGGCCCGTATGAGGCCATTGGAGATGCCTACGCCGCCCTGATGAATTGGATAGAGGCCAACGGTTACCGCATTATCGGCCCCAATCGCGAGGTCTACTTGCGTTGCCCCGATAATGATTACGAGGATTCTGAATTAATCGGCTATGCTGATTACGTAGCCCTTGACCCTGAAGACTATGTGACCGAGATCCAATTCCCTGTCGATAAGGATAAACCAAACCAACCGTAAAATCTGCGAAAGCGGTACTGGTCATTTCCACAAATGATTAGATGGCCTCAAAACTCTCTGCGGGAGGCGTTTTTCTCCGCCTCCTGCTTCAATTCTGATTGTAGGGTTTATCCTCTTATCGTAGTAGTGGCAATTGTGACGCTTTCCAGCGCTTTTTGGTCAATCGTCACCCCCAATCCAGGCGCTTTTGGGACTTCGATGGTGCTATCAGGGTTGAGGCTGAAGCGCTCCTGGGTGATATCTTCTGTGTAGTAACGTTCAGAGGCGGAGATATCACCCGGTAAAGTAAAACCAGGCAAGCTCGCTAGAGCCAAGTTGGCAGCCCGTCCTACACCTGTCTCTAGCATACCGCCGCACCACACCGGCACACCTTGTGCACGGCATAAATCATGGATCGCCACCGCTTGGCTGATTCCTCCCACTCGACCAGCTTTAATATTTATTACCTTACAGGCTTTCATCTCCAGCGCTTGCCGGGCATGTCGTGGTGTGAGAATGCTTTCATCCAGGCACAAAGGCGTGGTGAAATGCTCCTGTAGCTGGCTGTGATCCCATAAATCGTCCTCCGCCAAAGGTTGTTCAATCAGCAGAAGACCCAATTGGTCTAATGGGTACAGTACTGCGGCTGTTTCTAACGTGTAGGCCGAATTGGCATCGACTTGCAGGCGTATATCTGGAAATGCCCTGCGAACTGCTCTAGCATCGCCCACATCACGTCCTGGCTTGATTTTTATTTTTATCCGTCCGTAGCTTTGATTCAGGTAAGACGATACCTGCCTTACCAGCAACTGGGGTGTGTCCTGCAATCCCACAGAAACACCCACCTCCACTTGCTGCCGGACGCCTCCCAGCAGCGTTTTTAAAGAGCACCCCGCACCTTTGCCGATCAGATCCCAGAGGGCCATCTCCAAGCCCGCCTTTGCCATGGGGTGACCGCGCACATGCGCCACGCTTCCTTGAAATTCATGGCTGTCCTCCAGATCGCGATTTAAAACGGCCGGAATAAGAAAATCTTTCAAGATATGCCAGGCAGTGCCGACTGTTTCATAGGAATATCCCGGATCCCGGTCTGCAACGCATTCCCCGTATCCGCAAATGCCTTCCGAGAACGCCTCGATCAGCAGGCAATCCCGCTCATAGCTACGGCCAAATGAAGTCTCAAAGTGGCTACGCAATTTCATGCTTAGGTGGGAAAGTTTCACCTGGGTGATCCTCATAAGGTACTATCTCCATGGCTTAACACATAAAAGCTGCGTGGGTGCGGTCCTGGTAAATGTACAAAGTCTGTCACCAAGTAACCCCGCTCGAATAAACCTTCAAACAACCTCCGGGTATGCGTCCGCCACTCCAATGCAAGCTCGAGTTTGACCGCTCTGATCGCCATAAAATCAGCCGGGATCTCAACCAGCAATAGCGTTTCGTTTTCATCTTGTTCGTAATCCTCGATGGCAAGAGAGCCTTCCATTGGATGTGGCCAATTTCCTTCTTTGGTTTTAGTAGGATTAATTATCTTCGCCCCAGCCGCAAAGTAATGAGCCAAGTCCAACCGGCGCCGTGCCCGGTGGCTAAGCCGCATCTCCACCCGTTTGGTATTAACCCACCAATCGACCTCAAACCGGTCTGAAGGCAATCCAAGGTTCAAATGATCACGCATTTCTCCATAAACCTCGCGCTGGTAAGTGTTACAAACCGCCCCTAGCTTAGCGATATTGAGATAAGCATTGCGGCTGACTAAAGGATCGTAGGTCCAGGTGATTCGATCCAGGCCTTGATGCCGTACCATTTGCCATTGAGCGCGTTTGAGGGCGAAACCAAGCCCTTTGTCTCGGTAATCCGGATGAACGCCCAGCAGATGAGAGCAGTGTTTGGGTCGTGGACCGTCAGGAGTGAAATACATGCCCGGAAACCCAAACACAAAACCGATTAGCTCATCAAATATCTTCGGCTTCTCTGCTTCTCGATAAGCACCAACCAGCAAACCTCCGTTATGGATAGCCGCTACCAACATATGAACCGGCACGATTTCCGTCTCGTTGCCCGGCCAAATCAGCCGCTGAAGGTGCTCCACCGCGCTTATCTCAGCCGGGGTTTCGATAATTCGCAGCCTCCAATCGATCATGATAATTGCACCTTAAATTCGTTAATAGTCACACAGTCGCGATCTTCTTTTGGGTTAGGTGGCTGCGGCCGCCCAACCACCCAGACAAAATCTCATCGGCAGAAGTGATTTTCGTATTGCCCGAATCGTTGGTATTCATGTCGGCCGGCGACGGAGAATCGATTGCCATAAGGCCCCCCGCCAGTCACGATCATTTAGATAATCCAGTCGGTAGGGCATACGCGCAGGCATTAGCTGGAAGAATCGGGGAATTGTATCTAATGAACAGGTACGGTTTGTTGCCAGGTAATCAAGCCAATAGACAGAAACCGGCAATGATGGTAATACATTCTCCAATAATACCGTGATTGCCCTCAGATAAGGGGGGCGAACATGCACCAATCTTCGCTGAATTCCCAGCTTCTCCATAACCATGGCAAGCACCTGGTTGAGTGTAAAATATTCAGGACCACCCAATTCATACATCTGATTGCGAGTACCTTCATCATCTAATGCCCAGGTCATACAGGTGGCTAAATCTTCAACCCACAAGGGTTGTAGCAGGGTTTCCCCATCGCCAGGTACCAGAAAGACGGCCGGGAGGGCATGCAACAACTGCGCCAGACCCATCGTAAACCCATCCTGGGGACCAAAAACCACTGCCGAGCGAAGGATTGTATAATCGATACCGCTGCGACGAATAAATTCTTCTGCGATCGCTTTAGCTTTTATGACTGGGTAAGCCGAGGCGCGGTCGGCGCCAAGATGACTGATGAAAAATATCCTATCTACCCCGGCATCAACCCCTGCCCTGACTACTGACTGGGTCCCCTGTACGTCGGTTTGCATTAAGCTGGCATAGGCGCCTCGCCATTCTGCCCCGGCCAGGTGATAGATGGCTTCCACGCCTACCATTGCCGCTCGCAGCCCCCTTTCGTCGTTCAAGCTACTGACAACAACTTCAACTGGCACGCCCCGAGGCAGGTTCGGAGATCGAGAAGAAGGTCGAATCAAAGTTCGCACCTGGTGACCTGCCTCCACCAGGTGGCGGATTAACGCCCTACCAATAAAACCAGTTGCTCCAGTGACCAGAATCATGATTACCGTCCGGGGATTACCACATTCTCAATAGCCGCTATGGAGCTCCTGGCAACCTCTCTGCATTCCAGTTCCCATGCCCCTGGATTATAGCATGCCAGTTGAAATGCTCATCTCCTGCTTTTCTCGAACCAGTTGGTGATCCAAGGGTAATATTCCCCATCACCAATGAACGACTACCGTTTTCCAAGAAATTACTCAGTATATATTGTCCACCCATCTTAAAAACAAAGAGCGACCAGAGTATTGGTCGCCCTTTGCAATTACTAACGCGCTTATAAAAAATCTGTGATTTACTTATTCTTCATCATTACCGGCATATAAACTTTGAACTTATCATCATTGGTAATGGTCAGCACCGCACTGAATGGTGTCCCTAAGGTACCATTAACCGGCGTGCTCAAGGTCAGGTTGACGGTTTCATTGCTTTCTGGTATTCCATCGACTATGACCGGGACG
>Ga0315538_1001398_pt1 | contig 14361 bp, 12 predicted proteins | sample SalMarSW160230MG_2_FD_203834 | JGI IMG/M metagenome (GOLD analysis project Ga0315538, IMG submission 203834) | Salt marsh sediment microbial communities from the Plum Island Ecosystem LTER, Massachusetts, United States - Salt Marsh Sediment SW1601-230 ...
TCCGGTGGATTTCACTTATCTGGTCCAAAATGGTGACCAAGTTGGTGTGTACCCGATCTCGTTGAATTCCAACACTCAAGCGCCAGATGCGCCCGAACTCCCGAAAGGAGAAGTAGGCTTTGTGGTAGATAACCACCTCGGCAAGCTGGCTACTTACCTACGCATGCTAGGGTTCGATGCGATCTACCAAAATGATTTTCAGGATGAGCAGCTGGCACAAATTGCCAGCCAGGAAAATCGTATCTTGCTCACTCGTGATCGTCGCCTGCTGATGCGCAGTGTGGTCAATTATGGCTATTGGGTAAGAGCAACTGTGCCTCGCAGGCAGCTTTACGAGATATTGAAGCGTTATCATTTGATAGCGAATATCCGTCCTTTCCAGCGCTGCTTGCGTTGCAATGGCCAGCTAGAACCTGTTAATAAATCCTTGGTTCTAGAGCGTTTACAGCCCCTGACTAAGAAATACTACGACGAATTTCGAATCTGCCAATCCTGTGGGCAAATCTATTGGAAAGGGTCGCATTTCCAAAGGATGCAGAAATTCATCGAACAAATCATCCAAGAGTACCCCCCTTTTTCCGATGACTTGACCATGCCATAGTTATAGATTAGAATCTTAGCGCTCAAGCATTTGCAGATAACTCGAAGTAAATCGTCTTGGCTGCAATATATCTAGGTGGGTTCAATCGTCTGGCTGAAATACCCGACCTCCCGCCTAATCAGATGCCCTCGTAGCTCAGTGGATAGAGCATTTGCTTGCGGAGCAAAGGGCCGCGCGTTCGAGTCGCGCCGAGGGCGCCAACAAAAGAGCGGGAGCACCCGCTCTTTTTTGTTCCTTTGGGTGATATGGACACAGTTGACCTTTTAATCATCGGGGCTGGCCCAGCCGGGTTATCTACGGCTTTACACCTGACCCAACGAGATCCAACCTGGACCGGGCGAATGCTTTTGCTTGAAAAAGCCACTCACCCTCGCCACAAACTGTGCGGAGGGGGTGTTACGCGGCTTGGCTTGGATACTCTAATAAACCTGGGTTTCAGCCTCCCGCTGCCAATTCCCCAGGCGCGAGTGGATGACGTGCGCTTGATTTATGGAACACGTGCGATCCACGTGCACGGTCGACCAAAATTTTTAATCTTCCATCGGGCAGAATTTGACGCATATTTAGCAGATCAGGCACGTCATCGAGGCATCTTTATCAAAGAGAACGAAGTAGTCGAGGCGATCCAAGAGGATGCGCAAGGGCTAACCGTAAAGACGGAAAAAGGTCTATACCGGGCGCGAACGGTGGTCGGCGCGGATGGATCTAAAGGTGTTGTGCGCCGCTTATTCAAAAAGCCAGACTCACCGAGCCGGGTCGCCCGTCTTCTGGAAGTACTTACACCCGCTTCAGAGAACGCCCCGCACTTCACCGACCACTACGCCCTTTTCGACTTTACACCAGCCAGGCATGAACTGCAGGGGTATTTTTGGGATTTTCCATCCTGGGTCGCAGGTCAACCAAAATATAACCGCGGGGTTTACGATGCGCGCTTCGCCATAGACCGGCCGCGCGCCAATCTACCCCATGTACTGGATAAAGCCCTGGAATCGCTCGGCTCCGAATTGGTTAGCAAGCAGGTTGAAGGCCATCCCATCCATTGGTTCAGCCCACGCAACCAGTTTTCCAGGCCGAGAATATTATTAGCCGGCGATGCTGCCGGCGCCGATCCTCTATTTGGGGAGGGCATTGCTCCGGCCCTCGGTTATGGTCAGGTGGCTGCCGAAGCGATCCAAAAGGCTTATGAAAACCAAGATTTCTCTTTTCATGATTACCGCCGGCTTGTGTTGCGCTCTCCGGTAGGGCGTTACCTGCTTCTACGCTGGTTCGTGGCCTGGTGGTGCTACCAGCTAAGCGCTAAGCCATGGTTCATGCAGGCATTATGGTCTTTTGGCAAAATATTTGCTCTATTATGGCCTGAGCCCAGGGGTCTTGATGGGGCGTTCGATGCAGATGATAATAAAAGTCCCTCAGTCAACTTAACTCCAGAAATGGGGCTACAAGGTAAACTTGATCGATTAGAATGAATAAGTGCCAAATACTGCTTACAAATGATGACGGGATCCGCTCACCCGGTTTATGGACAGCTGCTAATGCGCTTTCTCAATTGGGATTTGTTCACGTGGTAGCACCCAGAGATCAATTCTCTGGCTCAGGGCGCAGCCTGCCTCCCACTTCCGATGGCTTGATCAGACCGCAACAAATGCATGTGGACGGGAAGGATTGGACCGTCTATGCCGTCGGGGGGACTCCGGCCCAGGCTGTCTTGCACGCGGTTCTCGAAGTTATACCAAAGCGACTCGATCTGGTCGTCTCAGGAATTAATTATGGTGAAAACCTCGGCACGGGGATTACCATTTCAGGCACGATTGGAGCCGCCCTGGAAGCAGCCTCATTAGGCATCCCAGCTCTAGGAATTTCGCTGGAAACTGAGCGAGAATACCATCTTTCTTACTCTCCTGATATCGATTTCAGAGCTGCTGGCTATTTTACGACGCATTTTGCTCGTCTATTACTGGAGAAACGCCTGCCTCCGGATGTGGATGTGCTCAAAGTAGACGTTCCATCCGAGGCGGGTGAGGAGACCTCCTGGGAGATCACCCGGCTCTCCCGCAAACGCTACTACGAACCCACTCCCCCAGAGAGAAAATCCTGGGACCAGCCGGGTGTGTTAGGTTATCGCCTTGGGGAAGATCCCAGCCTGGACGAAAGCGACAGCGATGTTTACGCGGTACGTGTCAAGCGAGTAGTTTCGGTGACCCCTCTAAGTTTAGATATGACTTCGCGGGTGGATTTCAGTCAGCTAGAAAAATTACTGCGGGGCACAGAATAAAGAAACCCGTCTGCCTAGCTAAACGCTAACTCGAACGTGTAGGTGTCACCCCATTGAGAAATCGCAGCATCTGGGGGTGGGATGGGGATTTGCTGCCAGAATGGTTTGTGGCGGAGAAAGGAAGTCTGGTCGACCGTTTACAGAGGTCAAAGTAGCGCCAGCTTCTTGGGTGATTAGGGCTCCTGCTGCAATATCCCATGAATTAATGCTCGTCTCCCAAAAGCCATCGAAGCGCCCAGCAGCTACATAACTGAGATCCAAAGCCGCCTTTATGCCTTACATCCATTTTACCAGCCGAAGCCCGCGCGCAATATTATCCCCGCCCGGCGAGCCAGGTCTTCCCCATCGGATAGGGTGGGTTTCATCAGCTGCTGTTAATCTATTCAGATCATCCAGGGGTTTGGTCTGAACTGTCTGAGCCTCTAATATAGATACCTTCGGCTTCAAACGACGGGAAGTTTAACATTCGGATTGCATCTCGTCAATAAGGCGATCAAAAAATTCTTGCATGAAACGGTGCCGGTCCTCAGCCAAAGCCCTGGCCTTGTCAGTAAACAACCTGTCTTTTATTTTACTCAACTTGAAGATATATTCATGAAAAGAGCTGTGAGGCTCACCGGCTTCTTTTTCACCGGTTTGCAGAAAGCGTTGTGAAGGTTCAGCATAGATCGGCTGGCCTACAACTACATCGAAGGCGATCGTCCGGACGATCCCGATCGCTCCAAGCACATCTAGTTTGTCAGCGTCAAAGAGTATCTTAGCTTCTAAGGTTTGAGGCTGTTCTGAATTATCACGAAAGCGATGGGCTCGGATGCAGTGTTGTACCGCTGCGATGCGTTCTTCAGACCAGCCTTCAGCCTGCAAGACCTCTCGGGCGAATTTGGCGGAGGCGTGGTGATGGTTAACACGACCCTCATCCCCACCCGCGGTTGCGCTACCTTCGACATCATGGAGTAAGGCAGCGGCGCGCACGATTTCGACATCAGCCCCCTCGGATTGAGCCAGACAATCGGCTATGCGGTATACCCGGATTACGTGATCGAAGCCATGGACCGGATCGTTATCAGAGTACCAGGAACGCGCAGTTTCTATCGAGAGCACCATGAGGTCATCTAGAATTATCTTGGAGGTAGGAATTTAAGCGTTCTAAGGTCGTAAAAAGCGGACATCATTTTCTTAGAATTTTTATTTTAGAACCTTCTAAGGTAAGTGGCAAATAAGAGCAGCAAGCCAAGTATGAAGATCAGCAGGCAGCCACAAGTAAGGAATTTCGTGGTAAGGCGCAGGACAAAACGCAATAAGATCCAGGCAACCGCTAACCCGACCAGGATCAAGACAATGGTTAAATAAAGAGAATATTGGTCACTCATCGGTTCTGAGAATATCCAGGATAAACCTGTCCTTTTTTGATAACCCAGTGTACCAGGTTTGTCCCAAAACGATAGCCGAGATGACGGTAGTCAGAGACGGTAAGAATCAATAAATCTGCTTGTTTTCCGGGTTCAATGGATCCTATGCGATCAGCCCGCCCAATTGCAGCGGCGGCATTGATCGTGGCGGCAACGATGGCTTGGGCCGGCGTTAAACGCATATAGCGACATGCCAGCGCAATGGCGAACTGCATATTTTCACACCAGGCTGTACCGGGGTTCAGATCCGTGGCAAGAGCCAGCAATCCATTCGCTTCCAAAATTGCTCCGGCTGGCGTGTAGCGATTTTCTGCTAAACCAAAAGGCGTGCAGGGCAATGCGACTGCCACAGTTTGGCTTTGAGCCAAGGCATAGATATCCTCCGGCGAGGTCGCCACCAGGTGATCGGCAGAAATAGCCCCCAGTTCAGCAGCCAGGGCCGCCCCGCCCAGGTTATCGAACTCGTCTGCGTGAATTTTTAGCGGAAAACCCAGTTCCACGGCGGCTTGCAGGATGCGGCGAGATTGCTCCAGGTTGAAAACACCCGTTTCACAAAACACATCCACAAAGGGGAGCTCCCTATCCTTTACATTTTCCCGCCACCAGGTGAACACAGCCGGTAGCATAGACGTACATAAATGATCCGTGTAACCTTCTGCATCACCTTCAAACTCCGGCGGGATAGCGTGAGCCCCCAAGAAAGTTATGACTAGTTCAAGCTTACTTTGTTCATCAAGCAACAATAAAGCTTCCAGCAGGCGAAGCTCGCTCTCAATCTCAAGCCCATAGCCTGTCTTGGCTTCGGCGGTGGTGGTGCCGTGGGAGAACATTTCTTCAAGGCGCCGGCGGCTTTCTGCCAAAAGCGTTTCCATAGAAGCTGCCCGGGTAGCGCGTAGCGTGGACAAAATGCCCCCACCCGCCTCTAGAATTTCCAGGTAAGTCTTACCTTGCAGGCGCATTTCAAACTCAGCGGCCCGATCGCCAGCCCAGATCAAATGAGTATGAGGGTCAACAAAACCGGGCATAACCACCCGTCCACCCGCTTCCAGAGCCGGCTCATCCGGGTAGGTTAACCGTAAGTCCCGGCTTGGTCCGACTGCGGCGATAGTCCCATTCCTGATAAGCACAGCCCCATCTGGGATAATACCCAGATCGCCAAGCGATTTCCCTCGTTGGGGGCCACCAGGGATGGTCAGGAGTTGGGAGGCGGAGTGAATTAACATACGCAGTAAAAACTACGAGGTCGAGCGCTTAAATTATGCCACGACCCCTATTTATTGGACAAATAACTTACCCAAGACCGGCAAAGTGGATTTCTACCACGGTTTCGGGAAAATGGACAGGTCTGTTAATATTAAGGAGTACAATAAATCCAAAGAATAGGGCTGAAACCCATTTGTAAAACAGTAAGTAAGACCTCAATTGATAATTTTAGTAGTAACGCAATTCAGGGGAAAATCGGGGGTGTTTGGGCGGGCGTTGCCCAAACACCCCCATCCTCCCACCAACTGCGTAAGTCCTAAATTTATTGGAATTGAAAGCCAAAGGAGTTTTATTAATGGATAAAGAGACGCGAATCGAGCGTGATTCCTTGGGTGAAATACAAGTTCCAAAGGAAGCCCTTTATGGGGCACAAACCCAACGAGCAGTGGCAAACTTTCCGATATCTGGGCTCAAACCATGGCGGGCTTTTATCTGGTCTATGGCGACCATCAAGCGCGCCGCGGCAGAGGTAAATCACGATTTAGGTCTGCTAGATGAGAAACGCGCAGAGGCTATCATCCAGGCCGCACAAGAAGTAATCGAAGGGCGCTGGGACGACCAGTTCGTGGTGGACCCTTTCCAAGCTGGCGCAGGAACCAGCCATAATATGAACACCAACGAAGTGATCGCCAACCGGGCGACCCAAATCCTGGGTGGTCAGCTGGGCGAGTACCGCGTTCACCCCAACGACCATGTCAATATGGCCCAGTCCACCAACGACACCATTCCCACTGCCATCCGGCTGGGCGTTCTCTGGCGGTTGAATGAATTGCAGGAGGCGGTGCAGGCGTTAGCGGCAGCCTTACGCCAAAAGGCGGAGGAATTTGACGAAATCGTCAAGTCGGGTCGTACCCATCTACAAGACGCGGTACCCCTGCGCTTGGGGCAAGAGTTCGGCGCCTATGCCAGGGCGGTGGAACGGGACGCTGTTCGCATCAACAACGCCGCCAGGGGATTACGCCGCCTTGGAATTGGCGGGACCGCTACGGGAACTGGTCTCAACGCCCATCCAGAATACCATACTCGCATGGTGAAGAAGCTTTCAGAACTAACCGGCTTGGAGCTCTATCCCTCCGACAACCTTTTCGAGAGCATGCAGTCAATGGCCGATCCGGCCGAGTTTTCGGCTTCATTGCGCACATTGGCGATCACATTGACGCGCGTCGCAAACGATTTCCGGTTGCTCTCATCAGGACCGTCTACCGGATTGGATGAAATCCATTTACCAGCCGTGCAACCCGGCTCGAGCATCATGCCAGGCAAGGTCAACCCGGTGCTGGCTGAGATGCTCAACATGGCGATGTTCCACGTCCAAGGTTGCGATCTGACCGTCGCGCTGGCCTCCCAGGCTGGACAATTGGAATTAAATGTAATGATGCCTATTATCGCCCACAACCTGTTCGAAATGATGCAAGTGACCATCGGAGCAGTGGGTGCTTTCACGGAAAAATGCGTGCGGGGCGTTCAGGCTAACCGTGAAAAAGCCGAAGCTTGGCTGGAGAAAAACGCCATCGTGGTTACCGCGCTTAACCCGGTCATCGGGTACGCAGCCGGTGCCCAGCTGGTTAAAGAAGCTCTAGCCCGCAATGCCACTGTTCGTGAAGTGGCTGTTGAGAAAGCCCGAGAAGGGAAACTTGAACACCGTGACGAACATCGCCCAGTGAGCGTTGAGGAGATCGAATCTGCCTTAAGCGATCTACGCCGACTGACCGAAGGGGGAATTGCCAGATAGCCCCCCGACCATTACAAGTGAAAAGTAATACGTCGCTAGGCGGTCTATGAAACATCTGGGGAATCAGCCTCATTTCAAGATCTTCTTGGGCAGTTAATGCGTCCTGAAGATCAAATTGGACCTTTTCACCGTCGTAACCCAGGAGGCAAATGAGATCTGGTCGTGCATCCAGCAGCTCCCTGCGGTTTAACTACCATCCGTCAATATGCGGGCTGCCAGGGCGGCACCTACAATGCCAGCCTCATTGAGCAACTTGGCTGGAAGGACATCAGCCTGTAGGTTAAGCCTGGGGATAAATTGTTCATATTTCTTACTCACTCCCCCACCCAAGATGATCAGGTCAGGCCAAAACAGGCGTTCCATTGTTTGTAAATACCGGTTCAATCGTTTAGACCATTTTTTCCAAGATAATTTCTCACGTTTGCGGGCCGCGTCCGAAGCCCTTGATTCAGCTTCCTGTCCATCGATTTCGATATGACCAAATTCTGTATTGGGCAAGATATGACCATTGATGAAAATCGAGGTGCCTAATCCCGTTCCGATGGTAACGATCAGCACCACCCCATTGTGCCCCTGACCCGCACCGAAGGCTATCTCTGCCAAGCCAGCTGCATCGGCATCGTTTACCACATTAACAGGGCAAGCAGTCGCCTCTCTGAACAAGGCGGCTGCGTCCTTTCCAACCCATTTCTTGTGGATGTTGGCGGCGGTTAACGGTATGCCGGAGCGGATTGCCGCCGGGAAGCCACAACCAACAAGGTCATGCCAATCAAAATGCTTGACGATCTGATCTACGGCTCCGGCTACCTGGCGCGGTTTGGCAAGTTTAGGTGTTGGGACGCGCATCCGGGGAGCCAGTAAAGCTCCCGTTTCAGTGTCAACAGGCGCTCCTTTTATTCCCGATCCACCTATGTCGATTCCCAATATCTCCATTGAATCTGCCTCCTACGTCTGTTTCTCCTGGGATACTCTTTGCACCAGCAGATGTTTGATTATATCTCCAATAATGGTAGGATTTACGCAGTTGGTGAGAGGATGGGGGTGTTTGGGCGGGCGTTGACCAAACACCCCCGATTTTCCCCTGAACTGCGTAACTACTAAATGGTTTAATTTTATCAAAGGAGCTAGTTCTGAGGCAACAAGGAGGTCAATAGCGCCTAAGATGTTCAAGCTGAAGAAGTGTCTCTCTTTTTGGTCACTTTCTTTAATGATAGAAAGTTCCAGCTCCCCTCCACACCAACCCTATATCCCTGCGCTTGAAACGCCACCAGGCTAACATCGTGGATAGGGCGCTGATGATCATCAGCAGGCCGATCCATTCCCAATTCAAACCGGAAATCGCCTGACCGCTCTGGTAATAATTTAAGGGAGAAAACCTGGCAATGGTCTTGAGATGCTCATCGACGCGCGCCAGCGAGGTAAGGAAGAAACTAGCTACCACAACCAGTCCGACGACCATGGCCGCCAGGCGACGAGATGGCAGGAACATGCTCAACATGAGCGCCAGTGTGCCATAAAGCAATACAACCGCCAAGAGCGAGATGAAGGGTCTGGTCATCTCAACCCAACTGATATCCATCGAAGACCAGTTCATGGATATGATGAAGAAAATGGCCACCAGAGCGACCACAAAAGCCAGCATGCGACCAATAAAAAAGGCGGTACGGCTGATCGGGTTCGCCATGATTAAATCTAAGGTCCCCCTCTCTTCGTCACTTGCCAGCAGACCACTACCCGCAAGGATGGCGTAAATCCCTAATATCAGGGGCATGTAGGAGAAAAACTCGACACTCAAATATCCTGAAGGCGTAAACATCTCCCCAAAATCGCCGAAAAACGCCATCAATTGGGGCGGGAAGCTCTTCAATAACTGCGTAATTTGCTGTTGCTGGCTGGTCAACGAATCAAAAAAGGAAACAAAGTAAACGCCAAGCAATCCTAAGGATAGACCCCATCCAAGGATTTGACCTCGAGAGCGACTAAAAGCATGCTGAAAAATCGCCGCCATCATTAAACTCCTCTTCATCTTTCTTACCCTATTGGACATCGGCTCCATCATTCGTAATAGGCTAAAAATATCTCCTCTAAAGAAGGATGCTCCGTCTCAAAATCAATCACGGGATAGGATGCCAATGTTTTTATGAGCCCATCCATCTCTCCTTCTACTTGCAGCACTACATTGGTTCCCACATCTTGGGAGAGCACCTTGACGCCCGGAACGAGTTCCAGCACCTGGGGCTTTACAGGTTGTTTAAAGCGCACGCGTACCCGTCGAAAAGAGCGGTTGATCAATGACGCCGTTTCAGCCACTTCAACGATCAGGCCTTTGGATTACAATATAGACAATTTTCATCCTTAACCACCCACATCTCTAAGAGGAGGGAACAATGGATCAGCCAGCCGTCAACCAGAATCAAGAAGAAGAATTCTTCTACCCGCCCCCCAAGGTAGTGTCCGAAGCCCACGTGCAGGATTATGAAACGCTTTACAAGCACTCCTTAGAGCATCCCGAAAAATTCTGGGCTGAACGAGCTGAAGAATTAGAATGGTTCAAGAAATGGGATAAAGTTCTTGACGACAGTAATTTCCCTTTCTTCAAATGGTTCACTGGAGCAAAAACCAATATCGTACACAACGCCCTCGACCGGCACATTCTCATATACCGAAAAAATAAGCTGGCCTTGATCTAGGAAGGAGAGCCAGGCGACCTGCGCACATTCTCTTATTACGCGCTTAACCGAGAAGTCTGCAAGACCGCCAACTTGCTAAAAAGCATGGGCGTCAAGAAAGGTGATATCGTCACGATTTAACTCCCCCGCATCCCAGAGCAGGTGATCACCATGTTGGCATGTGCCAAAATCGGCGCGCCTCACAGCGTAGTTTACGGCGGTTTCAGCGTAGAAGCGCTGGCAGAGCGCATTGAAGATGCCCAGAGCAGAGTCTTGATAACTGCCGATGGTGGCTGGCTGCGTGGCAAGATTGTCCCGCTGAAAGAAATTGCTGACGAAGCTATGGCGCGCCAGCCAACCATCGAGAGCTGCATTGTTGTCAAACGCACCGGGCAAGATATTTTCATGGAGCCAGGCCGGGACTACTGGTTCCATGATTTAATGAACCTGCCGATCTCAAACCCACTCTGCTACACAGAATAAATGGATGCCGAAGACCCCCTCTTCATTCTTTATACTTCGGGAACCACTGGCCGACCAAAAGGTGTAGTGCACACTCACGGTGGCTATATGGTTTACACCTACATCACCTTGAAATATGTCTTTGACATCAAGGACGAAGACCGTTGGTGGTGCGTGGCTGATCCGGGCTGGATTACCGGTCACACCACTCAAACCTGGTTCCGCAACCCGCCCTTTCTTCGGTATAGAAGCCGAGGTGGTCGATGATAAGGGAAAACCCGTCAACCCTGGGGATGAAGGCTACCTGGTGCTTAAAAGGCCGTGGCCTGACATGCTGCGCACCATCTACCGAGACCCCGAGCGTTATAAACAGCAGTATTGGGGCAAGTTTACCAGCATGTACCAGATGGGTGATTCCGCTCGCAAGGATAAGGACAATTATATTTGGGTCATAGGACGCATGGATGATGTCATTAAAGTAAGCGGATACCGCTTAGGCACCGCCGAGGTGGAGAGCGCCCTGGTAAGCCATCCTTCTGTGGCCGAGGCGGCTGCCATCGGCGTACCCCACGAATTAAAAGGCAACGCCATCTACGCCTACGTTATCTTGAGGGCTGGGGTCGAGAAAAATGAAAAATTGGCCGAAGAGCTACGCAATCATGTCGCTCACGAAATGGGACCAATCGCCTAATCAGAAACGATCACGTTCGTCGACACCCTGCCGAAAACGCGCAGCGGCAAGATTATGCGCCGTTTGTTGCGTGCCCGCGCCCTAGGGCAACCAGAGGGAGATACCAGCACCTTGGAGCAATGAACCAATCAGCGGTCAATTGGTTGACCTATCCCCGAGATTATGGCATAATCTGCCACATACAGCGGATATTAAAAGCTATAATGGAAACGAGTAGACCCGCAGCGAGCTGTCAGCGACCCCGGAAGCGGTGTGAGCCGGAGCAGCCCAACGGGTTGAAAATCCATCCGGAGCTGCAACCTGAACAGGGTGATTTCCCCAAGTAAGTGCGCCGGTTTCGTCCTCCGTTAACCTGGATGCGAGTAGAAGTTGGGTGCGAACGGCACCACTTGAGCAAGCATGCTGATCGCTAACCCGGCCGTACTCGAGTGAGGTGCCCACGTATGTGGGAACCAGGGTGGTACCGCGGGAGCGTTGATCTCAGCCAACTCTTACTCTCGTCCCTGATATTGGACGGGAGTTTTTCTTTTAGAGTTTCCAGGTTCTAGTGTAAGACCTGCTTTTTCCTAAGCGCAGACATTTTTCCGGAGGAAACATGCCTTTCAATGATGTCCCCACCAAAGTAGACTTTCCCGACCACGAAAGAAAACTACTTGATTTTTGGAAGGAAAGCCAAGCATTCCAAAAACTAGTGGAACTCCATAAAGACGACCCCAGCTGGTCCTTCATCGATGGGCCCATTACAGCTAATAACCCTATGGGCGTACACCATGGGTGGGGTCGCACCTACAAAGACCTGATTCAACGCTTCTGGAGCATGCGCGGCCGAAAGCTACGTTACCAAAATGGTTTTGACTGCCAGGGTTTATGGGTAGAGGTGGAAGTCGAAAAGGAGATGGGATTCAAGTCCAAAAAAGATATCGAGGACTATGGCCTGGAGAAGTTCGTAAGGAAATGCAAAGCCCGCGTGCTGCATTATGCTGCCATCCAAACTGAGCAGTCCATCCGTCTGGGTTATTGGATGGATTGGAACGATCCCGATCAATTGCGGGGGTTGGCTGAGGGTTTGATGGAGGATCCCATGCAGGTGATCACCATTCAAGGACATAATGAGCCTGTCAGCGATTCCGTTGAACAGGTCATCGGTCGCCTGGGTCTGCCAGAATTGGGAGGCAGCTACTTTACCTTCGCGAATGAAAACAATTACATGATCTGGACTTTCCTCAAAAAATGCTGGGAAAAAGGCTGGCTCTATCACGGCTCCGATGTCATGCCTTGGTGCCCGCGCTGCGCCACAGGCATCAGCCAACACGAAATCATCACCGACGGGTATGCCGAGCTCACTCACCGGAGCGTCACGCTTCGTTTCCGGCTGCGCGGCCGCTCTAACGAATCCCTGCTCGTCTGGACAACCACACCGTGGACCTTGACGAGCAACGTAGCTGCGGCAGTAGGACCGGAACTGACATACGTTAAAGTCCGGCAAAATGGCGAGGTATTCTACCTTTCTAAGGGCACCCTGCACATGCTCCAGGGCGAGTACAAAGTGTTGGCAGAGCTAAAAGGCCGCGAGATGGAAGGTTGGACCTACCACGGCCCATTCGATGATCTCCCCGCGGCTCAGGAAACCGGCGGCCATACTTACCTCACCAATCTGATCCGTGATATCCAGCAAAACGCTGCTGAATCTCATCGGGTAATCCTATGGGATGAGGTTGGCGAGGCGGAAGGCACTGGTATTGTCCATATCGCCCCGGGTTGTGGCGCCGAGGATTTTACCCTGGGCCGCCAGTATAACTTACCCCTGGTTGCACCATTGACAGAGGAAGGCTTCTTTGTGAAGGGATTTGGCTGGTTAACCGGTAAACATGTAGCCGAGATTTCCACGCCTATCTTCGAAGACCTGGAACGTAAAGGTCTGCTCTACCAGGTGGAACCATACACCCACCGCTATCCAACCTGCTGGCGCTGCGGGACGGAACTGGTCTTCCGCCTGGTGGACGAATGGTTCATCAGCATGGGTGAGGTTTACGATAAGCCCCGTTCAGAGCTAAGCGAGCAAGAAAAGCAGCGTAGCCTGCGCTACCAGATCATGGATGTGGTTGACCAGATTCATTGGATTCCCGAATTCGGTTACGCCCGCGAGATGGACTGGTTGCGTAATATGCACGACTGGATGATCAGCAAGAAACGATATTGGGGTTTGGCGCTGCCCATTTGGGTGTGCCAAGAATGCCAGCATTTCAAGGTCATCGGCGACGAATACGAACTCGAGGATAGCGCCATCTCGGGTTGGGGGCAATTTAAAGGGCATAGCCCGCATCGCCCTTTTATTGATGCGGTCAGAATCAAGTGCCCGAATTGCCAGGGAGTCATGAATCGCATCCCGGATGTTGGCAACCCCTGGCTTGATGCCGGTATTGTGCCCTTCAGCACCCTAGGTTACCGCTTCGAACGCGAGTACTGGCGCAGCTGGTACCCGGCTGATTGGATCAGCGAATCGTTCCCCGGGCAGTTTCGCAACTGGTTCTACAGCCTGCTGGCAATGGCAACCGTGATGGACAGCAGCCCACCTTTTCTGGAAAACTTCACCTATGGCACCCTGCTGGCTGAAGATGGACGTCCCATGCATAAGAGTTGGGGTAATGCCATCGAATTTAACGAAGCCGCCGATAAAATGGGGGTAGACGTGATGCGCTGGCTGTTTTGCGCTCATAAGCCCGAAAATGACCTACTCTTCGGCTATAAGCGCGGCGACGAGGTGCGGCGTGGATTCTTGCTCCCGCTCTGGAATGTATATAGCTTCTTTGTAACCTACGCAAATTTAGATGGCTGGATGCCCGATCAAGAGGAGTTCAATCCGGCAATACCGGAAGGCCCCACACCCGAAAGCGAGAATTTACTCGACCGCTGGGTGCTGGCTGGGGTTAACCAGGTCGTCGAAGCTGTCACTGGCAACCTGGAAAATTCCGATCCCCTCGGTGCCACCCTGGTAGTGGAGGCTTTTCTTGATGATCTGACCAACTGGTACGTACGCCGGAGCCGTCGCCGGTTTTGGAAGAGTGAGCATGACGCTGATAAGAATTCCGCTTACAGCACGCTTTACCACGTGTTGGTTAAACTAGTTAAGACCCTAGCGCCATTCACACCGTTCGTCAGTGAAGCAATCTATCAAAACCTAGTACGCTCAGCCTGGCCGGAGGCTCATGCAAGCATTCACCACTGCCATTGGCCCCAGGCAGACTTGTCAGTGATCGATCAG
>Ga0315538_1001399_pt1 | contig 14361 bp, 9 predicted proteins | sample SalMarSW160230MG_2_FD_203834 | JGI IMG/M metagenome (GOLD analysis project Ga0315538, IMG submission 203834) | Salt marsh sediment microbial communities from the Plum Island Ecosystem LTER, Massachusetts, United States - Salt Marsh Sediment SW1601-230 ...
GATCGTAAGGATTACCGAAATTCAGGCAATTAGTTATCGCTATAGGTCTCGCTCCAGAACATACTACATTTCTTGCAGATTCAGCCACTGCAATTGCTCCGCCTCTATACGGATTTAAATATGTATATCTTCCATTTCCATCGGTTTTAGTGGCAATTGCTTTATTTGTGCCCTTTATTCTAATAACCGCTGAAGAACTTCCGGGTGGAACAGCTGTATTTGTTCTGACACTATAATCATATTGCAGGTATATCCAGGACCTATCGGCTATATTATGCGATGAAAGCAGTTTTAATAATACATCATTATAATTCTTAGGCTCAGGCAATATTTTAAGATCCACTCCTCTTACTTCTTTAAAATATTCAGGCTTTTTTGTTTCTCTTTCATAGACAGGAGCACCTCCTCCAAGAACAAGGTCCCAGGCAGGTACTGCCCCCACTTTTTTACCATTCATAAAAAGTTGAAGGTCTTTAATATCCGTTACCTTACCGACATCAACACAATTCAAATCCCATTTCTTAAATATTTTCTTTACTTCTTCCTCAAAACCTTTTCTTACTACAACTAACATTCTTTCCTGTGATTCAGAAAGCATAATTTCATAAGGTGACATATTTGGTTCTCTAAGCGGTACAGCACTTAAGTCTAAAATCATTCCACAGCCGCCTTTCGCTGACATTTCTGAAGTACAACATGTAATACCTGCAGCTCCCATATCTTGTATACCTATAACATATTTCTTCCTTGCCACTTCAAGTGTCGCTTCAAGTAATAATTTTTCGGTAAATGGGTCTCCAACCTGAACTGAAGAACGTTTACCTTCAGATTCTTCATCAAGTTCCACAGAGGCAAATGTTGCTCCATGAATACCGTCTCTACCTGTAGAAGAACCAACTATCATTACCGTATTGCCTTTCCCTTTTGAAATCGCACTCTTTACACGATCATGTTTTACAATTCCAATAGTCATAGCATTTACCAAAGGATTTCCTGAGTAACATTCATCGAAATAAACTTCTCCGGCAACTGTTGGTACTCCCATGCAATTTCCATAATGAGCTATTCCTTTAACTACATTATCAAATAAATACCGGTTCCTCGGTTTATCAAGTGGGCCGAACCGTAGTGAATTCAGAGATGCTATCGGTCGCGCACCCATCGTAAAAATGTCCCGAAGTATTCCGCCAACTCCAGTCGCTGCCCCCTGAAAAGGCTCAAGAGCTGACGGATGATTATGACTCTCAATTTTGAATGCAATAGCCAAACCATCTCCAATATCAACTAAACCGGCATTTTCTTCACCTGCATTTACAAGCAATCTCTTCCCTGAGCGAGGAAGAGTTTTTAACATTGCAATGGAATTTTTATAACTGCAGTGTTCACTCCACATAACAGAAAATACACCAAGTTCAGTATAATTAGGAGTTCTGCAGAGAATCTTTATAATTTTTCCCCATTCCTCTTCATTAAAACCATGCTGTATTGCTAATTCAAGATCCACTACAGGTTCCTTAATCTTGCTCATCTATTCTCCTTTTCTAATATTAAACGCAAAGACGCCTGTCTATGCAAAGAGCGCTATGAATATTTGTAATCCATCAGTTTCAGGTTTTATTTGTCTCATAGAGATGTCTTCGATCATACCCCGAAGCTCTGCTTCGGAAATCATTTTTTAAAAGATATCTATATTTGCGAAGCAGAGCTTCGCGGTACAGATATCCTTTTTAACCTATAACTGTGGTAATACGAATATTCTTGTATTTATCTTGATTATAAAACCAATTCTGCTTCACATATTCACATATTTACATATTCAATTATTCAACTTAAATTGCTGATCAAAAACTAATCCTGCTAAAATAATCATTCATTGTCTCCCTCCGTGTAATTTCGATATCTTTTCCATTAATAATTGCAACTTCAGCAGGACGTAATCGCAAATTATACGGCATTGACATCACATTTCCATAAGCACCTACCTGCTTGAATACTAACAGATCGCCTTCTTCCAACGGAGGCAGCATTCTATCGGTCGCAAATATATCCGTATTTTCACATATCTGCCCACAAATGTTGACCATTATCTTTTCCTCAATATTCTCCTTTTCGGGGATAACAATCGGATGCTTAGCATTGTACAAAGCAGGGCGAATCAATGTATTAAACCCTGCATCTACTCCAACGAAAGTCTCATAGCTCTCTTTTATACCTAAAACACGGGAAATTAGATAACCTGCATCGCCAACGAGAAAACGTCCCGGTTCCAAGGCTAAAGTGGGATTTCCCAGGCCCAGTTCGTTTACTTTCCGTTGAAAAACTTCTATAACCTTTTTACCAACGGAATTAATATCCAACGTTTTATCATCACCAAAATATGGAATTCCAAATCCGCCGCCCATGTCAATAAATTCAAAAGATATATCGAGTCTTTTTCTTATATTTCCTAATATATCCAGAAAAATATCCAGCATATTGGGAAAATGAGCTTCCTCCAATATACCTGACCCCGTCATCATGTGAGCACCAAATCTTCTGATTCCGGCTTTTAGTGCATTTTCATAAGCAATTACGGATTTTTCATGAGGCACACCAAATTTTGCCTTATCACCACCGGTAGTAATTTTTTCGTATTTACCTCTCCCCTTTCCAGGATTAATCCGGTAGCTAATTCTTTCAGGTTTTCCAACTTTTAAAAGTCTATTCAATGAAGTTATATCATCTAAATTAATTATAACCCCTGATTCGAAAGCCGCCCTTAAATCCTCTAAACTTTCATAATTTCCTGTATATAAAATATTATCAGGCTTCACTCCAACCTTTAAAGCTATCTCAAGTTCACCGGGACTCACACAGTCAGCACCGAAGCCATTTTCCCAAAACAATTTTACAATAGTCGGATGACAGTTAGCTTTCATTGCATAATAAACATCGACAGGAAATGTCTCGGATTTAAATGCTGTTTTTAATCTATAAGCATTATTTCTCATGCGCTTAAAATCGTACACATATAGCGGTGTGCCATATTTTTCAGCCAATTCTCTTACATCAATACCGTTTATTTCCATATTATCTCCTGAAATAATTCTTCAAATTTAGATATAAATATGTAAAATTTCGCTCCAACTAAATTTGGAAAAAGGGATATATTTTTTCATATATGTAAATACTCCCAGATCGTCTTCGCTAATTTAGGTCCTATTCCATTTACTTTACAAAGGTCTCCAATAGAAGATGAAGACATTTTAGACATCGTTTTAAAATATTTCCATAACTCCTGTTTCTTAATCTTTCCCAAGCCAGGAATATCATCAAGTCGTGAAGTTATTTCACTCTCATTACGTAATTTCCTATGATATGCAATCGCAAAACGATGTGCTTCGTCTCGAATCTTTCTAAGTAAAATAAGAGCAGTACTATCACGCGGCAATAAAATCGGTCCGCCACAATTTGGAAGATAAAGTTCTTCAAGCCGTTTCGCCAGACCAACAACCGGTATATCATCAATGTGCAGACTATTAAGTACAGATTTAGCCGAAGACAATTGCCCTTTCCCACCATCTATAAGTATAAGATCAGGAAAATTTTTCTTTTCCTTAATTAAACGTGTATATCGCCTTTTGATTACCTCAGCCATCATAGAATAATCATCTATACCTTTAACAGTTTTAATTTTATATCTTCTGTATTCACTTTTCGTAGGTTTTGCATTAATAAAAGTAACAAGAGAAGCAACGGAAAACTTACCTTTAATATTAGATACATCAAATGCTTCAATTTTTCGAGGTAATTTAGATAGAGAAAGATTCTCTTGCAATTTTTTAAGTGACTTTGGTATATAATCGGATTTTGCACTTTTTTTAAGTAAATACTCTCGAAGTTGCATTTGTGCATTTTTCTCAGCCATTTTAAGAAGTCGTACTTTTTCTCCTCTTTCAGGACGATTTATTGAGACTTTGCCTGACCGTATCTCGGAAAGCCATTTCTTTAATACTACTTCTTCTTGAGGGAAGACATTTACTAAAATTTCCGATGGAACAAACTCTGCTTTTCCCGAGGGGATCCTTTCGGAACTATAATACTGCTGCAAGAAATTTCTCATAATTTCAGGCATATCGTAATTTGTAACACCATCAAGAAAAAAGAAATCTCTCCCAATTAATTTTCCCTGCCTTACTCTAAAGACAACTGCACATCCATCCTCATCTTCAATAACAATATTAATCAAATCCCTGTCAATAAAATCATTCAATTCTACAGACTGACGCCTCGAGTAATTTTGAAGAATGCTAATATGATCCCTATACCTGGCTGCATTTTCAAATTCAAGGTCCTTTGATGCCTTTTCCATTTTCCAAGTGAAGAATTCAATAACCTCTGAGGTTTTCCCTCTTAAAAAGGCAACAATCTTTTCTATCATTTGCCCATATTCTTTGGCAGAAACCAAACCCCTGCAAGGTCCCTCACACTTATTTATATGATAATCCAGGCAAAGTTTTATTTTGCATTTCTCAATAGTTTCCCTGGTTAACTTATATTTGCAGCTACGTACTGTAAAAAGTGTCTTAATAATTCTTATTGCTCCCTTCAATGATTTAGCATCAGTGTATGGCCCAAAATAAAGGGAGCCATCTTTAATTAATTTTCTTGTAATAAACACCTGAGGAAATAGTTCATTAGTAATTCGCACATAAGGATAAGTTTTATCATCACGCAAACAGATATTGTATTTTGGTTTATTTTTTTTAATTAGTGTATTTTCAAGAATCAGAGCTTCAACTTCCGAATTTGTAACAATGAATTCTACATCGGCAATCTTTGAAACAAGACTTATTTTCTTTAAGTCCTTTGAATTTCCCTTTACAAAATATGATTTAACTCTATTCCGGATATTTTTTGCTTTTCCAATGTAAATTATTTTACCATTAGAATTTTTATAAAGGTAACATCCTGGATCAACAGGAGATTCTTTTATTTTTTGTAGTAATTTTTCAGATTTGGTAGTCATTTAAGAATTGATATATTTCTTACAGTTACCTGACCAAAATCTAAAAATGGATATTCCGCATATACATAGGATCGACATCTTTATATTTTTCAGTCTTGATAGATTTTTTTATTTGTTCAGAAATTTTCTCCTTCACTGATATTTCCTTTTCTAAATTCTCCATTTGTGACTCGAGCATAATTTTATAGTCATGGAAACCTAATCCTTCATCTTTATCTATTTCGCCATTTTTCACAAGTTCTTTTATTGCTTCTTGTTCAATTTCCTTTTTATCTAATTCCAATCTCAGATCATCGTACTTTATCTGAAGCTCAACTATCTCATCCTCAATTTCCTGCATAACTTTCAATGCTAAATAATCTCTTTCTTCTTGCTCATTTGTTGGTGAAAGATAGTGGAATTGTCCTTCATCGGCAGCAATATCCAGCCATTCCACTTCTTCAGCCCTCTCTGAATTCTTGAATTTTTTCAATAAATCCTGAGCTCTTTTATCAGGGATATGAGCAAGAGTCATGCAAATATCCTCTAATTCAGAAACATCCGTATAAGGTGAAAATAGCTTCATTTCAAATTTCGCATAATCTCCATCACCATAATCATCAGAGTCTTGAATGTCCTTATGTTCTACCATCTTTTTTCCCTCCTATTCTTATTTTTACAAATTTTACAAAAACCAAGCAAATAAATTTTTAATTTTTTATTAATCTTTTTTTAATTCGGATTTCCAGTCACCTTTTCCTTTTAGCTCCACACCCAGTATCTTTTGAACCTGTTCGGAATAGAAATTCTAACTCTTTTTGTTAATCGTCTTTACAATTTCTGACATGGGAACCGATTCATGAACTGCGATAAATTCCAGCTTATCATAAGACGGATTCTTTAGAACTAAATCGCCTATATCACTGATATTATTGACACTTACACCGATATTCTCTAAATATTCTTTAAATACAGTTAAAGAAAAAAGTGTTGGATTTTCTACTGTATCCTAATCCGACATCATCAAAAATATTATCGTCACTAATAATTGTACTACCGATGCTTTTTATTCCCTTCTTCTTTAAAACTTCTCCTCACTCCTTAAATACCTCTAATGCATTTACGTTATTATATCTACCGTAAATAGTAGGATCGCCTGAACCGCGAATTATCAGATTTCCTTTTAGAAGACTGTCCTGTATTTCACCATCAATATAAAGACCCGCTTGATACGTATAATCAGGTCCTAAAAGTGCAATTGCAGAAGAAGTTGTAAATAATTTCATGTTACTTGCAGGCATAAAAAGTTTATGTGGATTTCTGGAATATATAACTTCTCTTGTTTCCGGATTTTCAATATAAATAATACAATACAAATATACCATTTTTTACAATTGGTCTCATAACCCTTCTAACCTCATCGTTTGTCACTTACCCTCAGTTTCAATAAGAAAGCACACATAGGAAATATAAGACTTTTATGAAATATTCTGCTAAGTATTTACACCTTTATTTTACACCTGTCAGGTTTTCTGAATATTTTTCTTCATGTTTTTCCAAAGTTGTTCTTTTCTTTAAACCTGACAGGTGTAAAAAGTCAAGTCTCTGCTAAACTTTACTGCGGAAATGTTTTTTCCTATTAGAATTTCGGATTTTTGCCATTTTAAAAATGAATTACTGATAATCCATATTAATTGCACACTCAGTAATAAAGGTTTATTGAAACGCCGAGATTATTACCGGTTAAATCAATTTTATCTAATTCATATTTCTTAAAATTATCAGTAATTTTATCTATATCCATAAGTTCCATATCCATATTTCTCCGATTCCATTCGATTGAAACTCCTATAGGCTTTAGAGGTCTGACTTCAAAACCTATTCCATAAACAAATCCCCATGATTGATAGATTGGACCACCTAAAGACCTTTCATCTTCATAGGCAGTCATAAAAAGCAAATTGTAGCCAAATCCTATATTAAAATAAGGATAAAATAACGGATATCTTATTGGAGCAAGTCGAAGATTTAAAGTTAACTGCGGACTCCATGTCACTAATGAAAAGTCATGCTCATTTCCTCTAAAAAAAGTATCATCATTTTTCTTACCTAAAGCAGAAATCCATAATCCCAGATCACCTCTGTAAAATCCTAAGCCAAAATCTACTGACATATTATTACCAATATGCCTTGTATTGTAAATTTCGATGCCATAAAACGAATTAATAGATGGAAATGATACATTCGACTCGCTCATGTTTTCTTTAAAAAGTTTTGTGGAACTATACAAATTATAATTGATCAATTGAATATGATCGTTGAGTTTTTTCTCCTGCCCTGTCTGAACATAACGTACCTTAAAACCTTGCTTGTAAGACCTTCGTAATCTGGGTTTTTTTATAACTACTTTTTCAACAGGCTTTTTTGAAAGAGCTATTGCTACATCCAGTACTTGATCCTTTTGAAGCTCATAAATTTTCTCCCATGTTTCACAAGACTCTGCAACGGCTTTTAATCTATGTTTGTATCCAGGTTCAACTTCAATTTTGAGAGGTGATTTACCTTTATAAATACCATCGAGGTAGATATAGGCACCCGTAGGTTCAGTGCTTATATTCAACGCAGTTTTAGATATAATAGGCATGGTTTCAAGTTTACCTAAACCAGAAATTTGATACGCAATAGATGGTATAGCTTTTGTCAAAACTATACCTAATGTACCTTCAATATCTTCAGTAGCAGTAGCTTCTATTTTCCCGGTTTCAACATCTATTAATCTTATGCTAACAGTATAAAACTCACCTACTTTACTTATAGAACCAGCAATCATCTTATTTACGCCAATAAGTCTACCAATTTCTACAGCACATTCATCACTGGTGCAATCAGATATTTGAAATTGCATTTCGTCGAGAATTCTGTTCATCTTTTCCCGTTCCATCACTTCGTACACACCGGCATTAAATATTTCAATTCGCAGTCTATCGGAAAGCGCTTTTGTCTCCGCCTCAGTAATATTATTCCCATCAAGCTCTAAAATAGCAACGGCTAACTTCTCACTTTTTTTTACTGCTATAGTATCTCTATCTACCCGTAAAGTATCGGAAGTCGAATTTAACTTAAATTTTTCCTGAGCAAATAGAACTGTACTAATAATCGTTGAAAAAATCAAAAATGCTCTAATCTGCCTCATAAATTTTCCCCATTTGTAATTTTATTTTTAAAATATATATCTGTTAATTATTTACAGATCAAAATTTAATAGTCAATAGATAATTTCACATTAAAATGTGGTGATTAAAATCACAATTACTGAAAGCGTAAAAAACTCTCGTTACCAAATCATTGTAAATAATATTCTCAAAAAATTCATATCAATCAATCTTATTATTTATTTGTAAAAATATAGTGATAACAATACATAAATCCAATCTTAATGATTTATTAGTTCACTTAGAAAAGGTCGTAAAAGCAACTAATTGGATGTCATCCTGACCCTTCGATCCACCAGCTGGCGGACTCAGGGTGACCTTTTCGTCATGCTGAGCTCGTCGAAGCATGAAGCTTGTCCCTACCCGACCCCGATAGCTCGGGACGGGGAAGGGAGAAATCCTCTAAGCATACTTCGATAACATTTGTATCGTACTATTTGTATGAACGGATTACTCAGTATGACAGGAATAAATTATAGTTTTTTCTCATCAGAGATCCTTCGTATCCGAAAGGATCCCTTCGGGAGAAGTCCTACGTGACCTTTAGGATAAGTGAACTCAAAGATGTTTTTCAAGAAGAAATTAAAGTATTCGTTTTCCTCAAAATACTTTTTAACCTTTTAATGAATTAACATGTCAAAGGTATGTGAAAGGGATTTGCCCAGATTGGAAAAGTTGAAAGAGGAGAGCAGCAGATGGTTGTGCTTTTACGTTCATTCCAGGAATTGTCATTTAAGCAAATCGCAGTTATTATGGATACCACAGAAAATGCTGACAAGGTGATTTTTTTTTGTGCTTTAAAAGGATAGATAAAAACAATGTCAATTATGGCTGTATTTATAAGATATATTATGAAATATTTATATCCGCAGTCAAAATTACTTACATTAGCGCCAGTAATTATGAGTTTACATATGGATATTCACTTTATAACTTGAGGTAAATTTTATGAAAAAACGACCCGATCATTACATCTCCACTGTCATTTTTATCTTGTTAACTTCGCTAATATCGACATTTGCACAGAGCAGCCCGCCCAAATCTAAAGGGACCATCAGCGGTTTCGTTATCGAAACCAGCCATCAAAAACCCGTCGAGTATGCTAATGTCGTTTTGTACAGCCAGAAAAATAAAGAACAGATCACCGGTACAATTACCGATGAAAACGGATACTTCCGTCTAAGTGAACTTCGCTTCGGTATGTTCTTACTGGAAATAAAATTTATCGGATTTGACGCGTTCAGCATGGACAGTATTTTTATTCGACCAAAGAAGAGTGAAATAAATCTTGGCAGAATCGAAATCACTTCCGACGTTCTCGCCATGGGCAGTGTTGAAGTCTTCGGTGAAAAACCAATTATTGAATTCAAGATTGATAAAAAGATAATCAATGTCAGTAAGCAATTTACGTCATTGTCAGGAACTGCGGTTGATGTTCTCGAAAATGTGCCATCAGTGAGTGTTGACATCGAGGGTAATGTCAGCTTGCGCGGCAGCGGCAGTTTTAATCTACTGATTGATGGACGCCCATCGATTCTTGATCCCAATGACGCATTAAAGACTATTCCAGCCAGTACGATTGAAAATATTGAGATTGTTACAAACCCATCCGCCCGTTATGATCCTGATGGCGTTGCCGGGATTATTAACATCATTACAAAGAAAAATAAATTGCGGGGGTTTAGTGGTATCAGTAACCTGAATACCGGTTTGTATGGTCAGTACGGTGGAGATTTCCTGCTAAATTTCCGCAAGAACCGCTATAATTTCTATATTGGTGCCAACATTAACCACCGGAACATGCCCGGTGAGAGGAGTTCTGAAACCTGGACATTTCTTGTAGATACAACTTCTTTTTCGAATTCCAATGGTGAATCCGAATGGGGCGGAACATCAGATGGAATACGTGGCGGTGTTGACATTAATCTGAGTACTGCTGATCTCTTGAGTTTCAGTTTCCGATATGGATCACGGTCGCACTGTCGCAATTCAGAAGTGGATTTTAAAAAATGGACTTATCCAGGCGACTCCATTAATTACTATACGAGTATCAATTCATCAGATCGAGGTGGAGATTTTTATTCACTAAATCTCGATTACAATCATAATTTCAAAAAGGAGGGTCACGAACTGAACAGCCAAATCAACCTCAGAAGACGGGATATGGAAGAAGATTCGCACAATAAATTGCTGGATATAGATAATCTAATAAATTTCGGACAACGCTCAAGCGAGGGGGGACCCAGTACGCGGTTGCGGTTTAAATTGGATTACGTACTACCAGTAAATAAAGATGACCGGATTGAAGCCGGCTACCAGTTGCGCTATAGCCTATCTGAAGATGAAAACAGTTTGTATAAATGGGACATGTTGAGCGGTGGTTATGTTTTTCAGAGCGATTTCAGTCATTCAACAGATTATACACGAAATATCCAGTCAACTTACCTGATTTATGCCGGTCAATTAGGCGCATTTGGCTACCAGGGTGGACTGCGGGGTGAATATACTTACCGCTTTATCGAATTAGTCGGCATAGACAGCACTTTTTCAATTGACCGATGGGATGTGTATCCGACTTTTCATACATCTTATCAATTCGGTGGCGGTCAACAATTAATGGCAAGTTATACGCGTCGAATTCGTCGAGCGAGAGGGTGGCAGCTGGAGCCTTTCCTCACCTGGATGGACGCCTATAATGTGCGGAAGGGAAACCCTGACCTTAAGCCACAGTTTATCGATTCTTATGAAGCAGGGTACCAAAAAACCTTTGGACATTCTCTGCTGTCTCTGGAGGCATATTATCGGGTGACACATAATAAAGTTGAACGCGTGCAATCCATTTATGACAGTGGTATTTTCCTGCACACTACCGATAACGTCGGAGAGGATCGTGCATTGGGAACGGAACTGATGCTGACGCTATTTCCGTTCAAATGGTGGAACCTGAACCTGATGGGAAATCTCTTCGACTACCAAGTAGAGGGAGAACTTAATAATGTTTCCTTTGATAAGCAAAGTTTCAATTGGAGCGCCCGGATCAATAATACATTCAAAATAGGTAAATCTACTCGTATTCAGCTCAGCGCCATGTATCACAGTCCATCCGTATCAGCACAGGGACGCAGCAAAGGATATTTTTTCACAAACGCCGCTGTCCGACAGGATTTCTGGAATCGCAAACTCTCAGCAACTTTGCAGTTAAGAGACATTTTAGGCACTGCAAGACACGAATTTACCTCGGAAGGACCGGGATTCTACTCCTATAACAAATTCAGCAGACAGCCCCGGATGCTTTCATTTACATTAACATATAATTTCAATAACTATAAAGTGGAACGCGAACGCCAGCCGGATGAAAATGGAATGGAATTTGACGAAGAGAACCGGTTTTAAAAAATTCAGTCAACTTTACTCGTCAGAATCTGATTCGATAAAATCATTTCTGTAATTACACAAATTTTAATAATATAACTCTAACCTTCTATATATCGGTACCAGGGGATGAGCGGCGAGGATTATGATGAAACTTTTTTTAAGAATGACCGCAGATGGCTCGATCCGCATTGTTAGGCCGCCGCAGGCGCTGCGTGACAATCGGATCTTTGATACGAGCACACCTTTGCCGTTAATCCGACCGCCTGCTAGCAGACAAATAAGGGAAGTATTGCTACTGAAATAAAGAAACATTCTCTTATTTCAATAAAAGCATAGACTTGACACTACACTTATTGTCAACTCTCACTCTGTAAAAATATATACCTGCTCCAACATTTTTATTATTATTATCTTTCCCATTCCATGTAATCTCTTTCATACCACTCGATATTTCACTATCAACTAAAGTTTTGACCAAATTCCCATTTAAATCATATATCCCAAGATTAACGTGAGTATTATTTGCAAGAATAAGGGGAATTATCGTAGTAGCATTAAATGGATTTGGATAGTTTTTACCAACTAATGTATAATTATCAATTTCCTCATACAGACCATTTCCCAGAGCAACAAACTGCATACTACTAATATTGAATCCACCAGTTATAAAATATAATTCAATAACCTTTTCTCCTTCAGAAAGCCAAATATTATTGGTAGAAATAGACTGCCACTTTTGCCATCCTCCTGTATTTGGGACAGAAATATCTCCACTAATATTTTGACCATTTAATAAAAGCTGGAATTTACCTTCACCCCCACTGCTCGCAACACGGAACACTATATTATAATTACCACTATGCAAAATATTTACAGTATATTTTATCCATTCATTGCTCTCAATCCAGCCAAGCCTATTCCCTTCAATAGAACAGGATTTCCATTTGAATCCACAATTTCCTTACCCTGAGTATGGAGATAAGCAAAGCTGGATTGTGTAAAAAAGAACGTCATCGCTAATAATATCCACAGGTTTTTTATCAAGTTAAATAACTCTCCATTAGCTTTGCCCAAATTAACTTAACACAAGTCTATAAATGAGTTTCCATACAAACTTTGCGAAAGTTATCCATACACCTGTCAGGTTTATTTGCTAAACAAAGTAAGATTTTTCCATACAAGAACCTGAAGGTGTAAGCCCTTGAATCTTTCGCTTTATCCGAAGAAACTTTCGCAAAGATTTCTGGTAGGACTTGTGTCAAGTTAAAACACTTCATTTTTACAACTTCTGACTTTTTACTTCTCAATAACTTCGAAGGAAGTTCTCAATAAATCCACAGAATTACCGCCAACCATTATCTCAAATCTCCCTAGTTCAATGACATATTCCATATTTTGATCATAAAATCCAAGATTTTCTGGTTTTAAAATAAATTCAACCCTCTTTTTTTCATTAGCATCAAGTGAAATCCTTCGAAATCCTTTAAGTTCCTTTACCGGTCTGGTCACACTGGCAACAACATCATGAATATACAATTGAACAATCTCAACACCTTGCCTATCGCCCACATTTTTTACATCTACGCTTATAATCAGACTTTCAGAGGAGGTGATTTTCTTTGAACTAACTCTGATATTACTATATTTGAACTTTGTATAGCTTAAGCCATAACCTAAAGTGAATAATGGTGAGGAGGATAAATCTATATACTTAGATGTAAATTTATCCGAAGGATTATTCGGTCTTCCAGAATTTTTATGATTATAATAAATAGGTATTTGCCCAACGGTTCTAGGAAATGTAACAGTTAGTTTTCCACTTGGATTATATTTACCGAAAAGGACGTCGGCTATCGCATTTCCGGATTGAATTCCCAGATACCAAGCTTCTAAAATTGAAGATACATTTTCTTTTATCCATGGAATTGTCAGTGGCCTCCCATTTAATAGTACAACTACAATTGGCATACCGGTTTTATAAATTGCTTTTATCAAATCTCTTTGAACACCCGGTAAATTTAAATCTGAACGAGAAGCAGCTTCTCCACTCATTTTTGCAGTTTCAACCACAACTATAATTGCCACTCCTGCTTTCTTTGCAATTTTTACAGATTCTTCTATCATTTCTGTATTATCGCTTGAAACACCACACCCTTTTGAATAATATACTTGAGTATTTTCACTTACAGATTTTTTAATACCTTCAAGAACAGTGACTACATTTTCTGATTTCCCCACGCAAGCCCATGTCCCTAAAGGCGCATTTTTATCATCTGCTAATGGACCTATTACCGCTACTGATTTTAAATTTTTACTTAATGGTAAAAGAGCATTATCATTTTTTAATAGTACTATTGATTCTCTTGCTAACTGTAATGCCGTTTTTAAATGTTCATCATTAAGTATTAGTTTATTGGATAAATTTTCATCTATATATGGATGCTCAAATAATCCTAATTGAAATTTTTCCCTCAATATTCTTCTAACGGCATTATCTATCAATTCTTTATTATTGTCCTCATTTTCAAGTAATTCTAAATATGCACTGCCTTCCATATCCATATCAACTCCAGCTTTAAGAGCCTCTATTCCCGCTCCAACCTTATCTGATGCGATACCATGCTTAACTAATTCTCCAATAGAATTCCAATCACTCACAACAAACCCATTAAATCCCCATTCACCACGCAAAATATCTGTCAAAGTAAATCTATTTGCTGAGGCAGGAATTCCGTTTATCTCATTAAAAGCACTCATAATTGATCCGGCACCTGCATCTACAGCCGC
>Ga0315538_1001403_pt1 | contig 14330 bp, 13 predicted proteins | sample SalMarSW160230MG_2_FD_203834 | JGI IMG/M metagenome (GOLD analysis project Ga0315538, IMG submission 203834) | Salt marsh sediment microbial communities from the Plum Island Ecosystem LTER, Massachusetts, United States - Salt Marsh Sediment SW1601-230 ...
GTGATACGGTTCTCAGCGTCCACGGCAACGACGGCATCGCCCATACTGGAGAGCGTTACGGCTAACAATTCCTTTTCTTCGGCGAGCTGCTCGGTTCTTTCCTTGACTAACTCGACGAGATTCTTGTGGTATCTTTTAAGCTCATCCTCGGCTTTTTTGTGACGGACGGCATTTTTTACGACCTCGGGAAGCACCTTGAGGTAGTTGCGAGCGGGGTCTTTTATCAGGTAATCCGACGCCCCGCGCTTCATTGCCTTGACGGCGAGCTCTTCACTGCCGGTGCCGGTGGCGAAGACCGCGGGGGTTTCGTCTATCGAGTCGAGAATATCAAAAGCCGTGCCGTCTCCGAGCAGGTAGTCCACAAAAGCAATGTCGAAATTTTCTTTGCTCAGGATTTCTCTTGCCTCGCTGACGCTGCCGGCGATTGTATAGTCGTAGGGCAGGTTCTGTTCCCTGACTATGCGTTTGAAGGCCATCTGGTCGAGTTTATCGTCTTCGACCATTAGAATTTTATACGTGGTTTTTTTGGTATTTTTATCCGACATAAGCGGGTAGCTCGCTCAGTGTCCAGTAAAGGTCGATGGTTCTTATCGCTTCGACGAATTTCGTATAGTCGGTCGGTTTGACGATGTAACCGGCGACAGAAAGGTCGAAACTTTCCACCTTATCTCGTTCACTTTTTGAGGTGGTCAGCACGACAACAGGTATCTTTTTTAGTTCTTCGTCGGTCTTTGCAATGTTGAGAAATTCGATTCCGTTCATTTTCGGCATGTTCAAGTCGAGCAGAATAACACAGGGGTTTTTGCTGCCTTCCTCGCTCAGATAGCTCAGCGCCTCCCGGCCGTTGGTCTTGTGCACAAGCTGATTTGTGACATTGAGCTCTTTCAGGGCTCTTTTGACGGTCATTGCATCGACGTCATCGTCTTCAATAAGCAATATGGGTTTCAAGCTTCGCATTTTCGTTCTCCTGTTCGTGAGAAGGCAGTTCGCTAAGCGTCCAATAGAGATTGACTATCCTTATTGCTTCAACGAATTTTTTGTAATCGACGGGCTTGACAATATAACCTGCGACATTGAGCTCGAAGCTCTCGACTTTGTCCCTGTCGTCTTTCGACGTGGTCAGGACAACTGCCGGGATTCTCTTTAGCATTTCGTCGCTTTTGGCAACTTTGAGGAACTCAATACCGTTCATTTTCGGCATATTCAAATCGAGAAGAATGACGCAGGGTTTCTCATTGGCGTCGTTCCTCAGGTAGCCGATGGCTTCCTCGCCGTTGGCGCTGTGAACAAGAGGGTTCGTGACCCTCAGGTCCTTGAGGGCCCGCTTTACCGTCATAGCATCAACATTGTCGTCCTCGACAAGTAAAATCGGCTTAGAGTTTCGCATTTTCAACTTCCCTTTCCCGGTCAACCAAATCGTTCAACATCCAGTACTGGATAATAGTGTTCATCGAGTCCAAAAAGGTAGCGTAATCCACTGGTTTTACGACATAGCCGGCAATGCCGAGACCGAAAGTATCGAATTTGTCTCTTTCGTACTTTGAGACGGTCATGACCACGACCGGTATCTTTTTCAGCCGGCGGTCGGCTTTTATTGCCTGCAGGAATTCGATGCCGTTGACTTTCGGCATGTTCAGGTCCAGGAGAATCAGGCCGGGCTTTTCGTTCGCCGGGTCTCTGAGATATTCGAGTCCCTGCTCTCCGTCGGTTTTGTGGACAAGCTCATTTTTGACCTTGAGATCGTCGATTGCCTGTGTGATTGTCGAGGCATCGACGACGTCGTCTTCGAGCAGTAATATTGATTTCAATCTTGACATTTTTCATTCTCCACTTTCCAGCTTTGGTATTGTGAAAAAGAAGGTAGTCCCCTGTCCCAGCTGCGAGCTGAGCCAGATTCTGCCTCCATACAGTTCGACGATTTTCCTGACAACCGTAAGACCGACGCCTGTGCTTTCGACTTGGTCCCGCGGGGCCAGGGTCTGAAAAATTTCAAATATTTTCTCGAAATACGCCCGCTTGATTCCGGGGCCGTTGTCGGCGACGCTGAATTCCCAGCAGCCGTCTTCCTCCACACAGCCGATTCTGATTTTCCCCATCGGTTTATCTATATATTTGATTGCATTGCCGAGCAGGTTCTGGAAGACCTGCTTGATGCGAAATCTTTCACATTTAAGTGTCGGCAGCTTGTTCGCGATGCAGATTTCAATATTCTTGGGCAGGTCGAGCTCACATATTATTTCGGCTAAAAGTGTGCTGAGGTCAACGTCGTCCTTCTTATCGGTGACGTGGCCTATTTGTGAGTATTGCAGGATGTTGTCGATTAGCTCGGCCATTCGCCTTACCCTTCCGATAAGCAGATTGACCCGCTTTTTGCCCTGCTCGTCGAATTTGTCGGCGTATTGTCTTACGAACCAGTCAACCAGAGAGCCGATTCCTCTCAGCGGGCTTTTGAGGTCGTGTGCCACCACGTGCGCAAAACTTCGAAGCTCTTCGTTCGAACGCTTCAGCTCACTGACGGTCTGGTCAAGCTCTTTGTTCAGCTTCTGCAGGGCGTGCTCAGACTTTTTATTTTCGGTTATATCTCTGATGATGTGGACAAAACGGATGACGTTACCCTGCTCATCGAAGATAGGGTCGGCTGATATCGTAATCCAGGCATCTCTTGAATTAATGTAAAGTTCTCCCTGCTGGTGTCTGCCGGTTTGCTTTGCCTCGCTCAACGGCCAGTCCTGTGGCGGAGCATCTTTTCCGCCGAGCAGCTCGTGACAGCTTTTACCGAGTATTTGGCCGAGCGGTTTGTCAAGCACTTTTGCCGTGGCTGTGTTGGCCTGAATTACCTTGTATTCGCAGTCAACCAACATCATCGAGTCACTTGCGGCGTTGAATGTCGTTTCCCACTGCTGCAGCGCCTTTATCAGTGCTCGTTCGACCTGCTCACGTTCGGCATCCGGCCTGCGCAGATGCGGGCGTTTGCCCTGGTGAATTGTTGTTTTATCCGCCGGCTGTGTGTCTGCCTGAGCCGCGACAGGAATATGTGAAGGGCTTGGCCCCGCACACGACCGGTTTGTTTCTATCTGTTCCGTTCTCATTCGGTATCCAAAAAACAACTCTTAATTATCCCTTGTTACCGTCAACGAACCGTGCTTGTCCGCATCTGTTCTTCTGTGGTTTGTAAGAGCTGTTTCGGCAGCTCGTTTGACCTCCAGTACAGCAGTATCGTGCCTATAATCTCAACGAACCTTGCGTAATCGACCGGCTTGACCATATACCCGGCGGCTCCGAGCCCAAAACTTTCGGTGACATCTGACTTTTCCTTTGAAGTGGTCAGTACGATGACCGGGATCTTCCTGAAATTTTCGTCGGCCTTGATGCGCTTTAAAAACTCGATGCCGTTCATTTTCGGCATATTGAGGTCGAGCAGTATCAGGAAGGGTTTGGGCTTTTGCCCATCGGATAGATAAACCAGGGCCTCTTCGCCGTTGACCGAGTGAATGAGCGAATTGGTGGCGCTCAAATCCCGCATCGCCCTTTTTACGGTCATTGCGTCCACGTTATCGTCTTCGACAAGTAATATGGGCTTTGCATTTTCCATCTCTGTGTTCCTTTTAGTTTTTGGGTAGTGTGAAAAAGAACGTGCTGGCTCTGCCGGGCACTGACTCGACCCAGACCCTGCCGCCGTACAATTCAACGATTTTCCTTACGATACTCAGGCCAAGGCCCGTACTGCTGGATTTGTTCTTCGGGGCAAGTGTCTGGAACATCTTAAAGATTTTCCCGGCATACTTTGGGTCGATGCCCGGGCCGTTATCGGCCACGCTGAACTTCCAGAAACCATCCTCTTCAACGCAGCCGATTCTTATTTTCCCATAGGGCTTGTCCATATATTTGATGGCGTTGCTCAGCAGGTTCTGAAAGACCTGTCTCAGGCGTGTCTTATCGCAGTTGATAACCGGCAGTTGGCCCTCGATACTGATCGATATGCCCTCCGGAGGGGCCAGGCAATCGACGATGTCACCAACCAGTTTTGCAACATTAACGGAAGTTCTTTTCTTTTTCACAAAGCCGACTTGCGAATACTCAAGAATGTCGTCGATTAGATTATGCATTTGTTCAACCCGCAGTCGCAGCAGTTTTATATACCTGCCGGCCTTTTCGCCGGGCTTCAGTGAGCTGTTATTTCCAAGCCAGCTCACAAGCATGCTTATACCTCGCAGCGGCGCCTTGAGGTCGTGAGAGACGATGTGTGCGAATTCCTTCAGCTCCTCGTTAGATGATTCAAGCTGCCTTAGAAGCACCGCCTGTTTTTGCTGCGTTTTCTTCAACTCCGTAATATCACGATGTATGCCTATGGTGCCTATAATCTTGCCGTTATTGTCTGTCCACGGAACCTTCGTGTTCAAGGTCCATAAACGCTTGGAAGCTTTGTCTGTACAGTTTAACTCTTTGTTGATAATAGCTTTGCCGGATGCAATTACATTTTGCTCCTCGGCATAAACGACCCCGGTATGTTCTTCGGGATAAAAGTCAAAGTCCGTTTTACCGATGGCCTCAGCCGGCTCAGACACGCCCAGGATTTCGGCACAAGCCCGGTTTATCCTGACAAACCGGCCTTCGGTGTCCTTGCAGCAAATCACGTCGGGAACGTTGTTAATCAGTGTATGGAGGAAGGTAATTTCCTGCATAAGTTTTTGCTGCGACTGCCTGCGCCTTGTAATGTTGCGATTGACACCGACAAGTCCTACGATGTTTCCAAAAGAGTCTTTCAGGGGTACTTTTGTAGTCAGCGACCACTTTTCGTTTCCATTCTCGTCGATATCGGACTCTTCGCGGTTAATCAGCGGCTCGCCCGTTCTGATTAGTCTCTGCTCCCGGGTGTAAAACCTCGCAGCGAGCTTATGTGGATAAAGCTCAAAATCCGTCATACCTGTAAGCTCATCCGGTGTTTCTACGCCGAACCGCCTTGCGGACGCCTTGTTGCAGATAAGGAAACGGCTCGCGGTATCCTTGACGTATATCTCATCAGGGATGTTGTCTATCAACGTTCGAAGGATATTATATTCACCGGCCCTGCCGTTCATCGGACCGATAAGCCCTGTTACCAGGCCAAGCGTTTTTTCCGACAGTCTCGCATCCGGCGTTACAATATCGTTCGTGGTGTGTAATTTAAGCTTCATCTCTTTTACTCCTGTAGCCGTTTTTACGGTTTATTCTCATTTCGGCACATTCCATTGTCGATATTAGCTGCTGCTTCGGTCCTCCGGCCCAGTTTGTTCTGCCTTTGCGGCCACCGGGACCTTATCGTCTTCACTTGCATAATCTTTCGCACCGGCTGCCGGCAGGGTGAAGAAGAATGTTGTGCCTTTGCCGACTTCCGATTCGAGCCAGACGCGTCCGCTGTAAAGCTCAACGATTTTCTTGATAACCGTAAGCCCGACACCTGTGCTCTCGAATTCATCTCTTGGAGACAGCGTCTGGAATATCTTGAAAATCCTCTCGAAATATTTCTCTTCTATACCGGGCCCGTTGTCGGCGACGCTGAACCTCCAGAACTCTCCATCCCGGATACAGCTGATTTTTATTATCCCTTCGGGTTTGTCTATGTATTTGACGGCGTTGCTCAGAAGATTCTGGAAGACCTGCTGGATGCGTGTTTCTTCGCATTTAACGACAGGCAGCTCGTTTTCGATTGTTACGGTGATATTTTCCGGCGGGCAGACCATATCGATTATCTCAGGCACTAATTTATCAAGGTCAACATCGACAAATTTCTCCTTGGCCCGGCCAACCCTTGAGTACTGCAGAATGCCCTCTATGAGATTGTGCATTCTGTCCACTCGCGAGCCGAGCAGCCGGAGCTGTTCTTTTCCGTCGTCGTCGAGTTTATCGGCATAGTCGGTGTTAATCCATTCGGCGAGTGTCTTGATTGCTCGAAGCGGCGCTTTCAGGTCGTGCGAGGTGATATACGCAAAGTCCTTTAGCTCCTGATTGGCATTTTCAAGTTCTTTGAGAAGCTCGGCCTGTCTTTGTTCGGCTTTTTTGCGTTCAACTATCTCGGCGGTGAGCTGTTCGTTGCTCGAGGTCAGTTCTGATGTGCGCTGCTGCACCCTCGCTTCAAGTTCGTCTTTGGCGCCGACAAGCTCCAAGTCACGCCGCTGAATCTGCTCGAGCATTTCGTTGAAGGCATCGATGAGCAGACCTATCTCGTCATTACTCTGTTTCACGGCTCGCGCGGAGTAATCTCGCTTTTCAGAAACCTCTTTTGCAACCTCGGCCAGCCCTAGAATCGGCCCGGATATGATGCCTTGAAGTTTTGCCGATATGAGGTATGCGGCCAGTGAGGCAAGAAGCATAACAGCGATTGTATTCCGGGCGCTGCGTCTCAGCGCATCATACATCGGGCTCAAATCCGAACGCAGGCATATAGTGCCGACTTTCTCGTCGTCGAGAACAACGGGCTTGAATACGGTGAGAAAGCGGTCGCTGAAGATATAGCCGTCTTCTTTTATCTGCTTGAGAATATCGGGTTTTTCCGCTGCGTTTCGGTGATAGCTTGCGAAGGGTTGTCCGTTTTTGTCATATACGCAGCCGAAAACGATGGAGGATTTTGCCCGCAGTGCGTTTAGCGTTTCCTCGGCGTCTTTTGTGTCGGCGAATGCCAGAGCGGCTTTGCAGTTATCCGCCGCCACTTCCGCGTGCACCGAAAGATTTTGCAGCATATCGCTGCGAATAGTTGTGTGTTCATACAGAATGGATGCCGTCCCGACCAGCAGCAGCGTTACGATGCAGGTCAGCATCACAATTGCTATCATCTTGTGCTTGATTGTCATATTCGAGAGAAAAAGCATAGATTATCGTCTCTCTTTGTCGGTTTTAAGTTTACCGTCGTCTGAAGGGGATTTTTCCGCCCTGAGCACCTTTGTTGCTAATCGTAGAAGCTGCGACCTGATCTGCAGTTTCGCCTTTTTTACAGCCGACAGGTTGACCTGGAAGCGCACCTTGTTGTCTTCCAGGGTAAAATTGACCATTCCGCCCGCTTCGAGAAATCCCTGCGTGTCTGCAATCGTAAGGACGGCGGAATTCTTAACGAGGTCGATGAGCCGGCCGAAGTTCTGTTTTTCCGAAGGACAGACAAACAGTATGTGGCACCTCTTCAGCACATTCAGCCGTTCCTGCACAATGGAGTTTATAATGACCTTCAGGTTTTCTTCCTTTGCATTGTCCACGAAGACCATGCCGCGTTTTTTCAGCTCTTCGATTTTCTTCTTTCTGGCCTCTTCGTTCTTCTCGCCGCTGATTTGCTCGAGCGAGTCAAGCGGCCTGATGGCGACATTTCCACTCTTGTCCTTGATTATGACGTAGTTTTTCCTCAGCGACTGTATTTGCCGGTAGAGCTTCGCCCTTTCCGCTTCGACGGACTCTTTGAGCTTTGTAAAGTCGCCGAAACGCTGGATGACAACCCTGCGGTCCTTGACTTTCTTGTCTATGAGGATGTCAAATGCCTTTCCAAATGGGTCATTGCCTACGATGCCTATTGTTATTTCGCCGGGGCTTTGTGCGTTTTTATCCTCAGGCCAATCGACGAATTTGAGGAAATTATAGACAAAAGCCGCCTTGATATGGTATTCTTTGTAGCGGGAAGACTCGGGCTTCGAGTATCCTGTAGAAACCACGATGCAGCAAACTAATATGAGGACAAAGGCAGACCGGATACGGCTACGGTACAGACGCCCCGGCCGGCTCCTCCATTTACCCATATTGCTGTGTGCTTTCTGTGTCATCTGGTTGTCGTTTCCAAATCCATCCGGTTTGGCTTTCATTAGAATTTGTATTTGAGGGAGACGCCGAGAGCCGGGGCGCAAGCGCGGGCATCTGCAGGATACAGGGGGTCATAGGCCAACAGCCGCTTATTCAGGGCTATGTCGAACATCCCGAGCAGGTTGTAGCCGTCCACTCGGATTGTCAGGTCCTCGGTCGGCTTGTACTGCAGACCGAGATTGAGGAATGCGCTTATATCGGTTGTTTCATCACTGCTTGGATCGTAGGCCCACGATCCCCAGCCTCCCGCCCCCTCCACCCATTTTGTCTGCCGGATGTATGTGGCGTAGTCTTCCTGACCCGGGAAGCCCCAGTATATTCGCAATGAGCCGTCTAATTGGAGCTTGTTTGTGAACTTGTACTGTCCGGTGAGCTTTGTGACGTCCCTGCTCCAGGCCACAAGCTCGCGGCGGTAGCCCCGGTCTGCCATTGTCGGAGGATAATCGCTATTGAGCGTGTCGCTAAAGTCATAGACAGTGGTGAAGCCGTGAGATGCTGTGAACCTTGTTCTTTCGGTCTTGTATGTGGCCTCAAGCTCGAAGCCCCATGTCTGCAGATTTCCGACTGGAAGCACACCCGATGCGGCGCCGACTACGTCCTGGTCCTGGTAAAACAGCGAGCCGGCTAACCAGATGTGCTTGGACTGCCGGCGTTCGTAACGCAGCTCCCAGACGTTTATTTTCTCGGGGTCTGTCTTGCTGTTGTTTTGGTCCCATTCCTTTTTCATCTCAGCGGCCTGGGGTGCGCGCACGGAGCGTGTAAAACTGGCCTTTACTGTGTCTTTCTCATTTGGTGTATAGACGAGCACCGCTCTTGGCGAGAACATTTGTGGTGTGAAGGTGTGCCAGTCGAGCCGGCCGCCGACAAAGGTCGTCCATTCGTCATTTATGTTCCACTGGTACTCGGCAAGCAGCGAGTACAGATTGGTATGCCACCGGGGCATGGCGCCGGTTGGATTATAGAATGGGGCGTTGGGGTCAGTCTGTACGAACGCGGGATTTATGGCCTCGTCTCCTGCCGGATGACCGGGGCTCTCGAAGCCGAACTCCTCGTGTGAGATTTCGCCGCCGAAGGCAACCGAATGTGATTCGCTCGGATTCCAGTGCGTCATCAGCTTGCCGTAGTATTCGTCCTCGCGATGGGCGGCGCTTGTTACTCCGCCCTCGCTTAGACGCTCGAAGTCGAACATGTCGTAACTCAAGGCGTAGTCGAGTCCCAGCGTTTCACTTATCTCGTATTTGTTCGAGGCGTAGATGGTTGCCTGCTGATAACCGGTTGACCACGAATCCAGATCCTGACTCCACATTGACATGAAAAGGTCCGGTGCATAGTATCCGCCGCCTCGAGTGTATCGTGCCCAGAGGTCGAAATCGCCCGCCGTGTAATCAGTGAAGAGCTTGACTTTTGTGAGGTCTCTGAATGCCTGGTTGTCGCGTTCGGTTGGGATGTTGACAACGTCGCCGGCACTGTGGCTGTTGTGGAAGGCCTGGTCAATCGCGTTGCCGCCTCCCCATATAAACGGAGCGTCGCCGCTGTCGGCGCCGAGGTAATCGCTCAGGCCGGTGTAGATATAAAGCCCGCTGTTTTCGGTGAACTTCTCGGCGTACTTGTACTCGCCTGAGTAGAATTCTTCGACTGCGCCGAGCCGGCCCGTGACTTCCGAGCCCTGGAAGTTGAGCGCATTTTCGGTGATGATGTTGATGACCATCGCGACGGCGCCAGGCCCGTATAGGGCCGAGCCCGGTCCGCGGATGACGTCGATATGATGGATGTCCCGGAGCATGGGCAGGTCACGCTCGCTGAGAGCGCCGTAGTGAGTGTGTTCGTTCATCACGCGTCCGTTGACCAGCAGCAGGTACTTGAGGTCTCGGTCGGAGATAATGCCTCTCAGGCCGGCGTGATTATACTCCCAGGGATGGCGTATCCATTGGAAGTTTGGCACGTAGATGTCAAGCAGCTCATCGAGATATCTCGCACCTGAGGACCATATCTCGTCCTGTGTGATTGTTGTGACGGTTGCGGGCGTAAGCCGGCGGGTGGTCTTTGTAAGCGAGGCGCTTGACTCGACCTCGATCTCCATCAGTTCCTCGAGGGGCATATTCAAAAGCTCCGTGCCCGTTTGGCCGGCCGATTCATCCTGTCGTCCGAATGCCCGGCTGCAGGGGATTAGTGCGAGAACGACTGCAACCGAAAGCAACAGGTTGTATCTTTCAGTTTTCATCTTCTCTACCCTTCAATTTGAATGTATTGACGGTTTTTCGGTAATCATTATTAGCGGTCGATGTCGCGAGGCATCCCGCTGTGCATTTTTGCCTTTACGCATTTTTCGAGTTTTTCTCGAATAGTTTTGCCCAATTGCATAGGGTCAAAGGGCTTGGTGATATAATCGTCGATGCCTGCCCCGAGGGCCTGCTCAACGTCGCGGGTCAAGCCCTTGGCGGTCAGCATAAAAACGGGAATATGGCTTGTCGTATCGTCCGCCTTGAGCTGTGTAAGGACCTGCAGACCGTCCATCTCAGGCATAAGCCAGTCGAGCAAAATCACACCGGGTTGTTTCTCACGGGCGGCCCTTAATCCGCTGACGCCGTCTTCGGCGAGGTACACTTCAAAACCGTCGAGCCGAAGGTTGTATTCGAGGACCCTTCGGATATGTTCCTCGTCCTCCACAACCAGGATAGTCAGTTGTTCGCTCATATCCAGGTACCTTTCAGTAAATTGCCCTGTCTCAGGGGATGCCGGTCTGTTCCTATGAGCGCCCTGGCACTGCTGTTGGCCAACAATCCGACAGACCACTTTCTTCGCCCCCACTTTGGACAGAGAGATATCGGCTTATTTGGAATGTGGTTTAAGAAAGAACTTGCGGCGGTCTCTTCAGGCGGGTTTAGCCGGCACGGATAGAGGAAAGGTCCTATATTGATTGTAGCTCTGAGGGCATCGGCAAAGAAAACGAGACCTCGCCGGCTAAGAAATGCAGCTTAGTGCAATAAGAAAATCACGTCTGTCTGTTTAGTAAACTGCCTGGGCTGTTTATCGGAGCTTATTTACCACGGCAGGTGCTTAGCTGATAGTCAAGAGCTTCAGGCGGTCCGTGCAGCACCGCACGTTTGTGGGTCACATCCCGGCCAGGTCGTACAGGGTGTGAATTTCCCCCGGCGATAGCGCCCTGAGGAATATCATTACGTCATCAATTCCGCCCCTGAACGGATAGTGGGTACCTTCTCTTGCGCCGATTTGGGCGTCGATTGGGTTCGATATGTCGTCCGTAGTGAGCTTGTCCTGGTAGATATTGGGTGTTTCTGCGACGCCGTTCACATACAGCGTCACACCGCCGGCGGTCTTGGAGCCATCATAAGTTACCGTGACAAAAGACCATACATTGTCCGGCAGCGCGGTCGAGCCGGAAAGCTGTAGGCAACTGCCCACGCTCGAATACATCGTGAAGCTTATTTTGCCCGTTTGCCGCCAGGCACCGCAGATAATCCTTGTCGCCGGCCGAGTGAATGAAAAAACGCGCCCGGCAGGACTCGAACCTGCAACCTTCGGATTCGAAGTCCGATGCTCTGAAAACGTAAAGACAGGCATACAAACGGCTTATGACTTTGGCAAAAAAAGTATGGCGTCCAGTGTGGCGTTTCGGGTGGCCCGCGCGGTCTTAGCTTATCCCTTCGCTGTGTGGGCCGCCCATTGCACAAAGGCAACACCCAAAATGTTACATTGGTGACGTTTGGAAAAAAAAGTTAAACCCTCGTATTTGCACACTACAGCTCCCCTCGCTATAAAACTCATCTTTTCGATAATCGAAAAAGCGGGCGCAGACGTCACCTTTTCATCTACTTATAGAAGACGCTTGTTTTTTGAAAGGTATTGGAAATGAAAGTTATTGACAAGTATCAGAAGGCGCTTGCCCGTCAGGATACGCTGCGAACTACACAGGTTATTTTGCGTATATCGCCGGGCGAGAAGGCCGAGATGCGGAAAGCCGCAAAGTCACTTAACCGGACGTTGAGTGAGTACATTATCCGGCTTCATCGGATAGCAATTGGCAAAATCGAGATTGGTTAATGTCCCCGTTGTTGCTTTCAACAAAAGATGCGGCTGCGGCTCTTGGTGTGAGCCGCAGTGTCCTGTACCGCTGGCACAATAGCGGGCGGCTCGGCCCATTGCCCGTCAGCTTCGGTCGAATGAAGCGGTGGCGGGCAGAAGAGCTAAGGGCGTGGGTCGTGGCCGGATGCCCGCGTAGAGAGATATGGGGGGGAAATGGTCACAGCAGATGATATTAAATCGGTCGAGAGCCGGGACCAGCGGCACAGGCGGCGCAAGTATGCGGATATGTATATCGACCGCGACGTGATTCTGTCGAAAGCATTTATGGAATTGTCCGGGACGGCTGTCCGGGTGTATTTGTTTTTCCTGAACAAACGGGTGATGAAACCCTTTGAGGGCGGCAAACCAAAACGGTCGGGCAAGGGCAAATACTATGTTGCGAACAACGGCGAGATTCAGTTCACCTACGCCGAAGCTGTTGAGAAGTACCATATACGGTCAAGAGGGACTTTCCGCGATGCGATTGACCAGCTTGTACGGGTGGGGCTTATCGACGTAGCAAAGACAGGTATGGGGCTGTGTAAGGACGTTAGCTTGTACGCTATATCCGAGCGGTGGAAACTATACGGCACAGATGAGTTTGTTGTAAAGAAAAGGCCCAAACGCCGGGGCGGGTTCGGCTTTTCAGAGGATAATACCTATGGCAGATGTAGCTGAGAAGAGAATTTTATAAGTGTGGTTTTTCACACTTGACTAAGTGTGACTTTTCACACTTGAGATAAAATGGGTAAAATAGAAATGCTTGATTTTGGCTCAAAAACAAAGACAGACAAAAACCTTTCAAGTGTGATTTCTCACACTATCTTAAATATACTTCACCTTCCCCCCCGGATAGTTCCCCGGATAGCCAACACCACTCACCCCCTTGAGAAACTAAGTACACTGATGAGAGGAATATGCTTATGAGAGCTTATGAGAAAACACTGCTGAGAAAAAAAGAAAAAATCGTGCGCGACGACCTTCTCTTTTTTGCGAGTTTTCGATGAATGAAACGCCACACAGAGCGCCACAAGCTGAACCGCCGCTCATAAGTGGTGTTGAGGGCGGTACTTATGGCGGTGAACGGCGGATATGTTATCCGATGCCGGTTCACAATGCCTATTCTAAGGGCGTAAGGGCCGCTATTGCCGACTATGCCAAAACGCACAGCAGGCCCGCCAGAGCAAAAAGTGTGTCCCGTAGGCCACAGAAACGCCGTTCGTCGATTCTGAGCAGGGTGGGACGGCCTGAGCGGGTAGTCTGTGGGCGATTAAACGACACCACAAGAGCATTTATAGGGGGGTTCAGGTGATGGGCTATCGAAGCCGGGCCAGCTATATCTCTAAAGACCCTGCTAAACGTGCCGCGCAGCTTTCCGGCTTGCAGAGCACGAAGCGGGGGCGTCCAGTGGGCACTGGCACGAAGCGCAAAGGCGGTGTGATTGAGTTTATCGAACGGGAGTTTTATATCCCTGAGACCCGCTCGCCGATTGTCCTGGCGGGCTATGAAAAGGGCTTGCTCGACGACTTGTTCAAGGTCAGGGTCAGGCCGAACCTTGCGGTTGTCGGCATGCCCAAAAAGTGTGGCAAGAGCACGTTTGCTGCTGCGATTGCCCTGTGGTATCTGGTCACGAAGCCGATGAGCGAGGTTTATCTGCTGGCTTCTGACGTGCAGCAGTCCACGCTGGTCTGTTTTGACAAGCTGCTCAAGGCGATTCGTTTGAATACCGTCCTTCGCAAAAGCTGCCGAATCAAGGCGGGCAAGGGCCGGATTGAGTACGAGGATTCCGCCGTACAGATTCTCGCCCCGAACGCTTCGTTGGCGGGCATAAATCCGTCCCTGATTATAGCTGAGGAACTCTGGAGCTGGACTACGACGGAGCACCGGCGGGCTTGGGATGAGCTGACGAACGTGCCGACGCGCGAGGAAAATCTGAATCTGGTCACTTCGTATGCCGGATATTCCGAGGACGAGGACTCTATTCTGTGGGAGTTATACAAGGCCGGTATCGACCAGTATGAGGGCAGGGCCGAGAAGGATGAGCGTTTCCTTTTCAGGTGGTTCGGCAAGGAATTATATGCGGAAGTCCCCTGGGTTAAGTCGTCCTATTTGCCGCAGCAGAGGAAGCGGCTTCGGGACAGCGCCTTCCTTCGGCTGCACTGCAACGAATGGACGAGCGGTGAGGAACAGTTTATCACCCCGGAGATTCTGGACTTGTGCACTACCGGCGGGCACAGGCGGGGTCTGATGGTCGGCACTGAGGTCTGTATCGGTTTGGACGTTGGCTACGCCCACGATTGCACCGCCGTCGCCGTTGTTTCCCGGATTGACGATGAGACTTTGAGCTTGGTTGACCACGCGATTTTCACACCGCCGCCGAAGGGCGTTTTGGATTTGGAGAAAACCTTTGAGCAATTATTATTAGTGTATCG
>Ga0315538_1001426_pt1 | contig 14213 bp, 8 predicted proteins | sample SalMarSW160230MG_2_FD_203834 | JGI IMG/M metagenome (GOLD analysis project Ga0315538, IMG submission 203834) | Salt marsh sediment microbial communities from the Plum Island Ecosystem LTER, Massachusetts, United States - Salt Marsh Sediment SW1601-230 ...
CCTCGGCGATGGAGAGGATTCGGTCGATCGTTTCGATGCGCTGTTGCGCAACCAGTGTTCCGGCCTGCCCCAAGCCTCCGCCCTTCATCCCGATCTGCCAGTCTGAGGTGTGAAGGAATCTTACCACACGAGTACCTCCTTTCTGGTTTGTATCATCTGAGACCTTCCGGGTGTTGGACTGTAAGACCTGAGCCTATAGAGCCTGCTCTTCGAATTATGGTATGTGTCCCCCGAACCCCCCGCTGGATGTCAGGTAGGCCGATTTTCCCCATCCGGACCGCGCTCATGAGCCCTTGTAGATCGTATTGCTCGGACAGTGTTTCGGACATTATCACCTCCTATCTCACTGCTATTCTGCCCAGTCCTCGCCGAGGAGTTCGGCTTGTTGGATCACGGTTTCGGTAGCCTTCTTCTGTTTGTCGGACGGCCGCTTTCCCTTGCCGTAGAGCCTCCCGGGAATGTGGCAATTCAAGCTCTGACCCCGACCGCCCACTCTTTTCCGTTGTGAATCACAAGGCTCAGTCGAAGTCCACGATATCCCATAAATCAGAGACAGGGTATTTCTGGCGAAGTGAAACCAGGGTCGTATATACGCTCAGTTTGCGATCTCCGCTCCAGGTATTTACCCAAGTCAGGAAACGCCTAAGTGGCTCACGATCTGTCATGACATCAATTGCACCTGCGGCGATAAAATCGCCGATCCTCTCAACGAAACTTGCTCGCTGCACTGTGATATGTGGTCCTGAGCTAATCGGAAACGAGAAAGGATTCCGAAGCCAGATCAGAAGAAGAGCATCCACCCGGCTGCGTAGGTTTGTCCACTTAAGTTTGGGGGCGTCGATAAGATAGGAAAACACGTTAGTTATGAGACCTACGACTTGTGGCCTCAACGGTGCGTTTCCAGAGATCAAAGGGGTTAGCACAGCTTCAGAAGTGGTACAAACTTCTTCTGCTACCTCTTCCCTGAGCAAGTGAACTCCCAATTGTCTTAGGCGCCAAAGAGCATCGCTGTCTTTGCAGAAGTTGCGGCACCAGGTCAGGATGTCAGTCACGGTTTCATCCGAGAGGTCGGGCTGTTTCGCAAGGAACTTGGTGACATAGCATGCTGCCCACTTTTCATGGTTTTGGTGCATCCAGGTGATAGCCGGTGATTTAACCACGGAGAATGCACCACCTGCTGCAAGCCAGGCTTTGTAAACGAAGTCAGCGTCAGCATCAGTACCGTGTTTGCTCAGCCATACGATCAGCGCATTCTCCACCATATTTGGGCCATAGCCTGTATCCAACCAGCCTTTCAGGACAAATCCTGCTTCGGGGGCCGTCGCATGCTCTCTTAACCAGCCTTCCAAAGGCTGCTGCACTATCCCCTTGTCACCTCCGGCCTCAAGCCACGCTCGGTAGACGAACTGAGCATCTAACTCGGTGTTGTTACCCTCTAACCAAGTCTCGACGAAGTTCCGCACCACTCCTACGTCTCCACGTGCATTCAGCCAGCCTTTCAGGACAAATCCCGCATCAGGAGCTGCCGCATGTTCCCTTAACCAGCTTTCCATAGGCTGCTGTACCAACTCCTTGTTACCCTTAGCGTCGAACCATGCCCGGTAGACGAATCCAGCTTCAAGACTCGTTTTATGTTCTTTCAGCCACTCCTTGATGGGCTCCTGTACCAACGTTTTGTCACCTTCAGCGTCCAACCAAGCCCGGTAGACGAACTGAGTGTCAAGATTCGTCCTATGTTCTTTCAGCCACTCCTTGATGGGCTCCTGTACCAACGTTTTGTCACCTTCAGCGTCCAACCACGCCTGGTAGACGAATCCAGCTTCAAGACTCGTTTTATGTTCTTTCAGCCACTCCTTGATGGGCTCCTGTACCAACGTTTTGTCACCTTCAGCGTCCAACCACGCCTTGGCAACGAAGGTGAGATGAGGATCAGTCCGGAATTTCTCAACCCACTGGACAACTGCGGAAGCAATCTCAAGCAGTGGGAGACCAGACTCCAACCATGCGACGATAAGGTAATGGGTCTGAAACAGCGTTGGGTGCGTCAGAATCCACTGTCGTGCTGGTATGCGTACGGCTTCAGGGCAAAGTCGGAGACCCCATGTGAGAATGTAGTTACTGCGAACCGCATAGGGTACGCACTTCTTAACCCAACGAACAAGTGTAGACTGACTCAGAGAATCCAAACTTGACTTTTCCTGGATCACTGCCCAGCGACACAGCCAACCAAGTGCATTCTGAAAGTCGGTTTCCTTCTCAGCTCCTTCCCAGAAGTCTTCATGCTCGCGAAGCAACCCTATGATTTGAGCTGCCGTGAGAAGAGAGGTGCGAATCAGAAGATCGTGCACACAGCGCCAAGCTGCGCACTCTTCGACCATCTTTCGATCCAGAATTTCTGGCCAATCAACGGATCTTAACACCGGATAATCAATGAGCCTCTGCAAAGTGAAAAGCGCGGAGTCCAGGCAGTTAGTACGACAAGCGCTGGTAAACAAGTCGTCTACAAAATGCTCAACAGTCTGCGGGATACTCTTTATGTACGAAAGCACGATCTCATCTGCTAGGACGTCGTGCGCTGTTACCCATACATCAACGTCCCGCGAGCCATCGGCAGAAACCTTCTCGATCCAGCCATCTGCAGCTAGCCTGTCAAGGACGGGGGCTTGTGTTTGTGGATTCAGCTGAGGGACACTGGTTACTGGCAGCGGGAATTGGGCCGCGAGGAGTGCTAGTTCGCGGTCTATGGGCATCTGCCCAAAACTTAGCTGAACACGCTTCGCCACCCAGGTACCGAAATCCGCCTCGCTGAGAAGTTCTGATAACTCGAGCTGGCGGCCCTCGCTGTATAAGTACGAAAGGAAGACGGCAAGGATCGGTATGTCCCGGCAGATTGAGAGATGTTTGTCCGTCACCTGCAAGCCACTGTGCTCGAGTATGTGGCGCACGATCTGGTGGCGGTACTCCCTGAGCCAAGCAGCCGCCGATTCTTTAGCTTGTGGTGACAGATTAACTCGTTTGTGCCGAGATATTGCCGCAACAGATTGGTAGTAGCTAGTACGACAACTGGCTACAAAGCGCAACCGAAGGTAGAACGTGTCGTTTAGCTCGTTGAGAGTCTCCAGAAGCTCAGCGCATTCGCGTTGGGTTTCAACGTAATCAAGCACTAGTAAGACTGGGATACTGGGTGACAAGCTCGCGGCTAGCTCAAACAGTGCATTCTCTCTTAGGCGGGCAAGGACTCGCAGCACAAACCATCCTTTGCGTTGGGCCAGGCGACCGATCTCGAGCGTCAGGCGAGTCTTACCAATACCACCGCTTCCAGTGAACAACAGACCCGTAACATCTCCGCGTTCGATTTGGGCCAGCAGTGCCTCCTCGCCCAACACCCCTAATTCGGGAGGAGCGGGTCTAACCTGGAGGTATTGAGTATGGCTGTAATATGGAAGCTTCGAGCTCGTGAGATAGGATCTGAAAGTGCCCTCGTAGGGGACGTCATCAAGCGGAACGATACCGTGTGGTCGTATCGCCGGAAACCAACGAAAGGCTACGTGAGGTTGCTGTCTAAGACGAGAACAGCAATCGTTCCAGTCAATAACCTGCACCGCAAGAGCACCCAGATGTGCTAGGTGTTGATATTCGGAGCTGAGTTGGGCAAAGAGATTGCAGATCTCCTCGCGGAGTTTGTCCTTCTGTTCCTGGTTGGCCAGCGTAGAGCTAATGCAGAACAGATACTCTTGGATTGGTGGATCGGTACGGTACCAAGGACGATACTGGGCTTGCCCCATCGTAGGCCCGCTAGGATCGGCAAGGTGCTCACGAAGTTTCTTGGCCACATCTCGCCACGTTCTCTGTGCATACACGAGAGCTTTCTTACTCAAGTGTTTGGTTTCAATGGCAGTGCGCGATGTTTGTGATGTTTGGGATAAGTCAATGGCCCCGTCTTTTCCCGTACTTGGGAACAAATGCAAGTCAGGGTACTCAGGAGTGAGTAGTTCGTGAACAAAGCGCTGGAACGCTTCTCCAAGATCTTCTTGAACAAGCCTCGGATTCAGGTTATCTCTCAAGAACTCAGGAATCAGCATCCTTTAGCTTTCCTTGAAGTTCGCGTACCGTACCCTATCTCAACGGAATCGCAGGAACCTCCAAACTCTCCTGGGCAATCTTACAACCCGAGAGGTATTGTTCGCAACAGAGCATCAGGTCCGCCATCAGTTTCGGCAACCGTGATGCAAGGTCTTCAGCTGGGAATTCTGGGAACACACGCCTTAGTTCGAACCGCCTTCAGTCCCTCAGGACAGTTAGGTTTCTGAAAATTCGAGGGGCATAAACTTTTCAGGCTGCTTCTTGAGGAATTATGGTATGCGTTCCCGGAATTCAATGACGACGCTCCAGACAGAAGGAGCCCCGCAGAAGTCGGGAAGGGCGAGTTCGCCCAGGTTCTTGATCGAGATGCGGAGTTCAGTCATGACCACCTCCTACCCACACCATTCTTGGCCAAGGAGTTTGGCTTACTGGATCACGATGCGGCTTGCTCTCTCTTCTCCGCGTACGTCAGCAGGAACACGACTTCGGTCAGCCATTTCCGGAAGGATTCGTTGTCGCTGAATTGCTTGAATAGCTCGGTATCATCCTTGAGAAGCGCGGTCATCACGCGAACAAGCGCCTTGTCGTGCTCGATGCGGGCATTCTGCTTGTCGGAGTGTCGAATCGCATTCTGATAAGCGATGTCTGCCGAAACACGCGCCGGGATGTCTTCTGTAATCAGCTTCTGGACTCGGTCCTCGTCCGTCCACTCGATCCCTCCGAACTGATCGTTGAACGCTTTCAGAATGTTGCTCAGCCAGTCCAGTTCCGGCTCTGGCTTGTGACCCCCTTCGCTCATCGGCACCGGACCGATCTCAGCGTCCTCATCGGATAGTTGTATCCGGATCGCAGCCTGCTTCTCGGCGCGATAGCTGTCCATATCGATCGCTTCGAGGATCCCTCTCGAAAGGTCTTCCTCGATCGGCGCCGGGAGCTTGGGGATGAGGAAGTTGAGGAAGATCGACAGCTTCTCCCATTCCGCGTTGGTGTACGGAAGGATCGAGGCAAGGAAGCTGTATGTTCGCACGAACGCTTTCGCTTTCCCCTTGACTCCCACCTGCCCATCCTCGTCGAGATTATTGTAGGTCGCGACACAGGCATCGAGGATCGGATCCAGCTGCTCTCGATTTGCACCATCAAGGTAGAGCGCCACGAACTCATCGACCTGCTCCCGAGAGTAGATCTGATACCCATCCAACTCGCCCTTGAGGTCATGCAACTTGTTCGGATCCGTCTCCTCACTGAGGATCGTCGTCCGATAGTAGCCGGCAAAAGCGGTCTCGATTGTCTCGGCGTCGTTCAGAAAGTCGAGCACGAAAACTTCGTGCTTCTGCGGATGGGCTCGATTGAGACGCGACAGCGTCTGCACCGCCTTGATCCCCGACAGCGGTTTGTCGACGTACATCGTGTGCAGGAGCGGCTCGTCGTAGCCGGTCTGAAACTTCTCCGCGCAAACCAGGAAACGGTAGGGGTCCTCCTGGATCTTGTCGGCGATCTTGTTGCTGGGAAAGCCGTTGATCGACACCTCGGTGACATTCACCCCACCGTACTCGTGCTCTCCGGAGAACGCGACGATCGCCCGGTACGGGCTCTTGCGCTCCTGGAGATAGTCACGAATCGCGTAGTAGTACTGGAGTGCCCGTTCGATCCCGCTGGTCACCACCATCGCGCGCGCCTGACCGCCGATCTTCCCAAGGCCGATCACCTGTTCGTGAAAGTGGTCGACCATGATCTCGGCTTTGGTTCGGATGGCATGATCGTTCGACTCGATGTAGCGTCGCAGCTTCTTACGGGCTTTCTTGGTATCAAACTGCGGATCGGCCTCGACCGTCTTGATCAGCCGGTAGTAGCTGTGGACAGGGGTATAGCTCTTTACCACATCGAGGATGAAGCCCTCCTGTATCGCCTGCTTCATCGTGTAGCAGTGGAACGGCACATGGCGAACCTTTCCGTCAGCAGTAGGAACCGGCTCGCCGAAGATCTCCAGCGTCTTGTTCTTCGGTGTGGCAGTGAACGCAAAGTAGCTCGCGTTTTCTAGCATCTTCCGGCTCTCCATGATCCGGTTGATCTTGTCCTCAAACAGTTCGGGTTCATCTGCCGCGGCACCTGACAGGGCCATGCTCATCGCCGCCGATGTGCGCCCGCCCTGGCTCGAATGGGCTTCGTCAATGATGATCGCAAACGTTCGTCCGCTATGTTCAGAGCCGATCTCGTCGAGGATGAACGGGAACTTCTGCACCGTGGTGATGATGATCTTCTTCCCGCTCTCGATGAACCGCCGCAAGTCGCCAGAGTGCGCGGCGTGTCCAACCGTCGCGCTCACCTGAGCGAACTGCTTAATCGTGTCCCGAATCTGTCGGTCGAGAAGAATGCGATCTGTGACAACAATGATCGAATCGAACACGTCGCGATCTTCTTTGCGAAGGCCAATCAACTGATGTGCCAGCCAGGCGATCGAGTTCGACTTCCCGCTCCCGGCCGAGTGCTGAATCAAGTACCGCTTGCCAGCGCCGTGCTCGGCTGCATCGGCCAGCAGCTTGAGGACCACATCGTGCTGGTGGTAGCGTGGGAAGACCTGTTTCCGCCGCTTTTTGCCCGTCTTCTCATCGCGCTTCTCGACGATCTGCGCGTAGTTCTCGAGGATGTTGGTCAGACTCCTCGGGGCGAGAATCTCCTTCCACAAGTAGTCGGTCTTCAGTCCGTCCGGATTCGGCGGATTGCCTGCACCATCGTTGTACCCCTTGTTGAACGGAAGAAACCACGATGCCTTCCCCCTAAGGTGAGTGCACATCCGCACCTCATGATCGTCGACCGCGAAGTGCACAACGCAACGGCCGAACTGGAACAGCAGTTCGCGGGGATCGCGATCCCGCCGGTACTGCTGGATTGCGTCGTCAACCGTCTGCTTCGTCAGGCTGTTCTTCAACTCAAACGTCGCAATCGGCAGACCGTTGATGAACACACACAGGTCGAGGGCAAGCTGTGTTTCGTCGCGGCTGTAGCGCAGCTGCCGCGTCACCGAGAACCGATTTGCTTCGTACCGCGCGACGGCCGCTGAGTTGTCCGGTGACGGTGTGCCGTAGAACAGGTCGATCGTGTGCGATCCGTGCTTGATCCCATGTCGCAGGACGTCAATCACGCCACGCCGCGTGATCTCGCCCTGCAGTCGCGCGAGGAACTTGCGCCGTGTCGGGCTGTCGTGATCGAGATCGAAAGCATCAAGGACATCGGGCTGCGTCGCCGTCAGAAAGGCGCGAAGCTGAACGAGATCGACAGCGTACTCACGATCGTAGTCGCGCGGATCGCCGAGAAGGTAGCCCAATCCACCGTATGCTTCGGGAAGATCGGCCACACGACTCGAATCGTCAATCCCTGCGCCCAGGGGCAATCCGGTCAGCGCGGAGACAATGAGATTCTCCAGCCCTCGCTCACTCGTGTCGGTTGTCATGCCTTGTCCTTTGCGGGTGCCGCCCACGTGTACCGCGTCCGCAGTTTGTTACCCCACTCCGGGCGCAGGTGACCGTCGTGCTGCAGCCGACCTACGACGATGCCGGCATCGATGCCCAATTGGCGAGCAAAGCGCCCGACTGAATCCGGATAGAAGTTTCCCGTCTTCACGAAGCGTCTGTAGGCAGGAGGCGATACCAGCTGATCCCGTGCGAACGCTTCGGCTTGCGCTTCCTGTTGTTCCTGGTCGGGTGATGGCGACCCGTTCTCGATGAAGATGTCGCGTTGCCCGTGCAGGAGGACGTGCCCAAGTTCGTGGAACAGGCTGAACCAGAAGATGTCCGCCCAGCAGCAGCGGATCGTCAGCATGAGCACAGCCTTATCGCGACTGAGCCAGAACGTCGCGCCGTGGGCTTTTGTGCCCGGGAAGTGAGGAACGATCAGCAGTGCCACCCCGTACTCCGCCAGTAGCGCGCGCAGGGCTGCCTGGAACTGATCTGGGGTTTGGAGTGTCATGGCACGGATCGTATCCAGTGAGGACTCCAGCCTGGACTGATCGAACGGCTCACACACGATCTCCTCCGCTCGGAGTTCGCCCATCCGTAGCCAAGACGCCACCGCGTGTGGCTTGACCGGTGCCGCACCCGCTTTCCCGACCCGGAATGCGGCCTGATATCGCTGTACCCCCTGTGCGGAGACGGAAGTCAGCGAGGCCACACCAAAGAAGCGTTGCAGATCGCGGACCTTATCGCGACGAGCTGACAGCTTCTTGACGAGACCGAGCCTGGCGAGTTCGCTGTAGCAAAACGGCGTCAGAAGCTTGATCTCTTCTGCAAGCTGTTGTTCTTCTGCTTGGCGAGCAAGTGCCAGACGGTACTCGGACTCAAGGCCGAGCCAAATGTTGGCAGGCACACCGACAACCTTTTCCAGCTGCATGGCTGTCTCCGGCGTGATGACCTTAGACCCTTTGAAGATGGAACTCATCTTGGTGGCGGGTCGCCCCATTCGGCGGGCCAGCTCGTCCTTGGTCATTCCGAGTTCGCCGATGACTTCCTCCAGATACCCGCCCGGCGGTACAGCCAAATCGGAATGGAGTTCCTTTTCAGTCGCCATAGTGCTTGCTCACCTCCTTGATGCGGGCAATCTCTAGAGCCTCGCCCTCCAATGTAAAAATCAGCCGCATTTGCCCTGTGAGTGTGATCGACCATTCTCCCTTTCGATCTCCTTTAAGCGGATGGCAATCGATAGCGGGGAGCTTCTCCAGCTGTTCAATATCTGTCGCGTGCTTGATGATGTTGATGCGTTCGATGTAGCGAGTTGCCACGGCTTGACCATATGCCCGGATCGCCTTCTTCGAGTCCTCGTACTCGCGCTCCAGCATGCGGGTCCGGAACGTCACCTCCACGGACGTCCTCCGCTTCCGCTATTATTCTTCACCCCTGAGGTAAAGAACAGTCTATCCGCTTCAGGGATCAAAGTCAATAGATGGCACTGCTGGTAGGGACTCCATAGGCACTTCCGCCTACTCATCCCCGTCCGCCTCGGGCTCTTCGTCGCCGATCACGGCGTCGGCCTCGTCGGGCATGAGCTCATCGAGTTCGCCTTCCTTTTTAAGATCGTCAGATCGTTTGGGAAGTGATGCCGCCGCTTCGCGGACATCAAGCTTGCCGGTGACGACATCGGCGATCAGGCGTGTGTGGTACTCGCGGATGAGGTTGATCTCCCGTTGCGTTCGCTCAGTGGCTTCGTCGACGCTCTTTATCGTCCTGCGAAGCTGATCAACGATACGCTGCTGCTCGACGGCGGGGGGTACTGGTAGGCGGATGTCATAGAAGTCGTCCGTGTACAGCCGCCATAGTCCTTCAACAATTCCTTTGGCTCGGACTCGCAGCTCGCGCCTGCAAGCTGGGGATCGAAGAACATGCTCGAAGTACCCTACCGCCATGGCGCGAATCGGTCTGAGGACTGTGTAATCTGGACTGATCACACCAGGCTGCCTGGCGAGGGCAAACACTCCAAGATGTGCCTTGAGACGATTTAGGACCAGATCTCCCTTCTCGCACAGCTTTGCTCCTGCATAGGACTCGGAAGCCAGAGTTCGCTGCTCAACCATCCTGCTTGGAACAAGTCCCAGTTTCTGGCTCATGGAGAGGTGCGTTTCTTCACCCAATGCCGAACGAATATCGACCTCACGAAGTAGATAGCGCGCTCGAAGGATCCCCCAATGCTGCGGCACTTCCCCCAACCAGTCTACGCCGGAGGGTTTGAGGGGGACGGTGGGGTCGAGGCCGCGGGTGACAGCACGGTGGATGATGGCCTGCTTCTGCTCCTCCAGCAGGGCGATCAGTCGCCGCTTCGCCCGGATGTATCGCCGGATTCGCCGATCGACGTAGTCAATGAACCGCACGATGGCCGCTTGCTCACCATCCGATGGTACAAACAGATTCAGGTCAAGCAGGTCGGAAGGGCCAAGAGTTGATCGCACTCCTGCACCAAGCTGGTTGTAGACATGCCTTTCCCAGAGGTCCAGGAACTGCATGTGGAAGAAACGAATGTCGAGACACGCGTGAGGAACGAGTCGAATGTAGGCTGAACTCATGATCCCATCTTCGTGGACTAACCCTACTCTGCTTGTCCTCAGATTCTCCAGATCGATCAGCTTGAATACCAGATCGCCCTTTCCGAAGTGCTGGTATGTCGCGTAGTCCTTTGGCACAAGCCCCTCGGGCGAATCCGGATCGTTGTTGACGACGCCCCTCAGCGTAAGTGATAGCACATTGGTACTTCGATGTCCGATATTCAGTTCCTTCTCTTGCCGGAAAAGCCACTTCGTCCGCCGCACCTCCCAATGCTCCGGCACCTTCCCCAGCCATGGCACGCCGGAATCCTTCATCGCGGGATAGGGCTTGAGCTTCGCTACCGATGTCATAGCTTCAATACCTGCTCAAACCACGCGATGGCGGCCTCGCCATCTTTCTGCGTGATCTCATCCACGGCACGGCTGTGGCGAATGCTGTTCCGGAGGCTCGCCAGCTGGCCAAAACGTTGCGCAAGATTCTCTTTGCTGCCGAACTGGACCTGGAACCGATCCCACAGCGCCTTGCTCACGATGGTCTGTTCCAGCTCACGCAGATCGCTGAATTCGAGCGCCCCCGTCAGCGTGCGTTGGTGTTCCATGTCCAGCGCGGGATTCTTCCGCGCCGCGGCCTGGAGGCGCTCGCGGATCTTCTGTCTGATGTGCTCCGGCAACTGAGACACGTCGTTCCCGAGCTGATCAACAATGACCTCACGCAAGCGCAATTCAAGGTTTTCGACCTTGGTATCCAATTCGCGAAGGTGCGGCGACAGATCGAGCCGTTCTTTGATCAGGAGGGTTTCGATTGCTTCTTGAATCGTCCGCTGACGCTCGGCAATGAATGCCTCGAAATCATCAGGCGTGAAGGGATCGCGGAGCAGGATCTCCAACGCAAGCGGGGAGATGAAGTGAGACTCCAGCACGGCGCGAGTCCGATCAAGGCCGTTCTGGTCGATCATCTCGCGCAAGTACGTGTTTGGAAGCCGATCGTTGATCACATGGCGATTGGTCTCCGCAGTCAGTGGCGTTCGGTTGAGGATCGTATCTATGGTACCGCTCGTCAGGTTCTGGACGCCCCAGCTCTTGGGGACAATGTGGTGGTCATCAAGATCGCCGTACTGGGGCACCGTGCCTGTCATCCAATCTCGCGCACCTTGGAGAACCAGCAAGTTGAACACGCCGTTGTAGACGGAAGATCCGCGCTTAACCTCTCGACGGAGGTCCAAATTGCGGAAACGCGTCTTGAACTCGCTGATCAGCGCAGGCTCTGCTGCGTCGGTAGAGAACCATTCCCGCACACCGAGGAAATCCCTCGCACTGGTGGATTCAACCGAGCCCGAATAGCGATTGGTGAAAACACTGGCCCAGTACCAATAGCGAATCTTCCTCTGCGCATCGAGTTGATGTGTGGGATCAAGCTTCCGCGTCACCGTCTGGAGCGCGGAGAACACGGGCAAGATGGAAACATACGGAAGGTAGTCCGATGAGATGGCCCCGAATTCCTGTGGGTGGCGCAGTAGGCGGATCGCATTCTCCAATGCTTCAACAGCCTCGTTCCACCGGGTCTCGAATTCCTCTACGTGTGGTACTAAGACCTCCTTCCGGCGTGTTCCATCCGAGTCACGGACAGTCTTCTCCTGCCCAGGGAGCAAGTAGTAGAGGTACTTCGGCGAGCAATAGGCTTGCTTGAGAATCGATATCACCTGGAGGACATACACGTCCATTCGCTCTGTGTCGATGAAGCTCAGACGGGGGGCAGCATCCCGGAACATGTGCTTCAGTTGAAGCCCTTTTGGCTTCAGCATCGCGTTGAAGAGATCGAAGACGTCGAGACGAACACCCTTGCTGTTCGTTTGCGTGAAGATGTCGCACACCTTGCCCACTTCGAGATCCTCATCCAGTTCGACGTAGACGATCTGGTATAGCTCCATAAGACTCTTGAGGTGTTGGCCAAACGCTTTCGCATTCTCGGCGTGCGTCTCAGCGATCTGAGCCAGGTGCTCATCTTGTTCGTGTCCAGCTTTCTCGCTCCAGTACCTCTCGTATCCCTGAGCCCAATCGGACAGCGCCCAACCACTCTGCCCAACGACAGCTAGGGGGAAGATGTGCTTCTCGAACTGCTCTTCGCTGTTCTCCAAAATCCTTGCCCAGCCTTTCGCCCATTCGTAGTGGAAGGCATCTTCGTAGGCCTCCTCCATGAAGCGATCGACCCGGATGTAGAACAGGAAGCGATTGACTCGATTGGGAAGGGGAACGTCGGGCCCAAAGAAGGTGTAGTGCATCGCGGTAAGACGCTGCTGCCCGTCGAGAACGATCTGCGCGCGCTTCCCGGCACCATCGTAGCCGTAGATCGGCTCGCATGAGAGAGCGTCGAAGTTCTCTTCTCTGCCCTTCCAAAGAAGGAGGCTGCCGATGTAGTAGTCGAGGAAGATCGATCGCATCAGCTCGTTGATGTCCCATGGCTTCCACTCGAACTCTCGTTGGAAGTCCGGAATGACGAACCGTCCTTCACGGAGCCAATCGACGAGGCCAGTTAGGCTGACATGATCCGGTTTCTGTGCACCCTTCACGTTGTCCCTCCAACGATCTCATCGAGCAATCCTTCGGTTTCCTTCTCCACCGCCAGGATGTCCGCACGAATCTCCTCGAGCGGACGGAGCAGTTGCGGCTTATAGAAGTAGCGGGTGAACGAGATCTCGTATCCGATTTTGATCGAGGACTCGACGATCCAGGCATCCGGAGCGTACGACAGAACTTCACGGCAGATGAACGCCTCGATGCCGCCCTCTTCCAGCAGTGGGATCTGCTCGGTGTCGCGCAGATCGGTGTCGTGCTCGTACTCCACGACGACGGATTTGCCGTCGATGCTCGCGGGGAACAGGCCGCGAAGCGGATCGGGCTCCGTGCCCTTCTTGTGGATCTTCTTGATGATCGGCGGCGCATCTTCGCTGCGTTCGGCCGTCTCCTTGAGCCGCTTGATGTCGGCTGCCTTATACGCTCGGTTTGGGTCTGTCCCCACAAGCCGCAACGGCCTCTCGACGGTCACCTTCCAGTAGCCGAACGCTTGGTTGGGGAAGATCCTTGACTGCTCGGTCTCCTCGAAGGCGCGAAACACCTGGCAGATGCGATCGATGTCTTCATCGGACAGCTCACAGTTCTTCTTGCCGAGGTTCTTTCGCAGAGGCTGGTACCACTGCGTGGCATCGATGAGCTGCACTTTGCCCTTGCGATGCTCGGGCTTGCGGTTAGAAAGCACCCAGATGTAGGTGGCTATGCCGGTGTTGTAAAACATGTTGAGCGGCAGCGCGACGATGGCTTCGAGCCAGTCGTTCTCGATGATCCAACGACGGATATTGCTCTCGCCTTGGCCAGCATCTCCGGTGAACAGGGAGCTGCCGTTGTGGACTTCAGCAATGCGGCTACCAAGCGGCGTCTCGTGCTTCATCTTGGAGAGCATGTTGGCGAGGAACAGCATCTGACCGTCGCTTGATCGGGTGATGAGGGAATATTCAGGATCGTCGGCGTGGGTGATCTTGAAGCGAGGATCGGTCATCCCCTTCTTGCCGCCCATCCGTTCAAGATCGCTCTTCCAGCTCTTCCCGTACGGCGGATTGGAGAGCATGAAGTCGAACTCCCGCGCGCGGAAAGCGTCGTTGGAGAGCGTCGAGTATTCCGGACCACCGATGATGTTGTCGGCCGCATCCCCCTCACCCTTGAGCAACAGGTCGGCCTTGCAGATGGCGTAAGTCTCCGGATTGATCTCTTGACCGTAGAGGTGCGTTGCCACCTGCTTTCCGTGCTCCTCGGCCAACTGCTGAAGCGTCTCCTCCGCGACCGTCAGCATCCCACCGGTTCCGCAGGCACCGTCGTAGAGGAGATACGTGCCGGACTCGATCTTGTCAGTGATCGGGAGGAAGATGAGCTTCGCCATCAGCTTGACGGCATCACGCGGCGTCCAGTGCTCGCCGGCCTCCTCGTTGTTCTCCTCGTTGAAGCGCCGAACCAGCTCTTCAAAGATCGTTCCCATAGCATGGTTATCGAGGCCTGGCAGGCGGATCTCGCCATCGGCGGTTCGGATGGGTTCGGGAGACAGATTTATGGACGGATC
>Ga0315538_1001431_pt1 | contig 14208 bp, 12 predicted proteins | sample SalMarSW160230MG_2_FD_203834 | JGI IMG/M metagenome (GOLD analysis project Ga0315538, IMG submission 203834) | Salt marsh sediment microbial communities from the Plum Island Ecosystem LTER, Massachusetts, United States - Salt Marsh Sediment SW1601-230 ...
TGCTCCGGTGGCGTAGACGACAACTACGCCTTCAGCTACGTGGACGGCACGGTGACGGTCACCCAGGCCACCCTCACGGTCACGGCGTCCTCGGACACCATGACCTACGGCGGCTCGGTGCCGGTGATCACGCCGTCCTACTCGGGCTTCCTCAACGGCGACGACGCGGGCGATCTGACGACTGAGCCCACCTGCTCGACCACCGCTACTTCCACAAGCGACGTGGGCAGCTACCCCTCGAGCTGTTCCGGTGGCGTAGACGACAACTACGCCTTCAGCTACGTGGACGGGACGGTGGACGTGACCAGGGCCATGCTCACCGTGACCGCCTCGAGCGAGACGATGGCCTACGGCGATCCGGTGCCGGCGATCACGCCGTCGTATTCCGGCTTCGTCAATGGCGACGACGCCTCTGATCTGACGACCGAACCCACCTGCTCGACCACCGCCACCAGCAGCAGCCCTGCCGGAGTCTATCCGTCCAGCTGCTCGGGCGGCGTCGACGACAACTACGACTTCAACTACGTGGACGGCACGGTGACGGTCACTCAGGCCACGCTGACCGTGACCGCCTCCTCGGACACCATGACATACGGCGGGTCGGTGCCGGCGATCACGCCGTCGTATTCGGGCTTCGTCAACGGCGATGACCCCTCTGATCTGACGACCGAACCCACCTGCTCGACCACCGCCACCAGCACCAGCGACGTGGGCAGCTACCCCTCGAGCTGCTCGGGTGGCGTAGACGACTACTACGCCTTCGTCTACATGGACGGCACGGTGACGGTCACTCAGGCCACGCTGACCGTGACCGCCTCAAGCGCGACCATGACCGAGGGTGACCCCGTGCCGCCCATCAGCCCTATCTACAGTGGCTGGCTCAACAGCGACGACGCCTCTGATCTCACGACCGAGCCGACGTGCTCGACCACGGCCACCAGTGGCAGCCCGGCCGGTTCGTACCCCTCGAGCTGTTCGGGCGGTGTGGACGACAACTATGCCTTCAACTACGTGAACGGCACGGTGACGGTGGATCCGGCCCCCACGCCGACGCCCACTCCCACGTCTACTCCCACGCCGACGCCCACGCCGACGCCCACGCCCACGTCTACTCCCACGCCCACGCCGACGCCCACGCCGACGCCCACGCCGACGCCCACGCCGACGCCTACGCCGACTGCCGGCACGGCCGACATCACCCTCTCCAGGGAGATCGTGCCTGACGGCGAGCAGGTCACGGTCTACGGCACCGGCTACCTCCCCGGCTCGACGATCGAGATCACGCTGGGTGGCAACACGACCCCGCCGCTGTGCACGGTCGTGGCCGACGCGTCCGGCAACATCGAGTGCGAGATCACCGTTCCGGGAGGCACGGCCCCAGGCGACTACGAGGTCATGGGCGCGGGCACCGGAGCCGACGGCCTGCCGGCCAACCCGACCGAGAACCTGACCGTTCCGCCGCGCTTCACTCCTCCGCCGACCTCGGTACCCGACGGCGGCGGCGGCCAGGAGCCCTACCTGCCGGCCCTAGTGGCCCTGATGGCTCTACTGTCGGCCTGCCTCGTGGCCTGCCTCCGGATCCAGGGCTCCGAGCGGCCCAGGTAGCCGCCGGACCGCAGCGCGTCTGCCAGGGAATCGGCCGGGGTGTAGATTCCGGCCCGTGGCAGCCACGATACTGATTGTCGAAGACGAATACGCGGTGGCGCGCGGTATCCAGTACGCGCTCCAGCAGGAGGGCTACCAGGTAGCTGTCGCCCGGGACGGCGAAGAAGGCCTGGAGTTCGCCCTGCGCGAAGCGCCCGACCTGATCGTGCTGGACGTCCGTCTCCCGGGCATCGACGGCTTCGAGGTCCTGCGCCGGTTGAGGGCGGGCGCATCCAAGGCTCCGGTCCTGATGCTGACGGCGCGCGACGAGGAGATGGACAAGGTCGTCGGCCTGGAGCTGGGGGCGGACGACTACGTGACCAAGCCCTTCGGTCTGCGCGAGCTCATGAGCCGTATCAAGGCCCTTCTGCGCCGCGCCTACGGCGGGCTCTCCGACGCCGGCGGCGGCCGCGTGCTGCGCCACGGCGACCTGCTGATCGACCTCGAACGGCGCCGTGTGCAACGGGGCGAGCGCCGCGTCTCGCTGACGGCCACAGAGTTCGAGATCCTGCGCCACCTGGCCAGCCGGCCGGGGCGGGTCTTCTCCCGGCGCGAGCTGCTGGAGCTGATCCGCGACTACGAAGCTCTGGACCAGGACGAGAAGACGATCAACGTCCACGTCAGCCACCTGCGCGAGAAGCTGGAAGACGATCCCTCGAGCCCTCGCTTCGTTCTGACGGTGCGCGGGGCGGGGTACGCCTTCGCGGAGCGCTGAGGTGGCCGCCCGGCGCGCTTCGTCCGGCGAGCCAGCCGAGCCCGAGACGGAGGCGCCGCAAGCCCCCCCGTCTCGATCGCCGCGACGGCAGGTGCCGCGCCCGGCATTGCCTCCGCCGCCATTGCCGCGAACCTTCCAGGGCCGCCTCCTGCTGGCCTTCGTGGCCGTCTTCATCGTCGCCTTCGGCATCGTCTCGGTGGCCACGGTCATCGCCCTGGACGCCAACCTTCGCAGTCAATCGCGAACCACGCTCGAGTCGCGCGCTCGGGCCGTGGCGGCGGTGATCCGAGTTCAGGCCGAGGCGGCCGCCTCCGGCAACCCCTTCTCGCAGACTGTGGTCTCGGCCGGGGGCGTGCTCAACGCGGACGTTCGCGAGCTGGTCGAGGCGTCCTTGCCGGACGTCGCCGACGACGTCGCCCTGGCGGACGTGCGCCTGCGGTTCGGGCTGCCGTCGGCAACGACGGGCGGAGGCACGGCCTTCATCCCGGCCGTCTCGCCGTCCACCTTCACCGCTCAGCTCACCCGCCCGCCCAGCCCCGGGCAGGCGCGCGATTCGGTCGGCTACGCCGAGAAGTTCACCTTCGAGGACCCCAACGGAGTGCGACCGACGTGGATGCTCGAGGTCAGCCTGTCGGCGCCCTACACGACGCGAGCCAGCACCATCGCAGCCGTGGTGGGCCTGCTGGCCGCGACTTCCGTCGCGCTGCTCGGGCTGGCGCTGGTGATCTCGGCCATGCTGGCCCGCCGCTTCACCGCTCCGCTGCGCCGGCTCACGGAAGCCGCCCGCGCCCTGGCCGAGGGCGACCTGGATCGCCGCGTCCCGGCCGACTCCGCTTTCACCGGAGCGCGCGAGATCGCCGAGCTGTCGCGCCAATTCAACACCATGGCCGCCCAGGTCCAGGAGACGATGGATGCCATCGTCGCCGACCGCGACCGCAGCCGCGAGTTCCTGGCGGATGTCTCCCACGAGCTGCGGACGCCGCTGGCGGCGCTGCGGACGTTCAACGAGCTGCTCCGTGAGAAGGCCGGGCAGGATGCGGAAGCCCGGGCGGAGTTCCTCGAGGCGACCGGACAGCAGATCGAGCGACTGGACTGGCTCGCCCAGAACCTGCTCGAGCTTTCGAAGCTGGACAGCGGCCTGGTCAATCTCGACCTGCGCCCCGACGACCTGCGGGCCACCGTCCAGTCTGCCGTGGAATCGGTGGAGGTAGCGGCCCGGCGGCGCGGAGTCAGCCTCGAGACAGAGGTGCCCAACGCGCCTCTCGTAATCCGCCACGACCCGCCGCGGATCGGACAGGCGGTCGGCAACCTCGTCGGCAATGCCGTCAAGTTCACGCCGCGCGGGGGCTCAGTACGGCTGGTGCTCACGCCCCATCGGGGCGGGGCCATGATCCGGGTCATAGACACCGGGATCGGCATCGACGCCGAGGAGCTACCTCACATCTTCGACCGGTTCTATCGTGGGTCGCGAGCCAGCGAGGCGCGGGGCAGCGGCAGCGGCCTGGGTCTGGCCATCGTCCGCTCGATCGTGGACATGCACGGGGGCAGGATCGCCGTCGACAGCAGGCTGGACCACGGCACGACGTTCACCGTCACGCTGCCGGCCAATCTGAGAACGCCGGCCGGGGCCAAGCAGGGCGCCTGAGGGCCCCTTCGATGGTGGCGGATTCTTCATCGCAACCCGACTCGAACCTGAACCGGCGGCGCGTCAGGCTTTCCCTGAGCCGGAGGTGGACCGATCCGTCAGGGTCCGTCGCGGGCGCGATTCCGCATCTTTGACTAGCATTCCGGCAAGGACAAGATCAGGGTAGACGCCACCTCATGAGCCAATCGAGCGACCCGAGCGAAGGGTCACAGCCGGACACCTCTGTCGCTCGCTACGAGCCGCAGCCCGAGCCGCGGCCCCGTTGGGCCTCCGGCCTGGCGGTGCCGCAGGCAACTCCCGAGAACTGGTTCGAGCCCGACGCATCTCCGCCGGCGGAGACGGCGCGCGGCTCGAGGCTCTCCGGCCGCGGCCTGGCGGGCGTGCTGATGGCCAGCTCGCTCCTGGGATCGATCCTCGGCGGCGGCGGGATGTACCTGGCTCTGCGCGAGTTCGGCGCTCTTGACGCTCCGCCCGTCAGCCCGGCGCCGGTGGCCACCGCCGCGATCGTGGTTCGGCCCGAGTACTCGACGATCGTCCAGGCGGCGCAACGGGTGATGCCTTCGGTGGTCCTGATCGAGACCAGCGGGCCGCTGGGACAGGGCATCGGCTCCGGGATCGTCTACGACACCGCGGGCTGGATCCTGACCAACAAGCACGTCGCCTCGAACACCAGCCGCATCGACGTCAATCTGTCCGACGGGCGGCGCTACACGGCCGACGTCTACGGCCTGGACACCCTGACCGACCTGGCCATCCTGCGCATCAAGGGCGCGACCGGCCTGACGGCCGCCCAGATGGGCGATTCGACGAACCTCCAGGTAGGCCAACTGGCCATAGCCATCGGCAGCTCGCTCGGCACCGACTTCCCCAGCAGCGTCACCACCGGGATTATCTCCGCCCTGGGGCGCGACATCACCGTCGGCAGCGACACGGGCACTACCGCGAATCTGCACGGCCTGATCCAGACCGACGCCGCCATCAATCCCGGCAACAGCGGCGGCCCGCTCGTCGACGGGTCGGGCAAGGTGATCGGCGTCACGACGGCCGCCGCCGCCTCGGCTCAGGGGATCGGCTTTGCCATCCCCATCGACATCGCCAAGCCGATCATGCAGCAGGCCCTCGCCGGGGAACCGTTGTCCCGGCCGTTCATGGGCATCAACTACGTGCCCATCGACCGCGGCGTCGCGACCAGGTACAAGCTGCCGCTCGATCATGGGGCCTGGATCCACCGCGAGGACCAGAGCGGCAGGTCGGTCAACGCCATCCTGACCGACGGCCCGGCCGACAAGGCGGGCATCCAGACCGGCGACATCGTCACCGCCATCGAGGGCTACGGGATCGACTCGACCCATCTTCTCGAGGACATCCTGGTGCGCTACGCGCCCGGCCGAACGGTCAGCGTCGAGGTCTACCGCAGCGGCCAGTACCTGATCTTCCGCGTCACCCTGGGCACAAGGCCGACGACGGGCTAGGCGCCCTTCCGCCGCCTGACGATCTCGACGCCGGCGTGATCGAGTTGGCCGGCCAGGGGAACCGCCGGCTTGCGGAGCCGGACCAGCACTTCCTCGGCGCCGGGCTCGGGCCCCAGCTCCAGAACACGGCTCGCGATCTCCTCGGCCAGGGCTTCCATCAGGTGCTTGCCGGGGCCTTCGATCACGGCCCGGCAGATGCGGAACACCTCGCCGTAATCGACGGTCTGGGCCAGGTCGTCGGCCCGGCCGGCCGGCGCCAGATCCCGCACGACCTCGACGTCAACCTCGAAAGGCTGAGCCGAAGCCCGCTCGGCATCGCCCACCCCGTGCCGGCCCGGGAAGACCATGTTGGTCAGGATGATGCGATCGCTCACAGTGGCGCACCTCCTCTCACGATGGCGTCGCACATTCTGGCGGCGCGGTAGTTGGCCCGCACGTCGTGGACGCGGACGACGTCCACGCCGGCCGCGACCGCCAGGGCGGTGGTCGCCAGCGTAGCCTCCAGCCGCTCCTCGGGAGGGGCGCCGCCCAGGACCTTGCCCAGCGTGGACTTGCGCGACGTTCCAAGCAGCACCGGGTGTCCCAGCGCCCGCAGGTCGGCCAGGCGGCGCATCGCCTCGAGGTTGTGCTCGGGTGTCTTGCCGAAGCCGAAGCCCGGGTCGACGAGCAGGTTGTTGGGCTGCACGCCCAGCGCCTTCGCCCGCACGAGCGAGACCCGCAGGTCGGCCAGCAGCTCGGCGGCGAAGTCCTCGTACTCCGGCCGTTCGCGGTTATGCATGACGATCAGTGGCACCTGGCGCTCGGCGGCCAGGCGGGCCATGGAGTCGCCCTTGCCGGTGCCCCAGACGTCGTTGAGGAGGACGGCCCCGGCGTCCAGGGCGGCGGCCGCGACCTCGACCTTGGAAGTGTCGATGCTGATGACCGCGTCCGGGACGGTGCTGCGGATGGCGGCGATCGCCGGCAGGACGCGGTCCAGCTCCTGCCGAGCCGAAACCGGCTCGTGCCCCGGCCTGGTGGATTCGCCTCCCACGTCGACGATGTCGGCCCCCTCCTCGATCATGTGCCCGGCCTGGGACGCGGCCGCCCGGGCCGGATCGCCGGCGTCCCCGGCCAGCAGGCCGTCGCCCGAAAACGAGTCGGGAGTGACGTTGACGATGCCCATGATGAAGGTTCGCCTGCCCCACTCGAAGAGCGTGGTCCCGATCCGGGTCGGCGGCAGAGCGATGGGAGCCCCGGGCGGGGGGCCCGCAGGGCGGGTAGCGGCCGGTGCGTCGGGGACGGGCTTCATCACGGCTGGGCCTCCGGGCTTGTGAGCGGCGGCAGCGCCGGGAGCGGCGGGTCGGGCACCAGCCGCGGGTCGTCGACGAGTATGGCTCGGGCCTCGCCAACAAGATAGAGCGAGCCGGCCACGATCACGGGGCCCGGTTCCATGGCCGGGCCCAGGGCCTCCTCCAGGGCGGCCCTCACGCTCGGAAGCGCCAGCGCGGCTCGGGCCTCCGAGGCAGGCCGTCCACGCGACGTGACCGCCGAGGTCGCGGCGGCCTCCGCCACGGCCTGCCACCGGGCAGCCAGCGCCTCCGCGGGCAGAGCCCGGCTGGCCTGCGGAGCGGTGCATATGACTCGAGCTCCGGCCAGACACGGCGCCGCGGCAAGCGGGGCCAGCACTCCGTCGACGTCCTTGTCGGCCATGACGGCCAGGACCAGCGCCGGCCGGCCGGGACGCAGATACGGCGCCAGGTCCTCGATGGCGCCGGCCAGAGCCACCGTCCCGGCCGGGTTGTGGGCCCCGTCCAGCAGCACTTCGCGCCCCCCCGCTTCGACGAGCTCCAGGCGGCCGGGCCACTCGACGCTGGCGTAGCCGTGGCGCCGTGCAGTCTCGTCGATGCGGGCGATCCCCGCCGCCTCCAGGGCGTCGAGAGTGGCATCGGCAGTGGCGACGTTCGCGGCCTGGTGGCGGCCGCGCAGCGCCACTCTGACCCGGTCCATATGTCCCAGCCGGACCTCGATGCCGTCGCGGTCGAAGCCCATCAGCGGCGCCGGCGCAACCGTCGTCAGCGGCGCCCCCACCTGCCGGCAACGGCGCTCGATGACATCCAGGGACTGGCCGCCGGCGCCGGTCACGGCCAGGTCGCCGGGCATGACGATGGCCGCCTTCTCCCGGGCGATCGCTCGGATCGTCGTTCCCAGGCGGTCGGTGTGGTCCAGGGTCACGTTCGTGATCACCGCCACTCCCCCGTCCCAGGCGTGCGTGGCATCCAAACGTCCGCCGAGCCCCACCTCGACGACCGCCAGATCGATGCCGGCTTCGGCGAACCAGAGGAATGTGGCCGCCGTCAGCAGCTCGAACTCGGTGGGGTCGCCGTAGCGTCGGGCCACTCGATCGACCAGGGCCAGCACCTCGGCTGCGACACGAGCGAAGGTGCCCGGATCCACGACCTCACCGTCGATCTGCAGCCGCTCACGATAGGTGACCAGGTGCGGCTTGGGAGTAGCCCCGCTCCTGTAGCCGGCGGCCTGCAGGGCCGAGGCGACGAGCGCCAGAACGCTGCCCTTGCCGTTGGTGCCGGCGATCAGCGCGCCGCGGAAGGAGCGCTCGGGATGACCCAGCCCGGCCAGGAGAGCTCGCGTCCGCGACAGGCCCAACCGGATGCCGAACCGGCCGCGGGATTGCAGGTCGCGCAGGGCGGCGGCGTAGGCCTGGAGCTCGGCCGCATCGGGCGCGTCAGCAAGCTGATGCGCACGATCGGGTGGGTCATCGATCCCGGGCGGATCGGGCGCGTCAGCAGTCATGGCGGGAGCTCAGGCGGCAGAGGGCAGACCCCTCAATCCTTCGTCAGGTCGTCTTCGTAGAAGACGCACTGGTTGAAGCGCGGCGTCAGGCAGACGTCGTTGACGTAGCCCTGCTCGAGATGCACGCCGCCGCGCAGCTGGCAGCGCGAGATGTTCATCTCCTGGCGGATCAGGGCCTTCAGCAGATGCGGCGCCTGGATGGGGATGGCACCGCGGCTGCCGGTCATGTAGAAGTGCGGGCAGACGTTGCGACGCAGGCTGGGCAGTCCGAACCCGGATCGCGGGGCCGGCAACGGCGGATACCGCCCCGGTCTCGGTAGGTCTCGGCGAGCGGCGACAGGCAGAGGGCGCGGCGCCGGGCGAGAGCCCATCCGGCCAGGCGCCGGGTAGCCGGTCGGGCGCGGGGCGGGCGAGGGGGGCACAGCGGGCGAGGCGGGCGCACCGGGCACGACCTCCCGATCAGCGGACGCAGGGCGCGCTGCCGGGCTCGATCCGGCTACGCGCGGCCTGTCCGGCCTGGAGTCGCGTGCCTGCATCAGAATGCCTCGCTACCCAGAGCCGACGGTCCCGCAGGTCAGCTCTCTGCAGCAGACTACATCCAAAGCCCCGCGTCGCGCACGCCGGTTGCGTTGCGCAGAAGATAGGGGCGGTCTGATGTGGTCGCCTGGCGCAATGGCGGAACGGCGCTGGAATCGTGCCGCTGATGCGAGAATGTGGCCATGCGTGAACGACGAGCGGCCCATGCCAGACCGTTGCCGCCGTCGGCCGACCGCCTCAGAGCGCGCCAGGCCGAGTTCGACGCCAGCAACGAGGACCTGAGCTGGCGCTACCGCTCGCGCCGGACCGGAGAGGGATCGCCGGCCCTCGGCCTGGGGACGGTGACGCTCATCGTCATCCTCGGCGTGGCCACGCTCGTGATCGGCGGCAACCTCCTGGTCTCGGCGGCGGGCCAGCTGGCCGATGCCTTCGACGACGCCCTGGCCCACGTCTCGTCGGCAGCTCCAGCGACCCCCGCTCCCTCTGGAGCCACGCTCGACACGCCGATCCTGAGCGATCCGGAGAACGGGGGCTTCACCAACCAGTCAATCGTGGCCATCTCGGGCAGCGTCCCCGGAGCCGTGGCGGGCAAGACCGGCTACAAGGTCCGGGTCTACGCCATGGGCGGCGACGGATCGCGCCGCCAGGTGGCCGAAGTGGAGATCGGGGCAACGACGCGGTTCACCACCGGCGCCGTGGCGCTGGTCGAGGGTCGCAACAGCTTCGCCGCGTCCATCATCTCGCCCGCCGGCGAGGGCCAACCGTCGCCGATAGTCGTCTATACCCTCGACACCCAGGCCCCTCCCCTGGAGGTGGTCTCTCCGGCCGATGGCAGCCGCCACTCCACGACCACGGTCGCGATCACCGGACGGACGGACGCCGGCTCGACCGTCACCGTCCGGAACCGCAATGCGCCGGGCGGCGGGCTGGCCAACAAGATCGTCGGCGAGGACGGGAACTTCTCGATCACTGTCGCGTTGGTCGCGGGGTCCAACACCATCGACCTGACGGCCACCGACAGGGCCGGCAACTCGACCACGTCCCAGCTGGAGCTCAAGCGTGACTACGGCAAGCTCGCGGCCCATCTGGCGGCATCGCCGGCCAAGTTCGCGGCCAGTGCCACGACCACGCTCAAGCTCTCCGTCCGCGCCACATCCGAAGACGGCAGCCTGCTGGCCGGCGCGACCGTGGTCTACACCGTGACCGTGGAGGGGCTGGGGCCGATCGTCTCGCCGGAGCTGACGACCGATTCGCAGGGCGCGGCTGACTGGCACGTCAGCATATCGGGCGCCGCCCCGGGAATCGGGGCGGCTGGGGTGCTCATTACGACCCCCGACGGGGATCAGGTCGTGGCGACAGTCCGCCTCACGACGACCTGACCAACGCTCGTGCGGAGCGCTAGGGCGTCGCCGTCTCGGTGGGGGCCGGAGTGGGCGTCGGCGTAGGTGTCGGCGTAGGAGCCGGCGTCGGGGTAGGTGTCGGTGTCGGCGTAGGTGCCGGCGTCGGGGTAGGCTCGGGGCCCTTCGATACCACGTAGTCAACCTTGGACCCCTTGGGCAGAGCCACGCCCTGGTACGGGTTGCAGCTGATCACCGAGCCCTCCGGCACCGAGTCGTCGTAGGCGTCGCTTCGGTCGCCGGGCGTAAGGCCGGCCGAGGTCAAGGCGTTCCGCGCGTCCGCCTCCGTGAGGCCGACGATGTTCGGCACGGTGCCCTGGGGAGCGCCCCCTACCACCGTGACGTTGATGGTGTCGCCGCGGTGCATGGCGCTGCCGGGGGCCGGATCCTGCTCGACGATGGTGTTGTCTTCTTCGTTGGTGTCGTTGGCCTTGTAGGCGGGGACGATCTTGAGTTCCAGCCTGTCGGCTTCGGCCTGGGCCTCGGTGATGCTCAGATGAACCAGGTCCGGCGCGTACACGACCGACACCGAGGGCGAGTTGCGGTTCAAGAGCAGGAAGATGGTCAGGCCGATGAGGGTCACCAGGAACAGCGCCAGGAACCCGGCCACCCAGGCCCAGACGCTGATCGGCTCGTCGTCTTCGTCCTGGTAGGACTCGTATTCCACGGGGTTGATGCGGCGTGTGGAGCGCCGGCCGGAATCCAACCCGAACCCGCCCGCGGCTGATTCCTCAGCGTGGCGGCCGTGGGCCGGCTCCGCGTACTCCTCGGCCTCTCCCTCTTCCTCCTCCTCGGACGGGGCCTGAGCCGGCGCCGTGGCGTAGTGGTCGGGGGCGTAGGAAGTACGGGCCATCGGATCGCCGCGGCGAAGCATGGGCGCGACGGGCAGCGGGGCCGCGGCAATCGGCGCCAGGGGAGCGCCGGCCGCGCCTGCGCCCGCCCCCTCCGCCTCAGAGGCCTGGGCGTGCTTCGCGTCCAGGGCCTCGATGGTCTCGTGGAGCGTGTCGGCCATGATGGCCGCCGACTGGAAGCGGCGAGTGACGTCCGGCGCCATGGCCTTGCGGCAGATAGCTTCGATCTCGGGCGGGATGCCGCGGCGGAACTCCGTGGCGCGCGGAGCTGCCTTCGCCTCTCGGGCGGCGCGGATCTCATCGGCCGTCTCCCCGTCCCACGGCACGCGGCCGGTCAGCAGCTCGAACAGGAGCACCCCCAGGGCGTACACGTCGGAGGCGTCCGTCGCGCGGCGGCCTCGGAGCTGCTCTGGGGCAAGGCAGGCGACCTGCTCGGCGTCCATGTCGGGCGGGACGGCGCATTCCTTCAGGGCGCGCGCCAGCCCGAAGTCCGAGACCTTGACCTCAGCCTCGCGCGTGACGATCACCTTGCCGGAGCGAAGACCGCCGTGGACGAGGCCCTGCTCGTGGGCCGCGGCGACGGCGTCGGCCACGATGGCCGTCACGCTGGCGGCGCGGCGAGCCGGCACAGGGCCGTTGCGGCGCAGCAGGGCGCCGAGGCTGTGGCCCTCCACCAGCTCGGTGATCAGGTAGACGCCCTTGGCGTCGCCTCCGAAGTCGTACACGGCGGTGATCGCCGGATGGTCCAGGCGGGCGGCGGCCCGCGTCTGGAGGCGGAGCTCGGCCACGAAGTCGTGATCGCTCGCCAGATCGGGCTTCAAGACGCGCAGGGTGATGTCGGTCTTGTGTTCCTTGTCCTGGGCGCGGAAGACGGTGGAGATCTCGTCCTCGCCGAGTTCTTCGACGAGCTTGTAGCGCCCACCGATCGTCCGTCCGATATCGGCCACGGATAGTCCTCATGGTCCCGGCGCCTATCCGCCGGAGATGTGATGCGACCCCCGGCCGGGCCTCCGGCCGGCCGCTCGAGCCTGTCAGTCCAGGTCGAGCGTCTGCAAGTATCGCCTGAAGTCGCTTCCGATGTCCTGGCGCTGCAATGCCAGCTCAACAGACGCCTTGAGCCAGCCCATCGTTGTGCCGGCGTCGTAGCGCACGCCTTCGAAGGCGTAGCCGTAGACGTCTTGCTCCTTCATGACCGCCTTGATGGCGTCGGTGAGCTGGATCTCGCCCCCGGCACCGCGCGGCGTCTGCTCGAGCTTGTCGAAGACCTTGGGCGTCAGAACATAGCGGCCGATGACCGCCAGATCGGACGGCGCCTCCTCTGGCTCCGGCTTCTCCACCAGGTCGGTCAGCTTGTAGAGACGGGAATCGGGCCCGTCCTTGACGGGCGCGCCGCCGATGATGCCGTAGCGGCGGGTCTCCTCCCGAGGGACCTGCATGACCGCCACGACGGACGAGTGCGTCTCCTGGTAGGCCTCGATCAGCTGACCGATGCAGGGTTTCTCGCCCACGATGACGTCGTCCGACAGGATCACCGCGAACGGCTCGTGGCCCACCAGCTCCTTGGCCACCAGGACCGCGTGGCCCAGGCCGAGCTGCTCCTTCTGGCGCACGTACGAAACCTGGGCCAGATCCGAGATGGCGCGGATCTGACGCAGCATCTCGATGTCGCCCCGTTGCTCGAGGAGGTTCTCCAGCTCGAGGCTCAGGTCGAAGTGATCCTCGATGGCCCGCTTCTGGCTGCTGGTGATGATGATGACCTGCTCGATGCCGGCCGCGACCGCCTCTTCGACCGCGTACTGGATGACCGGCTTGTCTACGAGGGGGAGCATCTCCTTCGGCTGGGCTTTGGTGGCAGGGAGAAACCGGGTTCCCCAGCCTGCGGCCGGGAAGACTGCTTTACGTACTCGCATCGGCCTCAGTCAGTGGCGCCCGACAGGGTTGCCGGGTCGACGAATTGGTGGGCTTCCTGGTGCAACCCGTCGCACAGGCCCAGCCGGCGCTCCTCCAGGGAGAGCCAGACCGGGCGCATGATCTCCCGCACGCTCGAGCGCCTGCAGAAGAGGTAGCCCTGGCGGGCCATCCAGGCCATGACGTGGGACGGGTCGCCGTGGAACTCGAACGGACCGGGGTTGACCGCGCTGGCCTGCGTCCAGTCGACCGCGACTTCCGGAGCCACGACGTCCAGGATGCTGACTCGCCACGGCCGCCCCTCGATGACCTCGCCGCAACCCGCGCAACGGGCAGCGTTCGTATCGCTGAGAACGGTGGGGATCCGGACGCCGTAGAGTTCCATTTGCGGGGTCGATCCTAGCAGGTCCCCGGCGGGCAGGCCGAAAGCGGACGGGAGAGCGGACGCCATGGCAGACGAAGATCGGCCCTCGGAACTGAGCCCGGCCGAGGCCGCACGCGCCCGGCGCCGGGACCACGACACCGAGGCGAAAGCCCGGAAGGGCATGCGCACCGGGCTGGCAAAGCAGTTCAAGCAGATCCTGGATGCCCAGAGCCGTCGGGCCGAGGAAGCGGGCGAGCGGGCTGCTGAGCCGCCGCCAGCCTCAGCCGGAGGCTCGCGCCGGAAGGCATCGGCCCGGAAGGCCGCCCGGCCGCAGGACCGCCAGCCGCGCTAGTCCATCGTGTAGTAGCCGGTGACGTCGAAGATGACTTCGGCCTTGGCTCCCGATACGGCCTCGTAGGTCACCCACAGAGTCCCGCCCGGACCGAGGGGCACAGTGATCCCGTTGGCGGTGTTGGTGTTGGCCTGGAAGTTGAGGGTCGAGGTCGTGGGCGCCGGGATGGGCTGCAGGGGCGTCAGGGCGAAGTAGCCCCTGTAGGTGGCCCTGGTCACCGTCAGGTTGCCGGTCACCGCCACGGCTCCGGCCGGGATGTTCAGGGCCGGATCGGTCGACCGGCCGGTCACCTGGAACATGACCGGGACGTTGTGGGAGAGCTTGCCCGGCACGCCCAGAGACTTGCGGGAGTCCACGATTCGGTTGGGTGTGACCGGGATGTAGGTGGCGCCGCTGGTGTCGGCGATGTAGTAGCCGGTGACGTCGAAGATGACTTCGGCCTTGGCTCCCGATACGGCCTCGTAGGTCACCCACAGAGTCCCGCCCGGACCGAGGGGCACAGTGATCCCGTTGGCGGTGTTGGTGTTGGCCTG
>Ga0315538_1001433_pt1 | contig 14195 bp, 12 predicted proteins | sample SalMarSW160230MG_2_FD_203834 | JGI IMG/M metagenome (GOLD analysis project Ga0315538, IMG submission 203834) | Salt marsh sediment microbial communities from the Plum Island Ecosystem LTER, Massachusetts, United States - Salt Marsh Sediment SW1601-230 ...
GCTACCATTAATTCCCCAAGTAAGCCTAATGTTTCGTCGTCTATAACACCCATGAGACCGAAGTCAATGAGGGAAATTTTGCCATCTTTCGTGATTAGTATATTGCCTGGGTGAGGGTCTGCATGGAAAAATCTGTGCTCAAATATCTGCTTGAAACTAAAATCCACCCCTTTTCTGGCAATTTCCTTTTGAGAAAGACCCATTCGTTCAGGAACGGATGGATCTGTGATTTTTACGCCTTTTATATATTCCATTGTGAGAAGTTTTGAGGTGGAGAATTCCCAGTATACCTCTGGTATGATGACGGACTCATCGTACTTAAAATTGTTTCTAAATCTATCTATAGCCCTGCCTTCTTCTGTAAAATTAAGTTCAGATTTCAAATTTCTTTCTAATTCTTTTACCATTAATAATGGTCCATATCGTTTTGCTTCGGGTATTTCCTTTTCCATCCAACCTGCAATTGTTCCCAGAATCGAAAGGTCGGTTTCAGTAATTTCCTTAACATTAGGACGCTGTACTTTAACTACGACTTTGTGGTTTCCTTTGAGTGTTGCTCTATGGACCTCTGCAAGAGAAGCAGACGCAATAGCTTTCTGACTGAAAGAGGTAAATAGGGTTGTTAATGGGGCATTTAATTCTTTTTCTATCACACCCTTTATTTCTTTAAATGGTATTGATTCCACTTCATCCTGGAGCTTTGAAAGTTCTCTGGTCAAATCATCTGGAAGCATATCTGTTCTTACGGAAAGAATTTGTCCTAATTTTATAAAAGTTGTACCCAGTTCTTGCAGGGCAAGACGCAGTCTTTCGGGACTTGAACCCTTAAGAAATTGTGTCTGGATTTTTGCGGGTATAAATCTTCTCGCATTTGGGAGACGGTCCACGGTGTCTTTAAATCCATATTTTATAAATACCCCGATGATTTGGCGAACTCTTTTTAAGTTTTTTAATCCCCTGTCGACAGAAATCATTTATCCGTTATGCTTTATTTTCCTTTTTCTATCTTTTTATCTATCTTTTCTATTCTTTTAATAATGGTGTTTATATCTGATTTTGTTGGGATATTCATTTTGTCCAAAATATCTGTTATAGATTTTTCAATGATATCTTCTATCTCTTTTCTTATTGCGTTGCCCTTTTCAAGGAGTTCTCTTGCGAGGTCCGGCTGTTCCTCTTTTGCAATCGTTCCCTTTTTCACAAGTTCTTCAACTATTTTCGCTGCATTCTCTTTTGTGACAGATAAGACACCAAATCCCGCAAGAATTATTTTTTCAATTAATCCTTCCATTTAATGCCTCCTTACCTTAGATATTTTTTGATTTTTTTATATAAAAATCTTCTTTATTACTCGTTTATTTTTCTTTCTAATATAGTGCTTACAAGACATGAAGTCAAGACGCAATATTCATAGCCTTTTCTATTGTTCTCCCAAATGTGCGCAATGGGTAGGGGTGAAGTGATAGTAAAAAGAATGGGTTTACTCGACTTTTTATTTTTTTTATTATGAAATTATTTAAAGGGATGCTCATACTCGAATATGAAAGGACAGGAATCTCAAGGTTATTATCAGCCATCTCTCTTAAAAAAGGAGGTTTATTTGAAAAAACTTTGCCTTTCTGTTTTACTTATTGTTTTTTTTATTGGCTGTGCGTCAAAAGTTCGTTTTATAAAAATAGATGAATCTTATGTTGAAAAGTCTAAGTCCAAAGATGCAGAAATTGTATTCACCCACCAAAAAATTCATAGACCTCTTAAGGTGATAGGGATAATAGAAGCCCACCTTGGCAAGGAGGCACGAAGATGTCAATTGGATGCCCTCTTAAAAGATAAGGTTCGTGAAATAGGAGCTGATGGTATTATGTTGGTCGAATACGATATAGACCCAACTGTCTACATTGAACGCCACCACACCGTAGTTGGCCAGGGTCCCTGGCGAAGACATGTGGTTACAACCCGAAGGAGGGTGGATGTAAAAAAGACCGCGAGTGGAATTGCAGTTGTCTTCAAATAAGGGATTGAAAATTTTTATACCTACCCCGATTTTTTTCATTTTTAATTACTTGACATAAAATGATGAATACTTATAAATTATAAGAGAGTTATGAATTTAATTAGAGAAACCCGATGTCTAAATCAATTTCATATTGAAAGGTTAGGATTATTGTTGGGCGCACTCAGAAGGTTTCAAACTATCCATTGCAATATTACATTAAGAAATCTGCATATAATGGAAATATAAGGAGGAAATAATGAGCAGAACGTCAACACTCATTATATTATTTTTACTTACAGTTTCAGCAGAGCCCAGAGTCAAAACCGCTCGATCGCAAGAGGGACCAAAACAGGACACTTATGAGTACAAGCCGCACATTGTTGGAGGGATATGGACGGTTGAATCAAACTTTGGTGGGTACGGAGACCCCGAATTCGGTACAACAGGCAACCCTTCTTTTGATTACCCGGCTGGGTTTGGCTATGCATACCTCTGGGAAGGACGATTGTGGGTGGGTACAAGTGTAGATGGTATCGCTTATGTAAGCCAATGTGATTATGGAAACTATGAATGGGAGCCAGATGATGGTTCCTGGGATTATGTGGGTCCAGGTGTATCCCAATGGGATATAGTATCTAAATATCATGATTGGGGAGCGTTTAATCAAGGCTCTGCAATAGGTATTCATGTAACACAAAAAGCTTATCAATGGTCGGTGCCTGAATACGCAGATTTCATAGCCTATGAGTACGAAATTGTATGGAATAAATCTGAATCAGATGTTGCCGGGGACAAGGATGAAATAAATCTTTATGTGTCCTGGTGTTGGGATGATGATAACTGTGAGGCAGACCCAAACACCCCGGATCGCTGGTTAGATGATATGGTTTGTTTTGATGGATGGACTGGTGGCGAATGGAGAGGTTTTGTTCATTGTCCATCTCCAAGTGATAATTATGCAATTACTCAAAGTGGAGCAGTAGAAGGTCCGGATGGTGTCCCTGATCAATATCAGATATATGGAGATGATGCGAATGAGAATCTTATTGCCAGTGATACGGCTGTGTATATTCCCAGGAATATGTCCTATCTGTATGATGAAGACAATACCGAAAAGCCAGGAAGTGATAAGGGCGAGTATGGGAAATGCCCGGGTTATCTTTTTGGAAGATTTATATATGGTCCTCCTAAGAGAAATGATTTATACTTTATAGATGATGAAGGTAATGAGGCGAGAATTCCAATAGTCACCACCCATCAGTGGTGGAACTGGAATAACGACCCTGGCACCGACGAGAATAAGTTAAATTATATGACCGCTAAACATCCTATGTCGTTAGGATATAAGTATATGCCTATACCTTATGATGTTGGTGCGGGTGAGATGGATTATCGGTACCTGATGACAGTTGGCCCGTATACTTTAGAAGCCTATGATACCTTAAGGATAGTCTATGTATCAGGGATTGGTTATCAAATGAATGGGGGAACCGATGATTATTATGGAACCGGTGAAAGGTTAGGTATGAGGCAGGTAGCTGACTATGCACTTGATGCTTATTATATGGGCTCTGATTCTTCAGATCCAATTCATCCCTCTGCGCCAGATGAAGATAATCACTGGAAAATTCCTGTCCCTCCAGAAATTCCGGAGCTTCACTATTCTGCGAGTGAAGGTATTGTGAGGCTAATATGGTCCAATATAGCAGAGGTAACCCCTGATCCTATATACGGAGTTATTGACTTTGCTGGTTACAGGATATACAGGAGTTCATGGAAGCCAGGCTGCTGGGGGTTGCTTGATTCATTCACTGTTGCCGAGGACAATATACAGAGGATCTATACGGACGAAGATGTCACTCTTGGGATACCTTACTATTATGCCGTAACTGCCTTTGACACAGAAGGCCTCGAGAGTGGTAAGGCGAATTATATGAAGGATGAAAAGGGAGCAGAAGTCCCACTCTATTTAGCTTCAGCACTTGGTTCTGTTCTTGATTCGGTTATAGTTGTTCCTAACCCTTACTATGGTTCTGCTTCCTGGGAAGCGCAGTATGAGGATAAGGTGAAATTCATGAATCTTCCACAGAACTGCAGGATAAAGATATTCACGTTAAGTGGAGATCTGGTATGGGAGGTCGAGCATATTGGAGTGAATGGTGATGAAGATTGGAATCTTATATGTAACAGTGAAATCAAGGCAACGAGCGGATTGTATGTGTATAAGATAGAACAATCGAATGCTAAAGGAAGTGAAGTTATAGATTCGAAGATAGGCAAATTGCTTATAATGAGATGAGGAGGGGAAGGTTTTTGTTATGAATAAAAGAAAAAGACATCATATCAAGGCTGAAGAGCTTTACCGTTTTGAGCTAATATTCGATTCAGAGATTTCCCCATCCGGAGAATATGTAGTATTTTGTATTCAGCGAGTTGATAATAAGAATGAGAAAAAATATTCCAATCTCTGGATTGTACCTACAAATGGGGGTAGAGCTCGCCAATTTACCTATGGAAATCATATAGATAGACATCCAAGGTGGTCTCCTGATGGGAGTGAGCTTGCTTTTGTTTCTAATCGAGGCGATGAAAAACAGGAGCAGATATATGTTATTCCATTATATGGGGGTGAGGCTCGGAGGTTGACGGATCTGAAGGGTAATTTTGGTTCTTTTGAATGGGCGGTAGATGGTAAACAGTTAGTCTGTAACTTCCGGAAAAAAGATAAAGAGGCGATTGAACGTGAAAAAGACGAGCAGAAGAAGAAGCTGGGAGTAGTTTCCCGGCGCATAATACGGGCATTTTTCAAACAAGATGGTTCAGGTTACCTGCCAGGGGAACGCTGGCATATCTGGACAATCAACAGTCGAACTGGAAAGGCAAAACAATTGACTGACGGTGAAGTTTATGATGAGTATGAACCCAGCTGGTCACCCGATGGAGGGAGAATAGTCTTCTGTTCTAATAGAAGTAAAGACCCAGACCTCGATCCAGATGCCATAGATATATTTGTAGTTTCGAAAGAGGGTGGAAAAATTCATAAAATAGAAACACCTCCTGGTTCTAAAGGGTATCCTGTTTTTTCACCTGACGGGAAATGGATTGCGTACTTTGGAAGAAAAGGCAAAGATAGATGGTGGAAACTAAATTCTTTATGGGTGGTTTCTGGTGGTGGTGAGAGTGAGGCAAAGAATTTGACGAGAAAGTTTGACTTCAATGTGGGTAATCTTACGATTAATGACTTAAAAGTTGGGTCCCTGGATATGCCTCCAGTATGGTCTGTGGATAGCAAGAGGATATATTTCCAAGTATCTCATCATGGAGACACTGTTCTTGAGTCGATATCCAGGAAGGGTGGCAGAAAAAGTCTTAAAATGGTGGTGGGAGACAAGGGAGTTGTGGGCTCATTTAATTTTGATAAGGAGCAATCGAAACTTGCGTATTTCCATGCAGATATGAAAGATCCAGGACAGGTTTGGATCCGAAACATGAAAACTAAAGCACTGAAAAAACTTACACATGTTAAGGAGAATCTCTTAGGGAGGATAGATCTTGGGGAAGTTGAGGAAGTCTGGTTCAAGGGAGCGGATAAGAACGATTTGCAGGGCTGGATTCTCTATCCACCTGGCTTTGATAAAAAAAGAAAATACCCATCTATTCTGGAGATACATGGCGGTCCAAGAGTGCAATATGGAAACTTCTTTATGCATGAGTTTTTCTATTTAACTGCGTATGGATATGTCGTCTATTTTTGCAACCCCCGCGGTGGGCACGGTTATGGAGAAAAACATTCTAAATCCATCTGGAATAACTGGGGGACTGTGGATTATAAGGATTTGATGGCATGGGCTGATTTTATGGGAAGGAAACCGTATATCAATAAAAAGAAGATGGGTGTCACCGGTGGCAGTTACGGTGGCTATATGACGAACTGGATAATTGGACACACAAATCGTTTCAAAGCAGCTGTAACCCAACGGAGTGTTAGTAATCTCATTAGTATGTGGGGTTCTAGCGATTTCAATTGGGTTTTTGAGGTGGAGTTTGGAGGGGAATCTCCCTGGGATAATTTTAAAAACTACTGGCGGCAATCTCCTATGAAGTACATTGGAAATGTTAAAACGCCCACGCTTGTAATCCACAGTGAACAGGATTTGCGCTGTGCCATCGAGCAAGGGGAACAAGTTTTTATAGCATTAAAGAAACTGGGTATAGATACAGAGATGGTTAGATTCCCTGAGGAGCCGCATGGTCTTTCGCGTGGAGGACGAACGGATAGAAGGATACAACGGCTAAAACATATACTTCGCTGGTTTGATAAATATTTAAAAGGATAAGAAAGAATAAAACAGTACAAAGAAAAGGAATATAGAGTTAAGTTATAGGGGTCCAGGGATTTTGTGCACTTTTGCCGTTATAATCAATATCCAAGCTCTTTTTGAGTATTGACTTTTATTCAATATTATGTTATAAAAATTAGTAAAATAAGATTAGGAGATTAGATGTTTGAAAAGTTAGAGTCAATCATTTCAAAGGTGGATGCAGAGTATGCAGATATCCGCTATGAGAGAAAGAAGGATACAAAGATCGTCTTTACTGGAAAGGAATTAACTCAAATCGGATCTAATTCCACAGATGGATATGTCTTAAGGGTTCTGAAAAAAGGCGGATTTTCCTCGGTTGCCTTTACCAAAGAAAAAGATGCTGAAGAAGCTGTCCTGGAGGCTGTTCGGAATGCAATGCTAATTTTTGAAAATATTGAGGAACCCGTGGTATTAGCGGAGGCCGATGTTATAAAAGATACATTCATTCCGATACTCAAAGAGGACCCTCAAGATGTCTCAATTGATGAAAAACTTGAAATAACCAGGAATTACAATGCTATTCCATTAAAACATGAAGGAATCATTACCACCAGCACGGGATACACGGAGATTATCCGGGAGAAGTATTTCATAAGTACCGAAGGAAGTAGAATCAGAGAAGATTTGGTAACCACGAGAATAAGTGGAATGATTACAAGTAGTGATGGGAGCATACTTCAGAATGTAAGAGTTGGCGTTGGAGGGAGTAATGGGTTTCATATACTCCGAGAACAGGAAGAGGAGTTTCTGAAAAGAACGGCCATCACACTCGACCTTCTGAAGGCAAAACCTGTTCTGGGTGGCATTTACAATGTAATTCTCAATCCCGATCTTGCAGGAGTTTTTACTCATGAAGCCTTTGGTCATTTTTCAGAAGCCGATCTTATTGAAGATAATCCCTCTATGAGAGAAAAGATGCAGATTGGAGCAAAATTGGGAAATGATATAGTTAATATTATTGATGATCCTACGATGCCTAACCAATTAGGATTCTACAAATACGACGATGAGGGAGTAAAAACAAGACCTACACAGTTAATGAAGAATGGAGTGCTTTCGGGACGCCTGCATTCCAGAAGAACTGCAGCCGCATTTGGGGAGCCACTTAGTGGCCATTGTATTGCTGAAGATTATCGCTATTCCCCAATTATAAGGATGGGGAATATCTTTATTGCCCCAGGTACGGATACTTTTGAGGATCTCCTTGTTAAGCTGGGAGACGGTTTATATCTTCTCGATGCAAAAGGAGGCCAGACAAGTGGTGAAAATTTCACTTTTGGTGCACAATATGGTTATGTGGTTAAAAATGGAAAAATTGGAGAAATGATACGTGATATTAATATCTCCGGTAATTTATATCAAACCCTTCAAAATATTAAGGAAGTAGGGAATGATCTTGAGCTTTGCAGGACAGGTGGTTGTGGAAAGGGGCAACTTAATATTCGTTCCTGTCATGGTGCGCCACATATCATTATAAATAAAGTTGTTGTAGGGGGGAGATAATGGAAAAATTAATGGAATTTGCCAGAACCATAAGTGATAAAGTAGAGATATATTCCATAGAAGGGAAAATTGATTCAATATGGTTTGAAAATTTGAAACTTAAAGATGTTGATACTAAACTGCAGTCCGGAGTTAGCCTTAGACTGATAAAAGACGGCAAACTTGGGTTTGCGTATACCAAGAATCTAATTAATAGAAAAGAACTCCTGCAGAATGCTCTTGATTCCATGAAAGGAGGTGTCGAAGCATCATTTGAACTTCCCTTAACTCTGGATTTGCCTCCGCTGGATACTTATGACCCTTCTATTGAATCCCTTTCAAATGATAGGTTAGTGGATGAGTGCAAAAGAGTAAATGGAATACTTGCGTCAAAAACCAAAGGTCAGATTAATCTACATACAGAGCGCATTATAAATAATATAAAAATTATGAATAGCCATGGTATGAATCTCTCAACAAAGTTCTCAGCATACATCTTAAATCCTGAAATCCTATATCCCGCTTCCTATTCTTCAATAGAAAGATCACTTATCTCTAAAAGATTTGAAAGAGCATCGGATAAATATTTAGGTTTTCTTGCAGAAGTTTACAATCAATCGGAAAAAGAAGTGAAGGCTAAGAAGGGAAAGATGAAAGTTTTATTCTTGCCTGAGGTGATATATGTCCTTATGTGGAGACTTCTCGCTGCAACAAACGGTATGAGTATCTATCAGAAAGAATCTCCTCTTTCTGGAAAAATAGGCGAGAAGATATTTAGCGAGAAACTCACTATTTATGACGATCCATTAAATGACAAAATGCCCGGGGCAAGGGCATTCGATGATGAGGGAACAACCTGCCATAAATTTCCAATAATAAAGGAAGGTGTCCTTCTGAACTTCTACTATGACCTATTCTACGCGGATAAAATGAATACAAAATCTACAGGACACGGATTCAAAACAGCAAGGTGGGGGGGAGAAACAATTTCTATAAAACCAAACCCTTCGCTTGAGCATCTATTCATAAAATGCGGTAATAAATCTTTATCTCGCCTTGTGTCTTCTATTGATAAAGGAATTATAATTGCCGGAGCCCTCGGAGCTCATAGTGGTAATATCCCAAACGGTGATTATTCAATAGGTCTTTCTCCTGGTTTATATGTGGAGAATGGAGAAATAGTTGGACGAGTGAAGGATGCGATGATTTCTGGTAATATTTATAATACAATGAAGGATGTAGTGAATATAGAAGATACTCTTCATTCAACCTGGAGGGGAATGTTCCCCGCCATATTATTTGACAACGTTAGTGTGGCAACAAAGGATTAAAAGCTTGGCTCTTAAATTTTTGTTTTAATTGATTTCTCTCTTAGTTATCATTTTAATTTTTATAAGGAATTGACAATAACGGGGAGTTTTATGTACCTTTTTGTTTAAAATATTTTCCGAGGGAGGTCAGAATATGAGTAATGAAAGAGTGGAGATGCAAACCTGGCAGGGGAAGTATTTAAACGCTAATATTCTGTTTTCAAGAGCAGGAATGACTCAGCATATCTGGGTGGAGAATGAGAATGGTGCAATTCTTTTTGATGTTGGGGATGGGATTCTTAGAGATATAAAGGCAAATAAGGTTGACCTTGATCGTCTCAGAGGAATATTTATTACCCATGGGCATTTTGACCATGTTGGCGGAATTCATTCGCTCCTTGGTTTCATGAGAATGATAGGCAGGAAGGAAGAACTCCCAATTTTTGCACCAGAGGGATGCATTGAGTTATTCTCTATAGTGGAAAACTTTATAAAATGTTATCCTGATATTATTCCATTTGAAATCTCCACCAGGGGAATTCGTCCCAAGCAAGTTTTTGAGATTGCAGGTACGAACATAGAAGATTTTCCCGTCGTTCACTGTGGCAGTGTAAAGGAAAAGGGAATACTCAACCGACTCCCTGCCGTGGGTTATAGAATTTCCTATAAAGGTGAAATTATTGCGATAAGTGGTGATACAGGGTTATGTACATCACTTGAAAAGCTTATAAGTGGTGCAGACCTGGCGATTATAGAGGCAACATATGAAAGTAGCGATGAAGCAAGGGAAGAATACTTAAAAAAGGTACATCTCTCAGAAGATATAGCAAGGGAGATTGGAGGATTAGCAAAAGATTTTATCCTGGTTCATAAGGGCAAGAGAAGTTATTAAAAAATAGAGGGATTTCTACGGCGTAGTATTTCTGTATTGCACACTCTGAAAACATTGTATGTTGTTTTCATACAATATATCACATATTATTACTAAGCAAAATGTCACATTACTGTCAGCCATTCGAACTTACCACACGAAAAGACGCGGTCAATTTCCCCTGCGAGGAAATTGCCGCTCGGCTCTCGCATCGAGCTCTCGTCCGATTTACATCGTACGAACCATGCCCGCTCGCCCTCCGAGGCGCGCATCGGAGTGACAAGTCCTCTGGCTTTAATGCCTGTAATCTGGTTATATTTGTATGAGATGTTCACACCAGAAATGTGACAACTATTTTTGAAAATAAAATAGGGTATATATTTATGATAATTACACTCTAAAAACATTGTATTGACATACATATTTTTTTGTATAAGGTTATATAGATAGGGTATAGCTGCCTGGTATTTTACGTATAGCGATGATAAAATAGGAATAAACGGTTAGAACAATTTACTAAGAAGGAGTTAAATATTTGGTATCTTAACAGGTGTTTTGGTAGAGAGGGATGTATGATAAGGTTTAAAGTGGGCATGGAGATAAACTCTTACCAGGTCGAGAGATATGTCTGGTGAGTCTATCAGAGTATTGCTTATGGAGGACAATCCTGCTGATGCGCAAGCGATAAAAATAATGCTGGGAAATGCTGATCCTGCTTTCAATCTAGAAGTTTCAGAGAAACTCATGACAGGTGTAGAAATCCTATCCGAGAAGGATATTGATGTAGTTTTACTGGATCTTACTCTGCCGGATTGTCAGGAACTTAAAAGCCTTGAAGATCTACGGGATAAGTTTCCAGAGCTACCCATAGTAGTATTTACCGGGATTCAGGATGAGGAACTTTCAATTAAGGCTTTGCAAAAAGGGGCGCAGGACTATCTCATTAAAGGAAAAGTTGATAAAAAACTATTGGTTCGAACAATACGCTATGCTATAGAAAGGAATAGACTACGTTTGGAATTGGAAAGGATAAATTCGGAATTACAGGAAAGCGAAACACGCTTTCGCTCTATCATTGAAAAAAGCTCTGAAGCTATCCTCTTTGTAGACAGTAATAGAGTTATAAATTTTGCTAATTTGGCTTCAGAATCGATATTTGGCTGCAATCCGGAAAAGCTTATAGGTGAAATATTCAACTACCCTGTAGAGGAAGGTAAAACGAGAACAATAGAGGTTACGCGTAGAGATGGAGAGCAAATTATTGTGGAGATGCACGTAACCGAAACTGAGTTGCGGGGTTTAACCTTCTACCTGGTTACCTTGAAGGAGGTCTCAGAACTTTTTAAATACGCACGAAAGCAAGAGAAATTACAAGAGATAACACTTACTGATGAACTTACAGGTCTGTATAACCGTCGTGGATTCTATACGCTTGCTGAACAACTTATTCGGATTTCCAACTTTACTAAGAGTGATATGATTTTATTTTTCATTGATGTAGACAAACTTAAATATATCAATGATACCTTCAGCCATCAAGATGGTGACCGGGCGTTAATCGATACGGCTGGTATCCTTAAAAAGACCTTTCGAGAATCTGATATAATCGCACGTTTTGGTGGGGATGAGTTTGTGATATTTGCGAAAGAGGCCCGCAAGGAGATCAGCAAAAAGATCATAACCCGTCTGAGAGAAAACATTAAATCGCATAATGCAAGTGGGAATCGTCCCTATAATCTGTCTTTGAGTATTGGTATGGCGCATTATGACCCCGAATCTCCTTCTTCCATCGAAGAACTGTTGGGGGAGGCGGATAGATTTATGTATGAGAGTAAAGAGAACAAGGGATTTTAACTTGAAGAAAATAGGAATTATTGGTGGACTTGGCCCTGAAGCAACAATAGATTACTATCGTATAATAATAAAGTCCTATCGAGAAAAAATAAGTGTAGGTTATCCTGAAATCATTATTTACAGTATGGATTTAGATAAGTTTCTTAAGATGGCAAAAGCAAGGGATAGGAATAAGATGAAGGATAAGATTATAAACTGGCTGTTAAAAGCTGCGAATTCACTTCATAGGGCAGGTGCGGATTTTGCTTTGATAGCTTCCAATACACCTCATATTGTATTTGATGAAGTGGAGGGAAAATCTCCCATTCCAATGATTAGTATTGTAGGGGAGACAGCTAAAGTTGCAGAGGGGAAAGGGCTCCATAAAGTTGGTCTTTGTGGAACAAAAATTACAATGCAGTCTGATTTCTACCCGAAAGTATTTTCCCGAAAAAGCATTGAAATTGTAGTTCCTAATGAAGTTGAGCAGAATTATATTAATTATAAACTATTTGACGAGCTTAGATTTGGTAAGATAGTAGAAGAGACTCAAAAGGGATTCCTTGCAATTGCCAAAAGAATGATAATCGAAGATGCTATTGAAGGCATTATTTTAGGGTGCACAGAGATTCCTCTCATGCTTTCAGAAGATGAGTATTTTGATATCCCCTTCCTTAACACCTCAAAAATCCACGCCAAAAGCGCGCTCGAATATTGTTTGGGTAAGGAATAGGGAATATTACTGACATCTTTTTCGACACAGATTTTCACTGATTAAACTGATTGTTTAGGTACCTTGTTCTTTTGTAGGGGTGGCTTGGTGAGTCGCCCTTTTATAGGAGCGACTTCCCTGTCGCGATTTTCGTCCCCTTATTGTTATCTGCGGTTAAAAAATGGGGTGTAAATGGTAGCACTTTTGCATAGTGCTCCATAAATGCTCATCCCTTGACAATTTTTTATCCTTTGATACAGTATTAAAGGAAAGAAAAACAAATATGAAAATAACAGAAGAACAAATCATTTCACCTGATGTGATATTGGATTTATTTGCAAAGAAAAAGATAGACAAAGGATGGTCCTTTATAGAATATTCCCGTAAGGATACAAGCAAGTGGACTCATGATTATCACAGGTATCCGGCAAAATTTATTCCCCAATTAGTTGAAAAATTGTTAGATGAATATATAACCACTAAAGATGCCCATATAAATGACCCTTTTTATGGGTGTGGAACAACAATAGTTACTGCTATCTCCAGAGGATTTAAGGCGAGTGGAACAGATATAAATAAAATAGCCCATCTAATAACAAAGGCAAAATCAACGCCAATAGAGCCAGAGTATTTAAAAATGAAAATAAATCAATTTTTATCTACCGTAAAAAATATTGAAATTGGCCAATCTGCCCTATTTAAGGAGAACATTGGACCTCTAATCCCAGAAAAACATATTGATAGAATCAATTATTGGTTTAGCGAAGAGAATAAAATTAAACTCGGGAAAATCTTAAGGGTTATTTTTGAAGAAAATGATGAAACGATCAGAGATTTTTTCCTGGTTGCTTTTAGTAATATATTAAAGAATTGTTCTATCTGGCTTCAAAGAAGCACTAAACCAACAAGAGATTTAGAAAAAAGCCCCGCTAAACCCTGTAATGCTTTGAAGAGACAGTTGATAAAAATGGAAAGGGGAAACAAAGCATTTTACGATATTGTTCCTTCAATGATTAAAGATAATTTGACTAACTATTTAAATATAAAAATTGCTGATGCTAAAACCCAACCTGTGCCTGATGACAGTATAGACTTAATCGTAAGTTCAAGTCCTTATGTTACTAGTTATGAATATGCAGATTTGCATCAACTATCCACGATTTGGCTTGATTTCGCAAACAATTTAACTGAGTATAAAAAAGAGTTTATTGGAACATCTTACAAAAGGTACGAGAGTACAAAATTGAAGAGTAAAATTGCTATGGATATAGTTGATAAAATGTCAGAGAGAAGCAAGAAAATGGCAAAGGAGATTGAAGCATTTTTTATCGATATGGAAGAAGTATTTGATGAGAGTTCCCGAATTTTGAAGTGCGGAGGTAGGTGTTGTTATGTAATTGGTGATACAAGATTAAAAGGGGTGGATATATTAAATGCCGAGGTTTTTGCTGAAAGTTTACAATATTCAGGGTTTAAACTTGATAGAGTTATAAAAAGGGAAATTCCCTCCAAGATACTTCCACAAAAAAGGGATGAAAAGACAGGCAGATTTGCAAATAACAATAATGCGAATTCGGAAGCATATCCAGTTGAATACATTGTAATTGGATTGAAGGAGTAATCACAT
>Ga0315538_1001434_pt1 | contig 14193 bp, 14 predicted proteins | sample SalMarSW160230MG_2_FD_203834 | JGI IMG/M metagenome (GOLD analysis project Ga0315538, IMG submission 203834) | Salt marsh sediment microbial communities from the Plum Island Ecosystem LTER, Massachusetts, United States - Salt Marsh Sediment SW1601-230 ...
AACCTGGTCATTTCCGTGACCGAGTTTTGTAACGAGCCAGAGCATAGCGCCCTGGACGGCGAGAGAGCCAGCGTAAGCGCCGGTGAAACGGTATGAGGTAAGGGAAGTGCGTTCGACGTGGTCGGCGGTGATGACGCCGGTAAGAGAGGAGTATGGAATCATCATAGCCGTATAAATCATCATCATTGCGTTATATGTGACGAAGGCGTAGATTTGTTTTCCGGTCATGGAAAGCTGAGGTGTAATGAACATTATTACGCCGAAGACACAGTATGGGACGCACAGCCAGAGGATATAGGGCCTGAATTTACCCCACCTGGTGTTTGTTCTGTCGGCGATAAGGCCCATGAGGGGGTCGTTGACGGCGTCGAAGAGGCGGGTAACAGGGAGCATCCAGGCAAGAAAACTAACCTGCAGGCCAAATGTGTCGGTGTAGAAGATGGGCAAAAAGAACATAATGACCTGCCAGATGAGACTGCCGCCGAATTCGCCGCAGCCGTAGCCGATTTTTTCTCTTACGGGGACTTTCATGTCAAGAGCTCCGATTGCCAATATGTGCTGGTTTGTGTGCGGCACGATTTAGAATCTCTTTTGCTTTTTCGCAGTCTTTTTGGATTTGGCGGGCGAGGTCATCGGGTGTTTTGAATTTGTGCTGGCTTCGGATTCGCCGGACGAATTCCATTGCCATCCATTTACCTGAAGTTTCGGGGATATCATTTTTCAACAGGTGTGCTTCTATGAGCAGGGGGGTTTCGTCGCCGAAGGTTCTGGCCTGGCCGATGCTGAAGACGGCTTTTAATCGCTGTTTAGCATCAAAGGTATGCCCGAGGTCATCGCCGAGACTGACCCAGCCGGCATAGACGTCCTCGGCGGGAATAACCTGTCGGGGTATTTGAAGGTTGAGGGTTGGGAATCCGAGTTGTTTTCCTCTTCCGCGGCCTGGAATAATTTTTTCTGCGAGGATGTAAGGCCGGCCGAGCAAATCGGCGGCATCGGCTACGTGGCCTGCTTCGAGCATATAGCGGATAGTGGTGCTTGAGACCCTTACCTTCTGGCCCGTAGCGAGTTGCGTCAGCCGGGCCGGTACGACAACAAGCTCGAAGCTGTTTTTAGCAGCCATTTTGCGAAGGGTGTCGATGTTACCGGCCCTGGCGGCGCCGAAGTTGAAATCGTCTCCTTCAGCGATGACGGCGGGTTTGACGTCGCTGACGAGAAACTTATCGACAAAATCAGCCGGCGAGAGTTTCAGCAAGCTGGCGGTGTCCTTGAGAACAATGAGATAATCAACGCCGGCCTCGGCGAGCAGATGGGCCTTGTATTCGAGCGGTGTCAGGACGCCGGGCGCCTTGTCGGGGTGCAAAATCGCCACCGGATGCGGCTCGAAGGTCATTACTACCAATCGCGTGTTCCTTTCGGCGGCTATTTGCAGGCCGACGGCGATGATTTCCTGATGGCCGATATGGACACCGTCAAAATTGCCGACGGTGAGCACACAACGTGCAGGAAGCTGACCAAATTCTGTTATCGTCCTGAGAATCTTCATTGTGCAATTTCCCGCTCCATTCCAAACGGTATCGAGCGCACGTTCGATGGAGCTTTGGTTTTGGCTCAGGACAGTAATTTACTACGATGGTGCAGAATCTGCAACGGCTTTATAGGCGGCTGGAGTCACCGGGATATTCGTTCTTTAGCTGCTTGCGGACACCCATTGCCTTTTCTTTGTCGCCTAATCTGTCGTAGCAGGCGGCAAGCATATCAAGGGCGGATTTGTAGTAATCGAATGGGTCGGATGCAAGTTCGGCAGGTGTTTCGGGGCCTAAATCCACGACCTGTACAAAGTACGGAACGGCTCTTTTGTATTTCCGGTCAACGGCAAAAATCGTTCCCAGTTGGAAATATGCGAGCCGGTTGCCGGAGTCGATGTTTATCGCGGTAAGAAAGGTGTTGACGGCCTGGTCTATGTCAAACTGTTTTTTGTAGCTGCCGGCCATTATGTTCCAGGCGCGATTGTTGGCCCTGTCGATGAAGAGGACCTTACGGCACTGTCTGATGGCGTTGTTATACATACCGTAGTTCGAGTATGCCTCGGCCCTGCTGATTAAGCGATTTACGAGCAGCGGTTTCATAAGGAACATAGTCCCGACGACAAACAGCACACTAAAGGACCATCGGGTGGCGGGTTTAATTGATTCGTATCGGTGTGCCGGGCGGTCGCAGTTTTGATTGTGTTCAGCCATAATAAAGTTTCTCAGCCGACGAAGATAAAGTAAATACCCGAAGCCATAAGTACGTTTCCGGCCAGAAGCTCGATTCGTGCTTCAAGGCGGTGAATCCTTGGAGCGAGATACACAATGAGGTCGCTTTTCAGCAAGCTCGTTGACAGGACGACGGCAAGGACCGGAAAACTCTGGCCGAGCGCGAAACTAAAGAATATCAGGACGGCGTAGGCCGAGAGGTCCTGCGTTACGACCAGGGCCGCTATCGCCAGCAGGACGCTGCCGCAGCACGGGCAGGTCGGCATTTCGAGCAATGCGAAGAATATGCCGAAAACAAACGGACCGATGTACCTGAGACGCCACAGAGAGTTTTTAATTTCGAGGGTGGGATGAAGGAACCTGATATTCAGCAGGCCGGCGACAAACAGGCCGGAGATAAGCAACAATGCACCAAGCATCCAGAATATGTACTTGTTAATCTGGATGAATGCGAAGGCGAGATTTCCCATAAGGCCGAAGAAGATGCCGAGTGCGGTGTAGCTTACGACGAGGCCGGCGACGAAAAGGACGGTAACGAAGACGGCTCTGCGTTTTGAATCGGCGGCCCCTGCTACGTAACTCAGTACGACCGGCACCCGCACTATGGTGCAGGTGCTTAGAGAGGCGAACGCGCCGACCCAGAAAACGAGGAGTATAGCCAGAAACGGCGAGTCGTTCACTAATTTTTGAATGGTTAAGACCATTACAATACCCTGCATTCAAATCCTCGTCAGCCGGGCCGCGGATGAAACCCGCAGAGATTCGCCCCCACGACGACAGTACTATTTTTCGGACTGATTGGGGTGCGACTTGAGTTAAGCGACGCAAACCCGACCACAAATCAACTGAGCCGGTAAATTGCTTCGTTAAAGCTAAGTTTTTTACACATAAGAGGTTATAACAATTTGCGAAAAATCGGTAAAAACTGTTTGCAACTTAGTTGCATTTGGTTAGAATGACCGATTATGGCGGTTCGCCGTTGTGTGGGCCGGGAAGAGCGAAAAGCAGAGGTTGTAAATGTCAGCCAAACAGACGGCAAGGCAAGTGCTGAGAGAGCTTAAGGCGCATGCGCCGTTCACGATGTTCGGGGCGGTGGTGGGCGTGGGCTTTATGCTGCTGTTCAGGAACCTCTCCGCGGGGGCGGAGTTCAAGCTGTTTTACATATTTCACCCGACGCACGTCGTTCTCTCGGCGATAGTGACGGCATCGATTTTCCGGCTGCACGAGAGGACCAGGAGCTTTGTGATAGTGCTTCTCGTCGGTTATTTCGGTTCAATCGGCATAGCAACACTGAGTGATTCGATTATTCCATTTTTTGGTGAGAGCGTCCTTGGGATAGCAGTTCCTGAGGCACATATAGGTTTTATTGAGAAATGGTACATTGTGAATCCGGCGGCCTTTTTGGGCGTATTTATAGCGTATTTTATGCCGCGGACGAAGCTGCCGCACGCAGGTCACGTCCTGATAAGCACATGGGCGTCATCGGCGCACGTTATGATGAATATGCAGCAGGAACTTACGGCAGTTATGACTATTGGTTTTTTCATAGTGCTGTTCATCGCCGTCTGGGTGCCCTGCTGTGTCAGTGACATAGTTTTCCCGATGTTGTTCGTCAAAAACGATACGGCCTTGCACGGTCACGGACGCAAACAGGAGGAAAAATTGGAGCAGTCACGGTGAAGTCGGTTGCCGGCAAAAAGGTTGAGCAGTTGCTCAGCAAGGTAAATCTTCGGCGGACCGGTGCGAGGATGTCTGTACTGTCGGTCCTGGTCGATGCCGGCAAGCCGCAGAGCGCCCGCCAAATCGCGAGCAGGCTCGGTCCCGACTGCCCGGACAAGGTTACGATTTATCGCGTGCTCGAGACGTTGGTGGGCGCAGGGCTGGTTCACAGGGCGTTTTTACAGAAGAGAAGCTGTTACTACGAACGTTCGGACAGATGCACCGAGAGCCAGTGTCATCCGCACTTTACCTGCGTTAAGTGTGGGGGGACATACTGCCTTACGGAGGTGACGATTCCTATGGCGGAAAGTCCCTACAAGGGCTTTACCATCCGGCATCAGCAGGTCCGGCTTGAGGGGCTGTGTCCTGCGTGCGGCGGTGGTTTTTAGTTGTGTCGGCTCTATAATTTCGAGGTTTTAGAAAAGTTTTAATACCTTGGCAATAGTGAACAGGCCGAGGGTGATTGTGAGCACTGCAATCGCCAGCTTGAGGTTCCTGTCGCTTATAATCTTGACGCTTTTGGCTGAGAGCGGAACGGAAAATACTGCGCCGACGATGACCCAGGGGGCCAGATGCCAGTCGAGCGGGCCCTTTGAGATGAGTAGATATGCAATGACTCCGACCAGGCAGGTCAGTCCTTCGGCGAGGGATGTAATGCCGACGGCGCTTCTGCCTTCGACGCCCGAGAGGACCTGGCCGCTCGTGACGAGGGGCCCGTATCCGCCGCCGCTCATTCCCTTGTTGAACGAGGCGACAATACCGAGAATTGTTATTTTCTTCCAGGAGAATTTGAAGCGCCTGTTTATGAATATCAGTATTATCAGGCCCATTGACAGGACAAGACAGCCGATATAAAGCTTTAACCAGAACCTGGGGATGCTCACTGCCACGAAGACGGCGGCAACCGTACCGATTACACTACACCCGCCTAACAACAGGGCGACCTTAAGATGCTTTGGCACTGTTTTTTTGAAGGTCTCGATGTAACCAAGTGGGCTGAGCAATTTGGTGATTTTGAAGATGTCGGCCGATTTTGGTTTGAGGTCAACGTTTCCTTCGCGGTGATGGAAGAACCCGGCCAGCAGGCCCGTAATCAGTTCCGAGAGCAGCACGACCGGCACAATCTGCATCGGGCTAAAGCCCATCAGCAGAAAAACCGGCGTCAGAGTTGTTCCGTATCCCATACCTAATGTGGAATCCATATATTCGCAGAAAAAAGCGAGTACCGGCACCACAAAGAACTGCCAGGTTTCCATATTTACTCCTCCAGTTTCACTTTCTAAACATCCAATTTCGTTTTCTAAAAAACTGCGGCGGATTAGGCGCCGATATCAGGCCAGGTCTGAGAGTTTCACGGCCTGAAGCCTGTTCGCAACGTAATCCCTTATTTCTCTGAAAAGCTTTGTGATTTTCTTTTCTTTTTCGAGAGGGGTATGTGAGAAGAAATACCGGCTTACCGATTCGGTCGGCGCCAAAGGTCCGTCCATAAGTCGTACTATTTCTGCGAGCGAAATTTTTGAGGCCGGCTTTGCCAGGGCGCAGCCGCCGGCTGTGCCCCGTTTTGTTTTGATGTATCCGCCCCGTTTCAATATCCCGAACAGAAGCTCAAGATACTTCTTCGAGATGTTGTAATGGGAGCATATCTGTTCGATTTTAATGAACCCGTCTTTCCGGTGTCGTGCGATATAAACAAGAGCCAGTATCGAGTATTCACTTTTTGTCGTAAGCTTCATTTCGCCTTTTTCCTTATTTAGCTTGTCTATAGACATTATAGGCAAGACCGTATGTTTTGTCAAGAGAAAAATGTTTTTTTGAAGCAGGTTTAACATAGCGGCTATGTTGCACACAGAGCAGGCGAGATTAGCGAGCCGTGCGGCAGTGGCTTTATTTGGGTGATAGTATGGACAAAAGGTGCGGTGTAGATTAACATAGGGCCTATGGAAATGTATCCACTGAAATTTGAGCCGATATTCAAGCGGCGTATATGGGGTGGGCGGAAGCTGCGTGAGGTCTTCGGGAAAGACATCCCGGCGGGTGAAAGAATAGGAGAGAGCTGGGAATTGGCCGATTTGCCGGATGACAAATCGGTGATTGCAAACGGCGAGCTGGCCGGTCAGACCATTAGAGAAGCCGTCGAAAAGTGGCCCGAAGAGATAACAGGAGAAGCGAATTTCTCGCTACCCTTTCCTCTGCTGATAAAAATTCTCGACTGTGAAGAGGTGCTGAGCGTCCAGGTTCACCCGGATGCCGAGGCGGTCGGGCGGATGGGCAAAGGGAATATGAAGACGGAATGCTGGTATGTGATTCGGGCGGCGCAGAACGCGGTGATTTACAAGGGTTTGAAAGACGGCGTAGGAAAAGAGGACTTTTTAACGGCGATAGAGAATGGCACGGTCGAGCAGACGCTGAGGAAAATCGAGGTAAAGCAGGGCGAATGCCACATTCTGCCGGCGGGGACGACGCACGCGATAGGGGCGGGTCTCTTGATGGCTGAGCTTCACATTGAAGAGGCGCTGCAGTGCATTCACTTTGACTCGTCGGCGGACGACCTGTCGGTAACTACGGTCGGTCGGCTTGTGGATTGCGAGTATTTCAAAATCGACAAAGGGCATCAGGCGGGCGGCTGTGAGCTTCTCTTGTCGCCGGGTAAAATGAAAACACTGATTATATTGACGGGATCCGGGACTATTCTGGGCCGGGATGGTGAGACGATGAATTTCAGAGCGGGTGAAACGATACTGGTCCCGGCTGTTTATATGGGTGCAATGACGTTTGCAGATGAAAGTGAGTACCTTACGGTGACAATCTGACAGAGTGACATCATAAAGGCGTAAGAGATGAAAGAAGTGCTGATGCAGGTTCCGTTTTTTGATTTGAAGGCCCAGTATGCCGAGTACAGGGCCGAGGTGCTGAAGGCGATTGACGAGGTCTGTGAAAGCCAGATGTTCTGCTTGGGGCCTGCGGTAACGAGATTCGAGGAGCAAATCTGCGATTATATCGGCTGCAAATACGCCATAGGCGTTTCGAGCGGCACCGATGCGCTGCTTGTCAGCTTGATGTCGCTCGGACTCGGGCCGGGCGATGAGGTGATAACGACGCCGTTCACGTTTTTTGCGACGGCCGCTTCGGTGGCCCGCGTCGGGGCAAAACCGGTCTTTGTCGATGTGGACGAAGATTCGTACAATATCGACCCTGCCGGGATAGAAGAGAAAGTGACCGAAAGGACGCGCGCCATTATACCGGTGCATCTGTTCGGGCAGGCGGCGCAAATGGGGCCGATTCTGGAAATTGCCGGGCGTTACAATCTGACGGTGATAGAGGATGCCGCGCAGGCGATGGGAGCGATGCAGGACGGCAGCAGGTGCGGCAATTTCGGCGATGCTGCGTGCTTTTCGTTCTATCCGACGAAGAATCTCGGGGCGTTCGGGGATGCCGGCCTTGTTACAACCAACGACGAACGGCTTGCCGGGCGGGTCCGGCTGCTGCGGGTACACGGTCAAATGCCCGGGTATGTTCACGAGGCAATCGGCGGCAACTTCCGGATGGATAATATCCAGGCCGTGGTGCTCAGCGTTAAGCTGAAACACCTCGATAAGTGGAACGACAGGCGAAGAGAATATGCCGGCATATACGACGAGATATTTGCGGGCTCGGTTGTCCGAAGCCCGGGGATACATTCGAATAACGTCAGCACTTATCATCAATATACGGTTACAGTGCCCGACAGAGACGGTTTACAAAAATACCTGAAGGAAAAAGGCATCGGCTGTGCGGTCTTTTACCCAAGGCCGCTTCATCTGCAGGACTGCTTTAGCCGACTCGGGTACAGGGCCGGTGATTTCGGTACGGCAGAGAAGCTGTGTGAAGAGGTTCTGTCGCTGCCGATTTACCCTGAGCTGACAGCCGGGCAGGTTGAATATGTGGGAAAAAGCGTATTGAAATTCTATCAGTAGTGTGACGGGGATTATCTGTGCTCAAGGCGAGTAAAAATCCGCCGGTTGTCTGGCCTGAGGGCAAATCGATTCGCGATTTTCCCGGATTGTGGTGGGTCGCACATACAAAGGCGCGAAACGAAAAGGCGCTGGCACAGGATTTGGTCAACAAGGACATAGGCTATTTTCTTCCGATGAGCTGGAAGGTGCATCGCCACCGCGGGCGAAGGTTTCGTTCGCTTTTGCCCCTGTTCAGCGGGTATCTTTTTTTTTGCGGCCGGGAGAGCCAGCGTGTCGAAGTTCTGCGTACGAATCGGGTAGCGAATCTGATTGAGGTTATAGACCAGGACAAGCTGCTTGGCGAACTGGTTCAAATCGAGCAGGCGCTCGTTGCGGGCGCTCCTCTTGTGCCGCACAAATATATCAGGATTGGGCAGCGCTGCCGGGTAACAGCGGGACCTTTGATGGGCCTGGAGGGGATTGCGGTCAGGGCAGGAAAAGGGATACGGCTTGTACTGCAGGTGGATATGCTCGGCCAGGCAACAGGCGTAGAGATTGACACCGACATAATAGAGCTTGTCGAGGAGTAAAAGATTTCGGGATATTCGGTGGAGCCGATTGAACTAAACGCCTTTGGCGGGACTTTTTTAGACAGGATAACAGGATTGACAAAAAAGTTTTTTATTTATCCTGTATTATCCTGTAATCCTGTCCAAATTGCAAATTTCTATACTATTGAATTGTAGAACAGGCCGATACAGGCCGATATACCGTGTAAGAGCAGAGGTGCTTACTATGAATCTTTGTGTGGTTGGTGTTGGTTACGTCGGGTTGGTGACGGCGGGCTGCCTGGCTGAGGCGGGCAACAGGGTTGTATGCGTTGACAACGACGAGGATAAAATCGTCGCCCTGAAAGACGGGGTGATACCGATATACGAGCCGGGCCTGACGGAGATAGTCAAGCGCAACGAGAAGCTGGGCCGGCTGCGGTTCACGAGCAAGCTGAAGGAGGGCATGGCCGAGTCGCTGATAATTTTTCTTGCGGTGGGCACTCCGCCCAGGCCGGACGGCTCGGCGGATGTCTCGGCTGTGCTCGCCGTGTCCGGCGAAATCGCCGAACTTATGACCGAATACCGAATCATCGTTACCAAGAGCACCGTGCCTGTGGGAACGGCTGAGAAGGTGACGGAGCTGATTCGGGCCAGGACCCGGACGCCCTTCGACTACGTGAGCAATCCGGAATTTCTCAAGGAGGGCTCTGCCGTCGAGGATTTTATGAGTCCGGACCGCATCATTATGGGCACGGGCAATCCGGCGGTGAAGGAGATAATGAAACAGTTGTACAGCCCGTTTATGCGCAGGGGCAACCGGCTCCTGTTTATGGATGCCGCCTCGGCTGAGATGACCAAATACGCGGCAAACGCGATGTTGGCGACAAGAATTTCGTTTATGAATGAAGTTGCGGCGCTGTGTGAAAAAATCGGTGCGGATGTGGAGATGGTCAGACGGGGATTAGGCAGCGACTCGCGAATCGGCTCGGCGTTCTTGTTTCCCGGGGTCGGCTTCGGCGGGAGCTGCTTTCCCAAGGATATTCGTGCCTTGATTCATACCGGCGAGCAGCACGGTGTGGAAATGACCGTAGCCAAAGCGGTTCGGCGGGCGAACGCCGATGCGCAGGAGAGATTTGCGAAACAGATAGCGGACTATTTTGCCGACAGAAAGGACGTAACGCTGGCGGTGTGGGGACTTGCCTTCAAGGCGAAGACCGACGACGTACGGGAGTCGCCGGCGATAAACTGCATAGAAAAGCTGCTCACCAACGGAATGAAGATAAAGGCGTACGACCCCCAGGCGCTTGCCGCGGCGGCTGCGGCGCTGGGCGGTAAAATCGAGACCTCCGAGAACGGCTACGATGCGCTCGAGGGCGCCGATGCCCTTGTGATTTTTACGGACTGGCAGGAGTTCAGGAATCCCGACTTCGAGCTTATCGCCAAAAAGCTGACGAAACCGGTCATCTTTGACGGCAGAAATCTCTATGACCCGAAAATAGCCAGCCGGGCCGGTATCGAATATCACTGTATTGGAAGACCAGCGGGCTGAAGTGCTCCCGGAATACGGCGAGCGCAGCCGGCGGAGCCATCCAGAGGCAGGATAAAGAAAGGGAGAACTGGACAAATGGATACGATGAATACGGTAGTTAAAATCATCGGCACGTGTTTCGTGTGCATCGGATTTGGATATTTGCTCAGACCTGAGATACTCAGGGGCATAATGGCATTTTTCAGAAAGGGTGTGCGGCTGTACCTCGCAGCTTTTGTGAGATTTGCACTGGCGGTTGTGTTTTTGCTGGCGGCGAGCAAATGTGAAATGCCGTGGGTGATAACCGCCTTTGCGGTATTATTTTTAATCTCGGGTCTTTTGATAGTCGCGCTCGGCCTTAAGAGGGTTAAAGGTATCCTTGACTGGTACCTGGAGCAGCCGATTTTTCTCCTTAGAATCCTGGCAGTCATAGCGATGGCTGTCGGGCTGATTATCGTGTATGCAGCTTAGGGCAATTGTATGAAAGCGCTTGTAACAGGGGCGGCGGGCTTTATCGGCTCGCATCTTTGTGAACGGCTGCTGGCCGGCGGCTGGGCTATTGTAGGGGTCGATAGTTTCGACGACTTCTATGACCCCGAGATGAAGCGGCGCAATATTGATGGCTGCGTAAAAGACACGGGCTTTCGGCTGGTTGAGGCGGATATTCGCGACGCCGACGCAATGGTCAAAGCGGCCGGCGACATCGACATAATCGTTCATTTAGCTGCGAGGGCGGGTGTGCGGCCGTCCATCGAACAGCCGCTGCTCTATGCGGACGTCAATATAAACGGGACGATGGTCTTACTTGAGACGGCCCGAGGATGCGGGATAAAAAAGTTCATCTTCGCTTCGAGCTCGAGCGTCTATGGCAACAATAAAAAGGTGCCGTTCTCGGAGAGAGACAACGTCGATTTTCCCATCTCGCCATACGCGGCCACGAAAAAGGCGGGCGAGCTGATATGTCACACATACTGCCGGCTCTACGGAATTTCGATAACAGCCCTGCGATATTTTACGGTCTATGGTCCGCGACAGAGACCCGATTTGGCTATCCACAAATTTGCCCGGCTGATAGAGCAGGCAAAGCCGATTCCGGTTTACGGCGACGGTACAGCGATGAGGGACTTTACATATATCGACGACATCATCAATGGAACCGTCGCATCAATCGAAAAATGCGACGGCTATCATATCTATAACCTCGGGCGTTCCGAACCGATTACGGTCAACGAGCTGATAGTGCAAATCGAGAAGGCGTTAGGCAAAAAAGCCGTTAAGGAATATCTGCCAAAGCAGCCGGGCGATGTCGAGCGTACCTTTGCCGACGTTACCAAGGCCGGCAGGGACCTCGGGTACAGGCCGGCGACAGGCATTGAACAGGGGCTGTCGAGGTTTGTCGAATGGTTCAGAGGCCCCTAAGGGGCCGGCTAATCGGCTCTCAAGTCCCACTACAGCAGGAACTTACGTCATTTTATTGGGAATCCCGGCTGCGGTGTTGTATAATATAGGACGTTCGCAGGTAACTGGTTGCAGTTGGAGGATGGTGTGACAGGATATGTCCGTGCATTAGCTTTGCGCATACCACTTGCGCTGTTGTTTTCGCAGTGTGCTATACAGAGCACATACGCGCTGGCGGAATCGACAGGCCGGGGCGGCTCGAACGTCAACTCGCTGCACGAGCTGGGCCTGACAGGTGAGGGTGTCAACGTCGGGGTGATTTTAGGGCGCAACGTGCGAATAACTCACGAGGCGTTTCGCGACGCAAACGGCGTATCGCGCGCGTTTAACTACGATTTTTCAGGCGACGGGATTGCAATCTCGAGCCACGATACGCAATTAGCGGGGATTATCGCAAGCAGAGGCGGAATTGGTTTTCCAAACGACATAGGGGCGGCGCCCGGTGCGGATATTCACTGCGCCAGAGTCGCCGACGACAATGACATCATCTCGAGTACATACATAGCGGCGGCGCTCGACGGGCTTGTCGGCGTACACAACTGCCGTGTCATTACGACGGGTTTTGCCTTAGGGAATCTCGACCCGAACGGGCAGAGCTTCTGGGATTTGCTGTACGATTATTACGCTTATGAGCACGATGTGCTCTTTGCCAATGCCGCGGGCAACAACGGCTCGACACTGACGGTCTTTGCGGACGTGTTCAACGGCATTACCACGGGCGGGCTTATACTGAATGACCCCTGCGATACATATCGAAGGGTCGGCTCGATTAGCGGCTCGGGCCCGACTTCGGACGGCAGACGCAAACCCGATATTACTGCACCGGTACAAAACCAGACGGTACCAACCTCTTCGAGTGATACCGCCTGGACAACGGTAGGCACGACAGCCGGCGAGACGAGCTACTCGGTGCCGCATACGGCGGGCGTGGCTGCGGTGCTGCTCGATGCCGCCGATAGCACACCCAATCCCGATGACGGGCGCAACGAAATGATAAGAGTGGTGATTGTGAACTCGGTATTTCCCAATATCGACGACAAGCCGGGTAGCCAAACGAACCCCGCCGACCCGAACAACACGTGGCATCCGGACCGCGGCTACGGCGGGATTGATGCACTGAGAGCATACGAGCTGCTCGACTCGAACGAAGTTGTCCCCGATGTGAACATAGACCAACAGAGGGGCTGGGGATTCGGCACGGTCGGGCCGGGCCAGCAGCGGACATACAAAATAAAAATTGCCAAACAGTGCCGATTGATTGCCACGCTCGTCTGGAACCGCCGGGTCGAATGGATTGACGAAAAACGTGGTGTGCCTCCCCGGACAAACGAAATTATCGAGCCGGGCGAGCTTCACCCGTATCTTGCCAATCTTGATATGATTGTCTATTCGCCGGACGAAGCCGACCCCATCTTCAACGAGCAGCTCTTTGGTCTCAATCCCGACGACAATCTGGAAAAATGCGACCTGCTGATTTCGGCGCCCGGTGAATACGATGTCGTTATAGCTAACAGCTCCGGCAACGACGAGACGGCTGATTACGGTTTTGCCTTTGAGCTGCATCCGCTGCTGGTCGGCGATTTTACGCCCCTCGATTACGCAGTGGACTATACGGACTTACGGGCACTTGCCCTGCAGTGGCTCGGCGACGACCAGGACAGTGAGCTGACCCTGGTCCCGGACGGCATCGTCAATTTTCTCGACTTCGCAGTTTTCGCCGACAACTGGCTGCAAATCGATGCGGCCTACTATCAGCAGCCGTAATTGCTCGCTTAATACAGCAGCAGACTTCCCAGTTGATAGACGATGAGCGTTATGACGTAAGCCAGGGCGGTCAGGCCAAAGAATTGAAACAGCGCCCAGGCCCAGGAATTGGTTTCCTGCCGAGTCATTACCGCAGTCGCCACACAGGGCGCGCTGATGAGGCAAAAGAGCATAATGCAAAAGCCGGTCAGCGGCGTATAGTTGGCCTGGAGCTGTTGGCGGAGGGTGTGCCGGCCCGGCGATTTGTCGGTACTTTGCACGGCATAGACGATACCGAGCTGGGATACGAAAACCTCTTTTGCAGCCGTAGCGCCTATAAGCGCGGTGCCGATTTTCCAGTCAAAGCCGAGCGGCCTGATAGCCGGCTCTATCGCCCTTCCGAGCCGGCCGGCGAGCGAATAGGCCAGGCGCTGCTGCTGCGCCTGCGGTGCGGTCAGGCCGGTGAGCATCTTGTCATCGGGTTTTGGCCAGCTCATCGCCGCCCACAGTATAATGGAGATGACGAGAATTATGGTTCCCGCCTTGCGGAGGTACATCCAGCCCCGCTGCCACATGTGGATAAGAATGGATTTCAAGGTGGGCATTCGATAAGGCGGCAGCTCCATAACGAACGGCGTAGTTTCTCCCTTGAAAACTGTAAGACGCAAAACCTTCGCGCTTATGACCGCCAGAGCGATACCGATAAGGTAGATAAGCCAGAGCATCGGCCCGCGCAGGTTCTCCGGGAAAAAGGCGGGAATCAGCAGTGAATAAATCGTCAGCCGGGCGCCGCAGCTCATCAGCGGTATCACCATTATCGTGGTGAACCGGCTCTGCCTGTTTTCGAGTATTCGTGTCCCCATAATAGCCGGAACCGAACAGCCGAAGCCGATGAGCATTGGTATAAAGCTCTTGCCGTGCAGACCGATTTTATGCATCAGCCGGTCCATTATGAAGGCCGCCCTGGCCATATACCCGGAATCTTCGAGAATCGCTATGGCCATAAA
>Ga0315538_1001436_pt1 | contig 14190 bp, 15 predicted proteins | sample SalMarSW160230MG_2_FD_203834 | JGI IMG/M metagenome (GOLD analysis project Ga0315538, IMG submission 203834) | Salt marsh sediment microbial communities from the Plum Island Ecosystem LTER, Massachusetts, United States - Salt Marsh Sediment SW1601-230 ...
TAGTGAGTATATAACAGTTACAGCAGGTGGTTTTTTGGATGAAAAGGAAATCTCTTTGATAAAAGAAATGGGTGTAATGAAATTTTTTCCAAAAGGAACATCTTTCGAAGAATTGATCGAATGGTCTAAAGAAAATATCAGACACAAAAAATGAGCTCCTATTATAGGTAGTGCTTGACCGAAAGCTCCGTTTTTTCGGTCAAAAATTCGAAATCCGAAGCACGAAATACGAAACAATGACAAGAATAGAAATGCTCCAATGACAAAAACATCAAATTTCCAATGTATTAGTTTAGGTCATTTTGTCATTTAGTATTCGGATTTGTTTCGAATTTCGAATTTCGATATTCGGATTTTGCCTGAACATAACTTTTCGTTCAGGCACTAAGTAAGTGCTAAGTTATTATGAAAAAAAACATTCAGAGGTGTGCGGAGTGTGGGAAAACAGTTGCAAGTGAAAAAATTGTTATTATTGATAATAGGCCTCTCTGTCTGACCTGCATATATGGACAAATAAAACCATTCGAAATTTATTCAATCGGGCAAGTCAGAAATGAGTTAAAAAAAAATGAAAGTGATTTTGGCCTAATTGGTCCAAAAGGTATATCCTGTATTGACATCATTCCATCGCAGAGTCGTTTTATGTACAAATTAGAAGAGGAAAAGTTCTTAACCATTGTTTACTACTTGCATGAAACGAAATCCGTGAAATCAATCTTTAAAAGAGGCCTTGATAGTAAGGAAGTTGGCGTTTTTGCATCCCGTACCCCACATAGACTATCTAAGATAGGGATCCAGGATGTTAGATTGCTAAAGATTGAAGGAACAACCCTCTATATTGAAGGATTGGATGCCATCAATGGCAGCCCTGTTCTTGATATAAAATTGTCTCATTGAATAACTGACCAACATTTATATATTGTTACTATTCAGGTTGTCAGGTTCAAAGTTCAGGGGTTCACAAAATCCTAACTTTAGACGAGACCATCAAGATTAAAAAACGATGAACATACCTGCCCGCCAGACGTCAGGTGGGGACCAGCATGAAAATAAGGCAACCAATCCCGATATCATCGGGAAACCCTTGAACGGTGAACCCGACAACCTGAGTACTATATATTCAAATTTACCAATAACATCTCTAAGTGATTGAAAGGTGAATATCCATATGAAGGAATGCAAGTGGTTTCCGGTATGTCCGATGAAGGAATTTTTTGAGAGAGGAAAATTGTCTAAAAAATGGATCACGGAGTATTGTATGGGAGATTGGGAGTCCTGTAAAAGGTATTACATGGAAGAGAGTGGTATATCACACCCAGACTGGATGTTACCAGACGGAACAATTGATGAGAAATTACACAACTCTTATAAAGAAATGACAGGATGAGATGTATTCGTAGTATTAAAAAAGTACTAATAAACGAATATAGCTATTAATTTATTAACCAGGAAATAAAATAATGGGATGGGATATTTTTAGAGTCAAAAAGAAAAAAGATGAACCAGATGACGATATTCAGATCGCTATAAAGGCAATCGAAAAATTTGCACCTAAAAAACATCTTCAGGAAAGGGAAATGTATTACTATCATTATAGACAAATGATCAAATACCTCAAACCATTGCTCACTTTACTCATCTATCTCTCAGATACAGCTAAAAAAAAGGAAAATGAAGAGGTATTCATTCAAGATCTTTTTATTAAACTCAAAGATTTCTATGATGTAAATGATAAATTATCAATAAAAGAAGCCATACAAGACTACAGCCTCAAAATTAAATTGCTTAAACTTTTAAAAATATTCTATGATGATACGTCATTAACCGGGGCAGACATCGAGGGCTATCTAAAACAGATACCGGATAACTAACGTAACTTTATAGAGGGAGATATGAAAGTTAAGGTCGAAAGTGAAAAGATCATTAAAGCTGTGAAGAAATTGGATGGGATTGAAATTGTGCTGGAAAACACTAATGATGCCAAGGAGGCAATCAATCTTATTTTACAAAAAACCGAGTTATTCAAGAAAGATGAATATGCTAAACTCAAGGAAGTAAAGGTAACCTCTTTCCAGGAATACAAGACCTCAGCAGTGGATTATAAAATGGTATTTCTACTGGAATTCTCCTTTGAGGATGATGTATCCTTAGATACAAAAGTTGGTGTGATTAAAGAGGTGCAGGAATTCTTTGGCAAAATTTGATACCTATATGGTAAAGTTTGATTCTTCTCAAGGATTTTATGATTGATCAAAAAGGTTTCCCATCTTAAAAAAAGCTTAGACAATCAACTAATAAAAGTGCCCACATATTTTTTATCTTGACCTTACACAGGTCTGTCTTATTGCAAAATATGCACTCGATGGAAAAGCTGGAATTATGACAGTCCAATTGGATTTTTATATATGGTTTGGTAGGTGACATTCGGTGCCTGGAATGAATCAAGGTGTTCCAAGAAAAAGGGTCTGCTCACTCTCCCAAATAGGCCTTTCTCACTTGCTCGTTTGTAAGTAAATCCTCGGAAGTGCCGGCCAAGGCGATCTTGCCGGTTTCAAGCACATACCCTCTGTTAGAGTATTGTAAAGCAAGTTGGGCGTTCTGCTCAACTAAAAGAATAGTTGTGCCTTGCTCATTAATCTGATGGATGGTCTCAAAGATGGAATCAACAAAGATCGGCGCCAAGCCGAGTGAAGGTTCGTCCAGCAAGAGTAGTTTTGGGCGCCCCATGAGGGCCCGAGCGATGGCCAGCATCTGCTGCTCACCACCAGAGAGAGTGCCACCGTATTGTTTTCGACGCTCACTCATGGCAGGGAAAAGTTCAAAAACCCTATCTAAAGCCTCTTTGATGCCCTCCCTATCATTTCTCAGATAGGCGCCCAGGTCAAGGTTTTCCTTTACCGTGAGCAGGGGAAAAATCATCCGCCCCTCCGGCACCTGGCAAATCCCCATCTGAACAATACTGTCCGCACGTACCCCTACAATCGACTGGCCTTGAAAAAGGACATCCCCTTCTACCGGTGTAAGAACACCGCTGATGGTCATCAGGGTGGTAGATTTGCCCGCGCCATTCCCCCCGATAAGACAGACGATCTCATTTTCGTCCACCTGGATGGATATTCCCTTCAGCGCCCGAATATTTCCGTAGTAGGTCTTGATGTTATCCAGTTTAAGCAGCATCAGCAGCTCCTGTTCCCAAATATGCCTCAATCACCTTCGGATCTTTTTGAACGTCTTGGGGTTCCCCCTCGGTCAGCCACTCGCCGTGATTGATTACCACCACACGTTCACACACGCCCATAACCACCTTCATATCGTGTTCGATCAGCAAAATCGTGATGCCTTTGTCCCTGATGCGGCGAATAAGGGCCATAAGATCTCGGGATTCCTGGGGGTTCATTCCGGCGGCAGGCTCGTCGAGCATAAGCAGGTGAGGTTCGGTAGCCAGGGCCCTGGCGATCTCGAGGCGGCGCTGGTCACCATATGGCATGGAACTGGCGATCTCTTCGCCCCGGTCCTTAAGTCCGACGAACTCAAGGAACTGGTGGGCAGTTTCTGTAATCGCTTTTTCTTCTGACCGCTGGAACTTGTTCCTAGCTACGGCACCGAAAAAGGTTGATTTGGTTCGACAGTGACGGCCGATTTTTACGTTATCGAGCACAGTCAGGTTGTCAAAGAGCCGGATGTTTTGAAATGTGCGGGCAATTCCCAGGGCAGTGATCGTCTCCGGCTTCTTCCCCCCTATAGAAATGCTACGGTCGCTGTTTTTAAAGATAATCTCACCATCAGTCGGCTTCTCAATACCTGCTACGCAATTAAAGAGCGTCGTCTTCCCGGCGCCGTTCGGTCCTATAAGGCCAATAATCTCGTCCCGGTCAATGTTAAAGTTTATATCTTTAAGGGCCTCCAGCCCGCCAAAGCTCTTAAACAGCTTTTTTATTTCCAAGATTGGAGTCATTTTTTCATGCCCACAGCAGGTTTAACTTTTTTCCTTTTGACTCGACCGGCTCGCATCTGAGCGGCTACCGCCGCAATGGGCATCATGCCTGCCGGACGATAGCGCATCATAAGAACCATAATAAGACCAAAGGCCAGGAAACGAACATTCACCGGCATGCCCAACAGGGGCAGGATTTCACGAAGTACTTCACTCAGCGAAACCAGAACCACGGCGCCGATCATAACGCCCCATATATTGCCCATGCCGCCGAGCACAATCATACACAAAATCAAAAAAGACTCCCAGAACTTGAACATGTCCGGCGATAGGAAAGTTACCCATCTGGCGAAGAAGCTACCCCCAACTGCACCAAATGCGGCACTGATGGCAAAGGCGATGACCTTATACACCAGCAGGTTAATTCCGCAGGAGACAGCGGCTACCTCGTCATCGCGAATGGCAAACCAGGCCCGGCCAAGGCGGGAGTCCTGGATGCGGTACATGACAAAGACGGTCACTAAGACCATTACGATGGCGAGATAGTAGTATGGCAACTCGCCTATGAATTCCCATTTAGGGCCGCCAAAGAGAGTAAGATCGATGGACACCACATCAATCCCAGGCAGGCCAAGGGGCCCCCGTGTGAGCCAGATCTCGTTGGTCAAAAATAGCACGACCAGCTCTGAAAAGCCGAAGGTCACAATGGCAAAGTAGTCGCCAGTGAGCCTGAGCGTTGGGGCTCCCAATAGGATGCCCCAGATAGCGCCGTTGATGAAGGCCAGGGGAATAATCACCCAAAATGAAAGGCCAAAGTGATAGGTAAGGAGACCCGAAGTGTAGGCTCCGATGCCGTAAAACCCGACATAACCCAAGTCCAGCAGTCCGTTGAAGCCGGGCACGATGTTTAACCCAAGGGCCAGAATCATGTAAAGCAAGACGAGGATAGCAATATGAAGTATATAATCAGTGATAAAAGGCAAAAATGGCAGGATTAGGGCAAGAATCAAAAGGCCGATTCTAATTTTGCCGCCGCGACTCGTTTTTTGCAGAACTATTTTACTCCTAGTATATGCGCTTTGCAGAAGATCTTTACCCATCTCACATGCTCTTTTTTGTTTCCTTAAGTACCTTTCCGAATAGGCCCGCAGGTATCAAGATAATAACGATGATCATGACGGCGTAAGAGATGCCGTCCCGGTAGAGCGAGCTCAAATATCCCGCCCCAAGTGCCTCGGCCACACCGAGCACGACCCCGCCTAACATAGCCCCGGGCACCGAACCAATACCACCCAGCACAGCGGCGGCGAATGCCTTGACCCCGGCGACATAACCCATAGTTGGGTAGATCGAGTTGTAGAAAGCGCCCACCATTATGCCGGCGGCACCGCCTAAGGCTCCGGCCAGGGCGAAGGTGTAGGAGATTACCCGGTTAACGTTTATCCCTGTGAGGGCAGCCATGGTTTTATTCTGGGCAACAGCCCTCATTGCCTTGCCCCACCTGGTTTTTTTTAAGATTAGGTTGAGCCCGACCATCATGACAATGGTAATAGTGAAGATAAAGAGATGAAACCAGGAGAGATTGACACCTCCAAAAGTGACGGCCGTTTTCTCAAAATAGGCGGGAAGTGCTCCATGGGGAAAGGGCTTGGGCCTGGAACCCCAGATAATCATGGCCAGGTTTTGAAGGAAGATCGACATGCCGATGGCCGTGATCAGCGCTGCGAGGCGGGGTGATTGTCTTAATGGGCGATAGGCAACGATATCCAACAACATACCGGAGATAGAGCAGCAGACCATGGAAAGTAAAAACGCAACATAAAAGGGCAGACCCAGAAAAGTAATAAAGGTGATGGCGAAAAAGGCGCCTAACATGTAGATCTCGCCGTGGGCAAAGTTGATAAGCTGAATAACACCGTAGATCATGGTGTAACCCACCGCGATCATGGCGTATATGCCGCCGATGACCAGACCGTTGACAAGCTGCTGTAAAAACAAATGCCCCCCTTTATTTACTCACAGTATACCACCAGATCTAATGTTACGAGACGAATAGACTTTTCCGCTCAGGCCTTTTAGTTGACACAACAAATACAAAATCCTAATATTCAACAGCCCTGCACATTCTCACGGACTTGTCGTCAAGGCCTTTCTCATACCATCGGTGCAGTACGGGCTAATTCATTGAAAGACGCCGGAACCCGAAAGTTCCGGCGTCTTTATTTTTTTACTCAGTTAGTATATCAATTACTTGGCTGCTACAAACTTGCCGTTTTCGACCTTCTTGACAAACGCAGGTTTTGAGCAACTACCCTTTTTGTCAAAGTAGGTAAGGCCGGTGATACCCTTGTACCCGAATTGGGGCCAGTTCATGGCTGCCAGCGCGTCACGGATCTTTTTGCGATCCGGTCCGGTCTTGGCAATGACCTGCGCCAGGATACCCAGGCAGTCATATGCATTGGCGCTCATCCAGTCTACATCACGACCATAGGTCTTTTTGTACTGTTTGGCGAAGTCCTTACCCGCCGGGCCTGCTGATGCTGCAAGAAAGGGCACTGTAAGATAGGTATTGTTGGCTGCCTTTCCTCCAATTTTAATATAGTCTTCATTGTCGATGCCGTCAGCGCCGAAGAGCGGGCCATTAAATCCAAGCTTACGGCCCTGGCCAGCAATCAGGGCGCCTTCAGGATGATATCCGCACAGGAAGATCGCCTCAGGCTTATCCCGCAGAAGCTTGGTCAGCTGCGGCGTGAAGTCGGTCGTCCCTTTCATATAAGCCTCGGCGCCAGTCACAGTAACACCGGCAGACTTGGCACCGGCTACAAAGGAATCTTTGAGGCCGATGGCGTAGTCGTTGTTCTCATAAAAGATTGCTACCTTATTCTTACCCATCAATTTTGGCACAACATATGAGGCCAGGTATCTTCCCTGGAAGTCGTCTGTATAGCAATTCCGAAAGAACCAGCCCTTGCCCACATCTCCAATGGTCGGATTAGTAGAAGTAGGAGATATAGCAGGGAGTCCTGCTCGAACATAAATAGGCATGGCAGCAAGGGTGGCAGAGGAGCAGAGGTGGCCAATGACAGCCACAATTCTTTTGTCCGATGCGAATTTTGAGCCAACTGTACCGGCTTCCTTAGGTGCGCAAAGATCGTCACCCCAAACAAGCTGGACCTTTTGACCATTAATACCACCAGCGTCATTAATCTCTTTAAGCTTGAGGTTAACGCCGGCCTTGATGTTGTCACCATAGGAAGCCAAATCACCCGTGTAGGGTGCAGCCACACCGATCCTGATGTTGCCGGCCATGACTCCGGTGGTCACACCAAACACCATGGCTGCACAAATTAACAGACTCACAAACAAAAAACCATGACTTTTCTTCATAACATTCCCTCCCTTAATTAAAGTTAGTATTGCCTTGACACAATAATTCGACGAAAAAACAATTTCTGATGATACTCATCCTCTTTTAACACACGAAAAATAAGAAAAAACCAATTGTATGTCAAGAAAAAATTTGCAAAAAAATTTGCAACTCCCAAAAGATTTATAAATACCTAACTAGATAGTGCTTTTGGAAGGTTTTTCCTTGACGCCATAATTTCTTTCTTATAATAATTTAAAAATACAATTCAGTTTTTTGGCGTTCAATTTATTCATAGCTCAAAATCATACCTAAAAAGGGATATTCTAAATTGGAAATGAGCTTATTTTTTCCTTTGGAGAAGGAAAATCTTACTACCTTAGGCATTTATTACCATTGGAAGAATGGCCTTATAACTTTTCATGCTGCCAGGGAGTGGGAAGAAGAAGCAGATTGGTCACAATATAATCAGAATTTTACCTATGAACACCCATTGACTACACGTGCTGAGTATCTTGGACACCATGAGACCTGGGATTTATTTAAGAGATATAATTTAACGGGGCATCTTGACGATGTAGTGGATTTAATCAAAAAAGGAAAGCACCAAGGCATCGAATGCTTTTTTAACCGGAAACAGAATATACGTTTTATCAGCAACATGCACAGCAATACCCTGGGCATCAATAATGGCTATCATGCCATCCGTAGCGGTGGAATACGACGCCACGAACTGGAGGAGGAGGAAATAGATGTAATTATTGACGGTCTGAATTTAAGTCGAGCCATGTCTTTAAAAAATGCCAGTGCCCAAATCCCATTTGGTGGCAGTAAAATCACTGTCCAGTGCGCTCCCGTGGATCTCAATGATTATCGCACAATAGGTTTCCTGGCTTACGCCTTGGATAGGACTCGATCATTTACTGGACCTGATATGGGATTCTCACCTGAACTGGCAGACGTCATAAAACGAGAAGGATATTCTGTAAACATTGCAGGTGGATTCGACAGTAAAATTGGCCCTACTGGAAGCCCTACTGCATATGGTATCTATCTGGCTTTAAAGGAGGCAGTTGATCTAAAGTTTGGCTCCAAGACTCTTGCAGGAAAGACTATTGTGGTGCAAGGCACAGGGGCCGTTGGTTACCCTCTTGTTGAGAAATACCTTGTGAAAGAGGATGTTACCATATTCATTGCGGACAATGTGCGAGATCCTGTAAAAAAATTAGTGGCTCGGTTTCCTAATCGTGTGAAAGAGGTTGATCCCAAAGATGTGCTCAGTTTTGAAGCAGACATTTTTATTCCTTGTGCTATGGGAGGTATCCTGGATGAAGAGACCATTAAAGCGCTTAAGTACTCCATAATAATTGGTGCGGCCAATAACCAGCTCAAGGCCACCGACCAAGAAGAAGAAATCAGACTCGCAAAAATCCTTGATGAACGGGACATACTGTTTCAGGTGGATTGGATGCATAATACCGGTGGGGTGATCGCTGGAATGGAAGAGTATATGCACCGGGAAAAGGCCAGTCTGAATAATGTTAAGTCCCATACTGAAAAAGTTTGCAAGTATGGGGTCAGAGAAAATTTTAAGGCTTCAAAGAAAGAGGGGGTTACACCCACAGAAAGGGCCTACCGATACTACACCTCCAAGATATACCGGTGATGGTCGATAAAGATTTATGAGGTCTGGAGGTGTCCAATTAAATGCTCGGCATACCCTTTAGTGGTAGGGCGATGGATACATTTTATTAACTAAAAAAGGAGGGAGAATCATGAAAAGGTTTATGTTTGTGTTCACATTTTTTTTGGTATTGGGCCTCATTTTTTGCACCGGTCTTTCAGCCAAGATGATCCGTATCGGTGAAGCCCAGATTGTTGCTCACCCAGCACTTGATAATGATTCCAGAGGATTCAAGGCCGCCCTGGCAGAAGAAGGATTTATTGAAGGCAAAAACATTACCATTGACCGGCAAAATGCACAGGGTGATCAGCCTACCTGTGCAATAATTGCCAGAAAATTCGAAGATGATAAGGTCGATCTGGTTCATGCAATCTCTACCCCAAATGCCCAGGCTCAGGTAAAGGTGAGCAAGACTATACCCATTGTCTTTTCTTCGGTCACTGACCCTGTGGCAACCGGTATTGTGCCCAAAATGGGTAGGACAGGTACTCATGTTACCGGTGTGAGCGATAGGTGGCCTATCACCCTTCAATGCAAGATGTACCAGGATCTGGTTCCTAATGTGAAGAAATGGGGGACGATATACAATCCTGGAGATATTAATACCGCACCACATATCAAAGAGATGAAAAAAGCCATAGGAGATATGGGCGGTAAGCTCATTGAAGCCCATGTTTCCAGCAGTGCTGAGGTGATGCAGGCTGCTCAGAGCCTTGTGGGAAGAGTGGGTGCCATCCATATTACTTCGGATAATACCTGTGTTTCAGCTTTTGAGTCCATTGTAAAGGTGTGTAATGCTAACGATATTCCACTATTTGCCGGTGATAGGGATAGTACCCCCAGGGGAGCGACTGCAGCTTACGGGCCTGATTACTTCCTGGTAGGATACACGGCCGGGAAAAAGGCCGCGAGGATACTAAAAGGCGAAAACCCCGGTAACATCCCTGCCGGGCTTGCATCGGAATATAGCCTTTGGGTGAGCATGAAGCATGCCAAGGCACAAGGGGTAAAACTGGCTCCGACTTTGGTGAAAAAGGCTGCGGATAAATTCTGGGATGAGCAAGGCACTGTAGTAAAGGGTAAGTAAACACGGAAGTTGAATGTCGAGGGGAGGATCTTTCTCCCCTCTTCAAACTGGTAAATAAATGTTACTTAGTAGTTTATTAAGGACTATTCCGATATCACTGGAACAGGGCTTGGCCTATGGGCTTGTGGCCCTTGGGATAGTTATCACGTTTCGCATCCTGGCATTCCCCGACCTCACCGTTGACGGCAGTTTCCCTCTTGGTGCGGCAGTGGTTGCCCGCCTCATTATGGAAGGGGTTCCTCCAATATATGGTATCATTATGGCCATTATCTTTGGATTTCTCGCTGGTTGCTGTACCGGTCTCCTCAATACAAAACTAAAGATCAACAGCCTTCTGGCCGGGATTTTGATGATGACTATTCTTTATTCGGTCAATTTACGAATAATGGGACGATCAAACATACAGTTACTTACGGTAAACACCCTTTTGACCCCTCTTGAGAACCTTGATGTCAACCGTTTTATTCCTATTATTGCCTTCTTTTTTGTGGTGGCATTATCTATGAAATTTCTTACGGATATGTTCCTTAATACCCAGATAGGATTTGCCATGCGGGCTACGGGGGATAATGAGCAAATGATCCGTACCCTCGGCGTAAATACCGACAACATGACAGTTATGGGGATTGGGATCTCAAACGCCTTTGTGGCCCTTTCCGGTGCGCTTGTTGCCCAGGATCAAGGTTTCGCTGATGTGGGAATGGGAATCGGAATGATCGTTGCCGGGTTGGCTTCCATAATAATCGGGGAGGCGCTCTTTGGCAAAAGGACAGTCCAGCAAATGACTCTTGCAGCAGTGGTGGGCTCTATTATATACAAGCTCATTATATCCCTTGGGCTCAGAATGGGGCTAGCCCCCACGGATCTAAAGATGGCAACGGGCGTGATGGTGATACTGGCACTCGGTATTCCGGCCCTTAAAAAAGGGAAAGAAGGGAAACTTCACTTGAGAGGAGTGTAAGACCTGGGGGATCTATGGTAAAGTTGGAAGATATAAGAAAGATCTTTTCAAAGGGAACCATAGATGAAAAGGTGGCTATAGATAGGATCAGTCTTCATATTAAAAAAGGAGACTTCGTCACCATAATAGGCAGCAATGGTGCGGGAAAGACTACTCTTCTCAATCTCACTTCCGGCACTTTTTTTCCTGATCAAGGTGAGGTATTTATATCTGGCTCCCGAGTTACGCAACTTGCAGAGCACCGACGTTCAAAATATCTCGGAAGGATCTTCCAAAATCCCCTTACGGGAACTGCCTCGTCCATGACCATAGAGGAAAACCTTGCAATGGCAGATCTTCGTGGCCAGACCAGGGGCCTTCGCTGGGGTGTGGCAAAGGCGCGTCGGGAGCACTACCGGGAAATACTCAAAATGCTGGAGCTTGGACTGGAAAATAGGTTAAAAGACATGGTCAGTCTCCTTTCTGGTGGTCAGCGCCAATCCCTGACCCTGCTTATGGTCACCTTATCTCTTCCCAAGTTATTGCTTTTGGATGAACATACCGCAGCACTCGATCCCAAAACAGCCCAGAAGGTCATGGATCTCACACAAAAAATTGTTGAGGAAAACAACCTTACCACTGTTATGGTCACCCACAACATGCCCCAGGCCATTCGGTACGGAAACCGCATGATCATGCTCCACGAAGGAAAAGTACAATTTGATATCCAAGGAGCAGAGAAGAAAGCCCTCACTGTAGAGGAAGTGGTCAGGAGGTTCGGAGCCGAGCTTAAAGATGAGGCCTTACTAAGCTAACCTTTCCTAACAATTATTTATTTTTTTCCTGTGATAATCCCTTTATTACCTGGGAATACTCCACAGGACTCTCCCATTTCTAAACTTGTTTTAAACTACTCAACAAATAATTCTGTAGAATTTTTAAAAAGGGGATAAGAATCTCTTTAGTGGTTTTGCGATTCGGTTTTTTTACATTGTATGTATAAATTGGTTTGACAAAAAAGTAATTATTATTATAAAAGACCTTTAAGGTTTCTGAAGGACCATTAATCAACATTTTTTAAGAAAGATAAAGGCCACGAAGGTCTCAAGACTCAAAAATAATGGGTATTTCGTGGCCTTTTTGTTTATGAAACCTGAAAACTAATCTACAATCTCCCCATTACAGGAAAAGATTAACACGAGGAGGAGCATAAAATGGCAGCCGAAGATATCTTATCAAGTGAAGATTTTAAGAAATGCGCCGATTTTCACGGCCATATCTGCCCCGGTCTGGCAATAGGATACAGGGCTACCAAGGCAGCACTTGACTGGTTGGATAAAAAACGGGCTTCGGATAAGGAAATGGTGGCCACTGTTGAAACAGATGCCTGCGGCACTGATGCGGTGCAGGTGTTGACTGGATGTACCTTGGGCAAAGGCAATCTTATCCAGAAGGACTATGGCAAACATGTGTATACTGTCGTAAGCAGAAACTCAGGAGAAGGGGTTCGCGTGTCCTTGAAAGCCCGGGCCTTAGAGCTTTCCGAAAGGCATCAAGAACTGGTTCGAAAACTAAGCGGTGGTGAGGCCACTCCAGAAAACCGGAAGGAGTTTTGGGAGCTTCATCATCAAAAGTCCCATGACATTTTAGGCAAACCGCTAAAAGATCTTTTCACAATCAAGCCGGCTCATATCGCTGTACCGCCAAAAGCGATGATAGAACCCTCAAAGACCTGTGAGCGTTGTGGTGAGCCTACAATGTTATCAAAATTGACTGAAATAGATGGCCACTATATGTGCAAGGATTGTCTGAGTGATGATTATCGTCCTCTTGCAGAATAATTTTTTGAACATATCGCACCTTTGGTGCGGACCTGTAGGGGTTCGATTTATCGAATCCCGCTTTGCGGGACGTCATAAATGTCGCCCCTACAAGGACTTAAAAAGGAAATTCCTATACTATAAATTTAATAGAATTCCGGTCATGAAGGCAGGGTTGGAAAACTGGTATGGTAAGCATTTATAGAAGCCATGAAGGCTCTCTCAGGTCTGTAGATCAAGTATGAGGTTTTATATGTTTAGATAAGGAGAAAAGTGTTATGAAACTAACTACAAAAATGATATGCGCATTGGTATTTGTAATTATAATGGGATTAATAGGGACCAGTCAGGTAACTCAGGCCAGGATCAAGGAAATTCGCATCGCAGACAGCAAGGGCGATTGGGGCTATCCCAATCCCTATCGTCACTACCCCCGGGGACCGGGCTACGTCCGCATGAGCTGGGTCTTTGACACCCTGATCTGGAAAGATGATAATGGCTATATTCCAGCTTTGGCCAAGAAATGGACATACGATCCCAAGTCCCTGAGCTTTAGCTTCGAACTCCGGGAAGGTATCAAGTGGCACGACGGTAGGCCCTTTAGCGCCGAGGACGTGGTCTTCACCATTGACTATTTCAAGAAATATCCTTATGGATTTGTTCCCATCGAGGCAGTGTCATGCGCCGAGGTTAAGGGGAAAAATACGGTAGTTATCAAGCTGGAAAAACCCTATGCCCCCTTCCTGGCTTATATAGGTGGATCTATGCCTATTCTTCCAAGCCACATCTGGAAAAAGGTGACGAATCCACGAAAATATAACAATCCTAAGGCATTCATCGGATGCGGCCCTTACAAGTTTATTGATTTCAATAAGGCCAAGGGAACATACCTTTACGAGGCATTTGAAGACTACTATCAGGGCCGGCCTAAGGCAGATCGGCTCATCTATATTAAGGCAGGCAAGCCTCTTATGATACTTTCTAATGGCAAGGCCGATCTGGTCAATATTAGGCCTGACATAGCCATGCTATTAGAAAAAAAAGGTATGATTGTAATCAAAAATGCCCGGGGCTGGAACAAAAAGCTGATGATCAACCACAAGAAGACGCCCTTTAACGACAAACGCTTCCGCGAGGCCTTAGCATATTCTATAAACCAGCAGGAGATCATTGATAAAGCCCACCGAGGATTTGGATCTCCGGCCTCCTTCGGTCTGCTCTCACCCGATCATGAGTTCTACAACCCAAACACACCAACCTATGTGCATAATCCTTCCAGGGCTCGGCGAATATTAGAGTCCTTAGGGTACCTCAAAGGCTCGGACGGTTACTACTCCAAATACGGCAAGCCTTTAAAA
>Ga0315538_1001437_pt1 | contig 14185 bp, 9 predicted proteins | sample SalMarSW160230MG_2_FD_203834 | JGI IMG/M metagenome (GOLD analysis project Ga0315538, IMG submission 203834) | Salt marsh sediment microbial communities from the Plum Island Ecosystem LTER, Massachusetts, United States - Salt Marsh Sediment SW1601-230 ...
GGACTGGAATTAGTGGAAAAGCCGTTGACGCCCCGCCAGGCAATTGGTGCCGATGAGCTTTTCATCGCGGTCACCACTAAGGATATTGTTCCGGTAGTGCGATTCGACGACAATGTTGTAGGCGATGGCAGGCCGGGTCGATATACCAAGCTGCTGATGGAGCAGTTCCGCACTTTCACGCTTTATTGAATTAAGCGAAGGGCCTTTGAAGCTGCCATCAAACTGGGATAAATTGGTAAATCAGATTGAGAAACCCGCTCGACTGAACGGCGTGAAAAAGAGTATCAATAGAGGAGCACCTTTGGGAGAAGGCAATTGGAAAATGAAGACGGCTTTGAGGATGAATTTAGAATCGACCTTGCAACCAGGAGAAAGACCCAAAAAATGTACCCCCTATGGCGCAGCCGGGCACCTTTAATTCCCTGGGATTGAGGAAATATTAATAGAGCCAGTAAGAATATGCAAGAATATGATCGTTCACGGTTACCTTTTTATCGGTATAGCTGGGATATGTTTATTGGTACTGACGATAATTGTTTGTATTTTTGGAGATACTGGCTCAATTAGTACAGACCCGACAGACCCAGGTGTGTTAAATGGCACCTTGAATTATATGGAAAAAGGAGCATTTGCGAAGTACTACATAGTTTATAAGAGCATTCTTGGGATTGGTTTTGTTAGTGGAATTCTGGGCATAATACTCTATTTGCTCTTAAAGAAGAGGCCCCCTGCTTCGTAAAGCTGTATAAGCCATATGGCTATTTGATAAAGCAAATAGCGGTTTTCCACACGCAAAATACGAAGCATAAATGTGTCCTGTATTAGTCCAGCGATCTTAGAGGCCCAGGAGTGAGCTGGTCCAGCGAATTTGGGTTGGTTCATTTTGCCGAGTTGTTAGTAAAAGGATGCGGAAGTCGCAGGTTGAAATGACCTGCGATTTTGTTCTTAAAACGATACGCTCTTTGAAAAATTCATAAACCGGCTCATGCGTGCGGTAACCGATGCCGATTCGGCCAGCGCAACGAACCCTGTCGATGTCGTTGATTAGACTTACAACGACAACGGTATCCGTGTCGAGAAGTATACCTTCAATGTCGCTCAAAATTACCTCGACACCGTCGATGAGCAGACATACGCCACCAATTCCAGGACCGTAGCGTACGTCATCGACGGGCATGATGGAATTTTGCGTGACCGATTTGGTTTTTTTAGATACTGCTCCCCCTTTGGTGGGGATAAATTAACGCAGATTAACAGTGTTCGTTCAGATTTTGGATTCCCGCTCCCCTGGGGATACATTTCGCGGGAATGACAAATTATGCTACGTTCTTATCCTAAAAACGGTCAGTTTGAGAAGGTTAATTACCTTACGGCATCTATAGCTCCCAACCTTGTCGATAATTCGGCTTTATAAGCTCGTTAGCGGCCTGGCTGTTGGTTTTCATATTCACAGGGTCCCATTTGAGTTTCTTTTTCGTTCGCATGGCCATAACGCCAAGACAAAGGGTCTCCGTAACAGGCCCAGCCACTTCGAAGTTGGCCCTGGCGGGCTTTGCGCCTTTGCAGGCATTGACCCAGTCTTTGGTATGTCCACCGGACCGCTCGATTGTTTGAGGGGGCCTGGTATATGTATTGTTCCTTGCCTTTGGAATCAACCGAGGTTTCCTGCCGTGGAATGCGGCAAGGATTTTGCCCTTGTCTCCCACAAACAGGATTCCTTCCTCGGGCATATCTTCGCCGTCCTCGTCTAATTCCAGCGGTTTGGCCGGTCGCATCCCCCCATCATACCAGAACAACTCAACCGGCGGCATTGACGCCCTGGCGCCGAATGTGAAATGCGCGGTCATTGCCCTGGGGTGTGCAATCTTGTTGTACACCCGTGTCGGTATTTCATCGATGACATCGCAAAAGAAACTGCCGCTGGCTTCAATAGTTTCGGGGGGACCGAGTTTCAAAGCTCGATAGATTACATCTATGGAATAACAGCCCATGTCACCTATGGCTCCGGTGCCGAAGTCATACCAGGCCCTCCAGACGGTATGCGTATATTTGTAGCTGAAAGGTCTGTATTTTGCAGGGCCAAGCCACAGGTCCCAATCGAAACCGTCGGGAATCAGCTCGGCTTCGGGCAGTTTTTTTATGCCGGAGGGCCAGACCGGCCTGTTCGACCAGTTATGTACCCGGCGAACAGGGCCAATGGCGCCGCTTGCGACCATCTCACAAAGCAGGTCGGTATCCTTAGAAGATGACGGGCCTGTAGCAACTTGTGTGGCAACGCCTGTTTGTTTTGCCGTCTCTGCAAGAAGTCTGGCTTCATAGACGGAATTTGTCATCGGTTTCTGGCAGAATACATGTTTGCCCATTTTCATAGCCCTGGCGGCTATTTGTGCATGTTGGTGGTCGGTAGAGCCGATTATCACGGCATCGAGGTCCTTCTCTTTTTCGAGGCATTGCCTGAAATCGGCATAGGCGGAGCAGCCCTTATAATTCATATCCTTTTGCTTGCCGTACCAGGCATTCACGATTTGCTTAGCAGGTTCACGGCCCGCCCTGCAGCCTTCAACGCCTTCGTCCCATCCGGGTTCGTCAATGGCCTTGCGAATCATATTTCGAAGGCCGTACGGCTTCCAGGTCAGATAACGGTTATCGTCCTTCACCGGGTCGCATACCGTGGTGATTTGCAGCTCGGGTTCTTTTAGCATACCGAGCATAACGCGTGTCCCCTGGGTACCGGTTCCAATACAGGCACAGTTGATTTTATCACTCGGTGCTACGAATTTGGCCCCGCCCATTACGTGACGAGGGACAATAGTAAAAGCTGCTGCTGCGGCCGCCGCCCCCAGAAAATCACGTCTGTTCATTTTATTTTCATCCGACATAACAGAAGCTCCTTGTAGTTCTAAACGCCAATTTTCCATTTATACCTACCCGGCTACGTCGCCCGGGCCTTATTTTTTCATCTATTACTCGCCAAATCCGCCTTTATCAGATACGCGCTGAGACGTTTTTGGATTTCCACTGCCCGCTAAGCTTCGCGTCAATGTCAATAGTATCCTGTAACACTTTTAATAACCGAGTTCGGTTTGAGTTTCGGCGATTGATTCTTCGATTATGTCCATTGCCCTGGCGGCGATGTCGTCGGGCATAACCACCGGCGGACTCATACGCAGGATGTGCCCGGCGGGTATCCAGGCAAGTCCTTTCGTAAAGGCCTTTTGATAGACCATTTTGCCGGCCTCGTCAAACGGCTCTTTGGTATTTTTGTCTTTTACTAACTCGACTCCCATAAGACAGCCCTTACAGCGGGTGTCGCCGACAATAGAGTATTTTTTGGGCCAGTCGGCCATACGTTTGGTGAAGTATTCGCCGAGTTCGGCGGCGCGGGCGAGCAGGCCTTCGGTTTCTATTGTCTCGATGCACGCCAGGGCGGCTGCGCAGGCCATCGGGTTGCCGCCGTAGCTTGTCGAGGCGCTGATTTTATCGACCGCCTCGGCATACTGTTTCTTTACCACCATTGCGGTTACGGGAAAGCCGTTGCCAAGGCCCTTGCCCAGTGTCACGACGTCCGGCACGACATTGAAGTGCTCGATACAGAGGTATTTTCCGGTTCTTGCCATACCGGTGAGGACCTCGTCGGCGACTAACAGGATGCCGCGTTCGTCGCAGAAGGTGCGCAGCTTGCCGAAGAAATCGTCCGGCGGCATAATCGTACCTCCCCAGCCCTGGATGGGTTCGAGTACAAAGGCGGCAATTTGGCCGGTGGTGCTTTCTTTGATGAACGTATCGTAAAACTCGAGATACCGCTCGGTATCCAGCGAGCCGTCGGCTCTTGTCCACCAGGGGCGGTATGTATCTGGGCGGGGCACCATATAGAAGCCGGGCGCCCGCGTCGGGCCGTAGAACGGGTTCATTCGAGCAAGCGAGACCGCGTGGCCGGTCTTGCCGTGAAAGTCCATAAAGCAGGAGATAAACTCGTGTTTTCCCGTGGCCGCCCGGCAGGTGCGAAGGGCGGCCTCGACGGCGGTCGTGCCGGAATCGTATAACTGGACGCCGGCGAAGCCGTCGGGCAGAACGTCGAGCAGCTTTTCCAACAGTTCGACCTTGACCGGGGTTATGAAGTCGTGGGCGTTCATCAGGCGATTGGCCCATTTAGCGACCGCCTCGCTGACCTTCGGGTGGCAGTGGCCGAGCGTCGTAACATATATGCCGCTGGAAAAATCGATGTACCTGTTGCCGTCAACGTCGGTGAGCGTACAGCCCTTTCCCTCGCTGAAGACGACCGGAAAGAGGCGGACCTGGCCCGACAGTCCCTTCATTATTCTGGCTGCCCTTTCGTGCAGCGCGTTGCTTTTGGGGCCGGGCGGCGTGACTTTGACATCCGGCCACTGATTCAAATCGATGCTGTACGCAACAGGATCATACATTTTTGCACCTTTCACTGCCATGCCATCTGCGGTGTATATATCGTTCACCAAACATGCTCTTATTGGAATCGCTTTACCGGCCCGGGTGTTTGCACTTCTGCAATTTTGGGAATTTTTCCCGGAAAAACGACCTTGCAATCAATTATACCGAATGTTAAATTGTGTTCAAGTGTGTTTTTTAATAACATTCAATTTTGACCGGCTGCAGGGGCTGCCAAGCGAAGCATATTAAGGCAGGAGACAATAAGTGGCTCAAAAGAGCGGAAAGATAAGTCAGCCGCGACGGCTCGAGGCAATCAGGCGAAAGCTGCTCGAAGACGATGAGGTCTCGATAGAGGTCCTTGCCGGCGAGTTCGGTGTCAGCGGTATGACCATACGCAGGGACCTGGACGTGTTAGAGTACCAGGGCGACATAATCCGGACGCACGGCGGGGCGGCGGCGGCAAAACGGCTTACCTTCGAGTTTTCGTTCCGCGACAGGCAGAACAGGAACATCGAGCAAAAGAGGCGGATAGCCCGGCTGGCGGTAAAATACGTCAGGCCCGGCGAAGTGATTATGCTCGATACGGGCACGACGACGCTGGCAATCGCCCGGCGGCTCAGCGACAAAGAAAAGATAACGGTAATCACGACCTCACTGGCGATTGTCTCGGAGCTTCAGTTTGCCGCCGGCGTAGAGACCATTCTTTTAGGCGGTTTTCTGAGAAAGGCATCGCCCGATTTGCACGGGCCTCTTACCGAGCAGAACGTCGAGCTCTTCCGCACCGATGTTGCTTTCATGGGCGCCGATGCCGTTGACAGTATCGGCAATACCTATACCGACGACCTGCGCGTCGCAAACCTTGATAAAAAAATGGCTGCAAATGCAAAAAAGGTAATTGTTGTCGCCGACAGCAGCAAATTCGGCAGGGCCGCAATGTGCAGGGTGTTAGGCCCGGGCGATTACGATATGCTCATAACCGATTCGGCTGTTGATAAAAAAATCGCCAAAGATTTGGCAAGGCGTAAAATCAATATAGTGTCGGCATAAAACAAGTAAGGAGATTCACAGTGGAAGAGCGCAATTTGTTTTTATCGCGATTTTTCAGCACGGGCCCCGCGATTGTGGTGGCCTTCGACCACGGTATGTTCGACGGGCCTATCGCAGGTGTTGACAAAATCAGGGAAATTCCGGACAAGATTCTGCCGGAAATAGACGGTGTTTTGATGTCGCCTGGTGCGCTGCGGGACATCGGGCCTGACCTGTGCGGCCATCGCGGTAGTCCGATGCCGATTGTAAGGATAAACTGGTCGAGCATTTACTGCTTCCAGTGGGACTACCATAGTGGTGACACGGTTCGTATATACACACCGGCTGAGGCACTCAAATCGGGGGCACAGATGGTTCTTATCTCACTGTCACTGCATACGGGCGACCAGCAGCGTGACAGTAAGAATATCGAAGTATTTTCAAGACTGTGCAACGAGGCACATGAGTTAGGGCTTCCGGTGATAGGGGAGTATTTTCCCGTTGACGAAAATATAAGCGAAGACGCCCTGTACGAGGAGATAAAGATTGGCGCCCGGATACTCTACGAGCTTGGGGCCGATGCGATAAAGACCTTTTATACGAAGGACTTCGAGCAGGTTGTGGCGGGCTGTCCGACGCCGATACTGGCCCTGGGAGGCCAGCGGCGGGGCAGCGACCTCGACGCTCTCAAACTCGCCCGCCGGCAAATCGATGCCGGGGCGGCGGGTATCGTCTTCGGCAGGTATGTGATACAATCTGAAAGGCCCATAGAGCTGCAAAAGGCGCTGCTCGACGTGGTCAAAGGGGGCGTCGGCGGCGAGCAGGCGGCGGCCAAATACGGGCTGGATTGAGCAGCCGGTTATAACGGATGCCCGCCGCGGGCGAATATAAATCGTCATTGGAGATAGATATTTTAGATGTCGAGATATGTGGAATACTACAGGCGAAAGGAATTTGACATTCCGCAGACGATGCAGGCGGTAATCGCAGCGGGGACGGGTTTTGAGAATTTGAGGGTGGCCGAGGTGCCGGTGCCGCAAATCGGCCCAGACCAGATTCTTGCGAGGGTCGATGCGGCGGGGGTGTGCACGAGTATTCTCAAGCTGATTGACCAGGGTCCGGAGCACACGTATATCAACGGCTGGGATATGAAAAAGTGGCCTTTGATTCTGGGCGACGAGGGCTCGGTGACGCTTGTCAAAATCGGGGAGAATCTCAAAGGCAAATATCGGCCTGGCGAGCGTTACGCGATTCAGCCGGCCGTCGGCGTCGGGCCGATTGTGCACCGCGAGCGATACAACAATAACGGCGAGGGTATGTACAAGTGCGGCGTGGGCTATTCGCTGCCGGGCCATCTCGCCCAGTACATTTGCATCCAGGAGGAGGTTCTGGCCGGCGGCTGTCTGCTGCCGCTTGGCGACGATGATTTGGCGTATTTTGCCGTGTCGATGGCGGAACCGATAAGCTGTGTCTATTCGGCCCAGCAGAGGAACTATCATTTGTTAAAGGACAGCCCGTTTGCCGAACGCAGGGCGAATATGGGGTTTTTGCCGGGCGGGGTCGCCGTTGTCGTCGGTGCAGGGGCGATGGGCAGAATGCACGTAGAATTGGCGCTTCGGTTCAGGCCGGCTGTGCTTGTCGTGGCGGATTTGCAGCAGGGCCGGCTCGATAAAGCTGCAAAGGCCGTCGCAGAAAAGAGCCGCTCGTGCGGTACCCGGCTGGTCTGCGTAACGGCTGATAAGCTCAGGCAAACTATAAGCGAGCTGTCGGGCGGCAGGGGCGCAGACGATATTATATTAGCGGTGGGGGTCAATGCCGTTCAGCAGCAGGCGATCGAGCTGCTGGCGCCCGGCGGTGTGGCTAACCTGTTCGGCGGACTGCCGCGCGGACAGCATATCCTCAAGCTCGACGCGATAGCCGTTCACTACCGCGAAATCAAGGTTGTGGGTTCAAGCGGCGGCGAACCGAGTGATATGGCTGCAACGCTCGAGGCGATTCATACCGGCGACATCGACCCGGGTAATTATGTCGCCGCGGTCGGCTCACTCGATAATGCCATTGACGTTCTGAAAATGATAAAGGAAACGCAAATCGACGGCAAGGCGATTCTCTATCCCCACATCAAGCACACGCCACTGAAAACCGTTGACTACTGGGACAAACAGCAGGAGATCGATTTCCTCGACCGGCAGCTTGTTTAGTGATTTTGAGCTTACATATTTATGGTTATTTCAGGGCCTCCGGTGTGCCTGATTTTGAGGACGCCGCCTTTGTCGAGCGGCTGGAAGGTCCAGCCCTCGGCATTGAGGTCATTTCGCCCGTCGATTTTTTTGCCGGCTGCGGTTACAGACTTTGGTTTGGCGGTGATGCGCAGGACTTCTGTCGCGGTGTTGTCGTAGGTTTTGTATGCAATCTCATTCGGTTTGTAGGAAATTTTTTGTACGACCGATGTCGAGCGCAGCAGGTGATTCTCGTCGGCGGGCGCCCATTCGGGAATTGCGGCGACGGCTGCGGTGAAGTGGCGGATATAATCGCTGTAGCCGTCGCTGAACCAGATTTGTCTGCGAATAGGTTTTTGGCCGGTGACATATACCATTCCGTTTTCCTGGGTCATGTAGGTAGCCCAGTTGAGGTATTTCTCCGCCAGGTCTTTGAATTTACTGTCGCCGGTTCTCTCGTACCACATTGCGCATATCGAGCCGAACCTTGCGGTGTGGCTGCCCATGGGGACATAGCACCAGAACTGCTCTTTTATGGCCGGGGCATTTTCGGTTTTGAAGGCGTATTTGACCCAATAGATAAGGTAGGGGATAAATTCGTCGATGTCGTCTCGCAGGTGGGGATTGTTGATGAGGTATCGTGCGGTTTCCAGCGGGGAGATTTGATTGCGATTGACGTTGCCCTGGTCGTTGGGAATATCCTCGAAGTAACCCTTCCAGACCATGGACTTGACAGGGCCGAGATTCGAGAACAGCCAATCCCAGACATGCTTTCTGGTGGCCTTGTAGGTCTTGAGTTTTTCGGGGTCGAGGTCGATTCTGGCAGAAATTCTTATCAGCTCATCGAAGAGACTTATCGCTCCGATTACGTTCGAGCAGTATTTTTCATAGACCTTGCCGGTCTCGGCATGTACCCGGAAGGGCCAGGGTGAGACGTATGCCTTGTCGAACCATGGGGTCTGCTCGGCCCATTCTTTGTCCTTTTTCACGCCTCGAAAGGCGTTGGCGGCGAGGGCATCGGCGCAATTGATGGCGGCATCGAGGTATTTTTTTTCATCGACTACCTTATAGAACTGAAGGTATGCGAAAGCAAGCTCGCCGACTTTGTCCGGCTCGATGACATTGAGGCCGTCGGCTCTTCCACCTATACCCCAGCGTGTTCCGCCGACGTATTCGGTTGCTTTGGGGTCGCTGCTGGCATAGGGGACTTTGGACCAGAGCCAGCCCTTGGGTGTGGAGCCGTGTTCGATTTGATGGTCGAGACACTGAGCAAGTATGCCGATGTAGGAGTCGTCGCCGGAATAGACCCTGTATTCGAGGACGAGGCCCTGGACGAGGCCTGCGTAGAAGCAGGCGGGGTTGTGCGATTCATCGGAGCCGGCGTCGCCTTTGAGGAACGTATCTTCGCTGACGTGCTCGAAGTTGAATATCCAGTTGTGTACCATGTAGTAGGGCAGGCCTGTCGTCGATTCTTTGGGGCAGTTTTTGATGAAGCCGGCGGCGAGGTCGCAGACTTTTGTGTAGGCGGCGCCGGGGACATCCGGCTTGTACCAGGAAAGCAGCCCAGCCGTGTCGTCGTACACTGCCTTGTGGGTACATAATGTTTCGCGCGTGGTTTCTGAAAACACCAGGGCGTTAGCAAACAGGAATACAAATATCACATAATACAGGTTCTTTCGCATCATAAGAGTTCCCTATTATCTGTTATTGTTAAATGCCCTTGCCTGTTACGGTCCGAACGACTGTTCCGCCTTCAAAAGGTGGAACCTTGATTAAGGCCGAGGTGATATTATCGTCTTGCCTTGTAAAAAGGTAAAAGCCGGTCGGCACATCCGCGCTGCCGACGAGCTCGGCTTCAACCGTTCCCGAAGACGCCTCGTAAGTGCAGGACTTCATCTTTGAAGTGCGATGGGCACGGACAATCCTGATTGCGTCGTCCATAGTGAGATAAATCGGGCTGTAATCTGCAATGCCTTCGCTGACAAGTTTCAGCTCTCTGTCCCAGTTCTTCGGCTCTATTCTGAAGAGGTAGTCCGTTTCGTGAGTGAAAAGCACCGCCAACGCCCTGGCATTGAGAGCCCTGGTAAGGATTCTGATGCCGCGGTCAGCCGTTCCATCGTCATCGTTGTCGGGCTTCCATTCGTAGCCGGTTATATCAGCAATCACAGTTGAGCAGTTAAAGAACTTGCGCCCCGCCAGCTCCACAAAGTCGGCGTTATATCTCGGATGCGAGACCCTGACTTTTTTGGGCTTTCCATAAACCGGTTCTTCATACAGGCGGAATGGGCCTGACTTGATTCCGGGTCCCGGCTGACCCCAGGCCCAGTCGAGGGGAGCTGCAGCGATGAACTCAATACGCCACTTATCTGCGATGTGCGGTATGCAATTGCTGCCCATTTCGCCCCAGTGCGCAATGAGATACTTCGACATCGGCAGCGGCTGATTGTCGGCGCACCATTTGTCAATGGCCTTCAGATTTTCCGATGCGACCTCATCGGGCCAGGACTCTTTGTCGTTATGATTGTAGAAGATGAACTCGTCGTAGAACTTCGAGCGGTACGGCAGCGCTTTGGGATAGTAGTAGTCGGGTATGAAATGGTTCGGGACCATTTGATACTTGTAGTCGGCCTCGAAGTTGGCGGCGTCGGATTCCGGTCTGGGCGGTCTTCCGAAGGCGTGGGGCGACCAGGCTGCCTGTCCGTCCAGGATATATCCCCGCAGCTCTTCGACCGCCTGAGGATTCAGGTTGTAAATGAACAGGGCGAGCCACGGCTTGAAACCATATTTGTTGGCGGTTTTAATCCAGAAAAACGGAGTCTGGTTCCAGCGTCCGCCCGAGCCGACAACATCATCGATACGCATAGTCACTATCGGCGGCAGAAGCCGCATTGCGAATGGTTTTCTTGCCGCCCAGACGATTGACCGCCACAGCAAATCATCCAGCCCACCCATAGGCCCAAGCACCGAGCGGTACATCCAGTCCTGGCTGGTGAACTGCGCTACCCTGCCTTTTGACGCCGAGGCGACAACGAGCAGCGGGTAATTGCTGCCGCTCACCAGGACATCGGCATTGACAGCGGAAAATCGAGCAAGCTGCATTACGCCAAATAGTTCGAGTATCTCAGCCGGTTTGTGAAGGGCGGTTATAAAATGGCCTGCCGGCGAGAACTTTAACTCGCCGACATCCACAGGGCGGGACTGTCGGCCCGACTGATTCTTCAAAAAGGCGCCCGGAACATCGGGGTCAAAACTGACCAGGCCGGTACCTGCCTTCACGCCTGCCGTCAACAGCTCATCGAGTTTGTCCTTCAGCCGGCTGTCACCGGCGGCTAAGCGGCTGTGGGAGACTATTACCAGGGCATAATTATCGACGGATGCGGGAAGATTTTGCCGGCCCAAATCCACCACGCTATATGGCACGCCAAAATGGTCGAGATAGGGCAAGAGCTTTTCCTTTGCCTTTGAAACTTGCGGGCTGTTTGTGTTCAATAAGACGAGCACATCCATCGAGCCGGCCTTTGCAGAGGCGTTTGCAGCACCAATTAGTATCATTGATACTAACAGCAGTATAAAAGTTATTTTTTTCACTTTCCTTCTCCCGTAACCGGCTTTTTTTATAATCGAACAACAATCTCGTTACTGTGTGTATGCCTGATGCGCAGGATGCCGCCTTTTTTCAAGGGCTTCCAGGTCCAGCCCTCGGTATCCGGCGATTTGCTTTCGTCAATTTTTTTGCCCTTTAGTATTACGTTTTTGGGCTTCGAGGTGATGCGGAGGACCTCGGTGGAGGCATCATCAAAAGTCCTGTATCGGATTTCGCTGGGGGAGTATTCGATTGTTTTTATAACGGAGGTAGTGTGGACAAGATGGTTGGCATTGTCCGGGGCGAGTTTTTCGGGCATTACCGCCATTGCATTGAGGTAGTGCTCGACGTAGTCGCCGTAGCCGTCGGTGAACCAGATTTCATCGTCGTATGGGTCGCCGGGATACTCATTTCTGCCCTCGTAATCGACGCTGTATGTGGCCCAGTTGAGCTGGCGAACTGCGTTGGCGACGCGGGAGTCGTCGCCGGTGAGTTTGGCATAGAGCAATTCGATTGAGGCGTAGCGTGAGGTGTGACTGTTGCCTTCGTATTGATAGACGGACTGTTCGTTGATGACGGTGACGCCGTATTTGTCCCAGCGGTGGTTGCCAAGCTCGTTGAACATCCAGTCGAGGCAGCGGCGGGCGTCTTTCTGCCAGGTGTCGCCCCACTGCTCTTTGTGGTTAAGGATATACCAGGCGAGCCGGCCTGCGTTGATACCGGTATTGGACCAGATACTGATGTCCTCGAAGAACGGGCCGAACTTATTTTTGGAGATGGGAACCTTTTTCAGCCAATCGATGAACAGCCGTTCGGCCATTTTGTATTGTTCGGTATTGCCGACGCACATTTTTATCAGCTCGTCGAACATCATTGCCGTCCAGGTCCAGTTGCTCGTATAAGGCCAGAGGACCCTGCCGGTTTGGGTGTTGACCTTGTAAGGCAGGGGGGATTTTTCGATGTCACCGGCGGCGGTATTTTTGGCGAGGGTGTCGGCGATTTTCACGGCGGCGTCGAGGTATCTTTTATTGTCGGTGATTTTGTACAGGTTTATGAGCTGGTATCCGAGGTCGCCGGCCTTGTCCAATTGGGTGACATTGAGTCCGTCGCGGAGGTCGCCGTCATAGCGAAAGCCGGGTTCCCGGCTCGAGTTCCAGGGGTAGGGCAGATTAGGCCATTTGCAATCCGGGCCGCTCAGCCCGTGGTAAAGATAAAAGTCGGCCATATAAATCATATTTTCCGGCACCTTGCGGTCGCCGGTATAGGCGTAGTATTTTGCCCAGGAGCTTAGAAGCATCTGAATCTGGTCGCCGCCTATGCCGTCGTCGTGGTGATGATGTTTGAAGACGGGGTTGTCGAGGGTGTATGGGAGGATTCGGTGGAGCATATAGTATTTGACGCCGTCGTGGACGTAGGGAATAGTGTCCCATTTGTGCCAGATGAGCTGGAGAACGAGGTCGTAGGATTGGCCGAGGTTGTCGCCGGGCCAGGGGACGATATTGTTGTTTGGGTCGGTTTGAATATAGTGATGGCCGAGCCGTTCGGGATGGCCGAGCAGGCCGTTAGGGCGCTTTCTCGGCTCAACACGCTCGGCGGCGGAAACGGTTGAAAGCAAGAACAATGCGGCAGTCAGAGCACATGCAGTATATCTTTTCATGACCGGCTCCATTTATGAATTGTCACATGGTAATGACAATTTCAGCAGCATTATCGTGTCTGATTCTGAGGACGCCGCCTTTGTCGAGCGGCTGGAAGGTGAAGCCCTCGGCGTTGAGGTTTTTGCGCTCGGTTATCTGCTTGCCGTTCACTTTGACGCTCTTTGGTTTGGCGGTTATCCGCAGCACTTCAGTTGATTCATCATCGTAGGTCTTGTACTCGATTCGAGCAGGTGAGTATTTGATTTTCTGAACGACTGATGTTGATTTGAGAAGGTGGTCTTCGCCGGCGGGCGCCCATTCGGGGACGGCGGCCAGGCCTTCGGCGAAGTGACGAATGTAATCACCGTAGCCGTCGGAGAACCACGAGCCGAGCCACGAAGGGCCTACTGCCACTACGCCGCTGTCGTAGGTCATATAGGAGGCGAAATTGAAGAAGCGATATGCCTGCTGTTTGAACCATTCGTCGTGAGTTCTTTCGTACCACAGTGCGCAGATTGAGGCGTAACGGGCGGTATGGCTACCCATCGGGGCGTAGCACCAGGTCTGCTCGTTGATTGCGTCGGCGCCTTTTTCGCCGAAGACACACTTTACCCAGTAAATCAGGGCCGGCACATCGGTTTCCAAATCGGGGTCAAGCCCGGGGTGTTTGATGAGGTAACGGGCGGTCTCCATCGGGGTAATCTGGATTCTGTTGGATGTCTCGGGGTCGTTCGGGATATCCTCGAAGTATGCGTTCCAGATGAAGGTTTTCATCGGGCCGTTTTTGCTGTAAAGCCATTTCCAGGCCAGGTCTCGGGCCTTTTTATACGCGCCGGCTTTTTCTTCGCTAAGGTTTATTCGCTTTTTGATGCGGCCCAGCTCATCGAACAGTGCGATGGGTTCAATGACGTTCGAGCAGTATTGAGAGATGACTACGCCTGTTCTGGCGTTGACGCGAAAAGGCCAGGGTGATTTCTCGGTATTGGCGGGAGAAAAAATCGAGGGCTCGCCGGTAACGTCGCGGACGTTTTTTGCGAGAGCATCGGCGCAGTTGATTGCGGCCTTGAGGTACTTTTTCTCTTCGGTAACTTCGTAGAACTTCAGATAGGCAATACCCAGCTCGCCGAGTTTGTCCGGCTCGATGCCGTGCAGGCCGTCGCCTCGCATCGCCTCGTGCTCCCACTTAGTGGCGCCAACATAGACGACTTCGCCGGGGTCGGAGCTGGCGTAAGGGACGTTGGGCCATTTCCAGTCGGGTTCAGTGCTGCCGAAGTCGATTTGGTGGTCGAGCATTTCGCGAACTACATCGATAT
>Ga0315538_1001438_pt1 | contig 14182 bp, 10 predicted proteins | sample SalMarSW160230MG_2_FD_203834 | JGI IMG/M metagenome (GOLD analysis project Ga0315538, IMG submission 203834) | Salt marsh sediment microbial communities from the Plum Island Ecosystem LTER, Massachusetts, United States - Salt Marsh Sediment SW1601-230 ...
CGTAGGTCTGGCTATTAACGCATTGACATCGGTAATAAGCGTCTCACCGTTAGAAATCGTCAACCAGCCATCGTTTACATCACCCACGATCAATGTATCAGTACCTATATCCCAAGGGTCAGGCGCAACGGTTGGATCAGGGGTGACTGATCCCCCCCATGTAAACGTTGCCTGAGCAGGCAAAACGCCGATCCCGAAAAGGATTAACAAAATAATTCCAATCATCCAGCAGCTACTGATCGTTCGATACATTGTTGTCTCTCCTTTATAATTAGACATTGTTGTCTCTCCTTTATAATTAGACATTGTTGTCTCTCCTTTATAATTAGACATTGTTGTCTCTCCTTTAGACTTAGGCATTGACGGCTCACCTTTATACTTAAACATTGTCATCTCTCCTTTATCTTTATATTTAGACCTTGTCGTCTCCCCTTTAGGTTAACGTTCATGATGGTAAATTACCCCGCAAGAAACTTACTAAATTAAGTATGAGGATGTTTTATTTGTACAGAAGAATCCCTCGACAAAGAGTTCCTGCAACATTTAGTAGTATAACTTGTAAAGTTATTATCGGCAATCGAGTCAAATCTTCTGACAATAATTCGAAAGAATCAAGAAAATTTACAATAGAAGAATATTTCTTGCAAGATTTCTTTGAGAATTTTCCATAAATTTTTATCAACTATCTATCGAGCTGAATCTTCTTGTAATAATATGGCTACAAACATCAAAGCGTTCTCGATTTTTCAAATATCCCTGCCTCTCATTTGGCCAAATCTGTATTTTGCAATCTTTGCCCATTCAACGTATCTTGTCATGTCATTGTGTATAGCACTATCCCCCATTGACTCTGTGCAGTTTTACTGCCATGTTTAATGCGTGCTTGCTTTTAGTTTACCGGGGCTGCTATGAGGCCATTCTACTTGCACAAAACTTACGACAAATCATTGCAATTGCGAGTCTATATTTTAATATGGGGCTGAACAATCTTCGCAAATTAGAAATTATCCTTCGTTTAGCGGGGTATCAGAGTGAGTAAAGAGTGGAACGCTGCTTTGTCAGCTTCAATCGCTGTGGCAATTATTGTAGCTGGTTGTTCTCAAACGGAATCCGAGATCGTTGAAACCATCAAGGTAGAAATCCCACAAATTGAGGTCGTGACACCAGAACCAAATGAAACAACGCCTGAGCAGGTAGAACAAAGGCAAATAGAACCTGAAGAGGCTATTGTTCCAGTTGAAGCGATAGAGCCTGTTAAGGCAGAATCTGAAAAGCCGAAACCACAGCCGAGAGTTTCTTTTCACGATAAGTGTGCTGCTATCCTGAAGGAGTTCGTCAATGACGATGGGGCGGTTGACTACAGCAACCTTCGACGAAAGAGGTTGGAGTTGAAGCAACTTCTGCAAGAATTTGATGAACTTGAGCCAAGCGAATACAAGGCCTGGCCCAGAGAGGACAAAATCGCGTTTTGGATCAATGTATACAATATACAGATGCTAAACGTAATCGTGGAAAATTACCCTATTAATGCGTCACGTGTTCTGAGCTTTTTCTGGGGGCCGTACAGTATCAGGCATATAAAGGGGATATGGACGGATTACAAAGTGATGATCATGGACGAGGAATTTACTCTGCGAGAAATTGAGCGGCGATTTTTCCAGAGGGAATTTAATGAGCCGCGAGCTTTCCTTGCGATAACATACGCCAGTATGTCAGGTCCGCGTTTACACAATGAGCCGTACCATGGCTATAAGCTCGAAGAGCAATTAAACGACCAGGTAAGGCAATTTCTGTCGAGCGCCGATGGATTCAGAATAGATAAGGACGAGCAAACGGTGTATCTGTCAGCCATATTTGAGCCGACCTGGCATGGGGACGAGTTCGTTAAGAAGTTCAGGATCAACAGGAAGTTCAAGGAACGGGCGCCGGAAACCCGTGCTGTTCTGAATTTCGTTTCACGTTACATTCCGAAGCAGGACGTTTCTTTCCTTGAGGTGGAGAACTATACAGTCAAATATATTAAATATGATTGGACGCTCAACGATGGCTCCAGGAGGTAATGAGCAACGCATCCGCTGTTTAGTGTGCGCAAAAACGCAGGCCGATATAATCACATATCAGAACATCAGGCAGTTTCGTTTTCTGGTGCGGAAGATTCGGTCTTTTTTGCTTTCTTGGACTTCTTTGGTTTCTTGGGTTTCTTCGGTTTTTTAGCCTTTTTTGGGCCTTTGACGGTGGTGCCGCCGAGTACAAAGGCAGCACCTACTACAAGGCCGGTTGCTACAACTGCTCCAATCATGATAGGCCAGATCAGGCCCTGTACCATTTTCAGGATGGAAGGGATTACGCCTCTCTGGGCCGCTACGGTCACGATAGCTGTGTAAAGAAGAACCAATAAAGGCAGAAACAATAGCATTCCGAAGGTGTTGCTCTGCACATCCGGGGCCGACTCGACATACGCTGTTGCCACTGGTGAAATCTGTGGGGCTGGTTCTGGACCGGCTAACTCCTCTTCCACAAGCATCGGCTCAGCCTCAGCGACAGGTTCCAGTTCCGCGCTGGGTTCTGCTTGCTCTTGCCCTTCTTCGCCACATTCAGTTGTGTAAATCTCGTCAAGAATACCACCCAGCGAGGTGTCATCCGCTTGCAACGAAAGGTCCAGCAGACCGGAACCACTGCCGAAACTGTCCAGGTTTACGTCTTCTTCGATCTCCTCAAGCGATGCTTCGTCTTTGTCTTTTGTGCCGGAGGGCCCTATGGTTTCCGCCATAGTATCATCCGTCAGCTTATAATCACGATCTGTTTCGCCGAGTACACTAATTCCTTCGCCAGTTAAAGCTGTGTCCACGTCAGTAAGGTCGGTTTCAAAAGCATGAGCCCCCGTTTCTGGAGCCAATGAAATCTCCTCTTCCTCAGGTTCTTCTGCTGTTGGCTCTAATTGGGGTTCTTCCGGTAGTTCCAGGTTAAATGGTTGTTCAAGTTCTGATGGCTGTTCCGACTCCGATGCTTCGACCGGCTCTGTTGGCAGCTCCGGCTCCGATACTTGTTCCATTTCGGCAGCCTCAACCGGCTCTGTCGGCAGCTCCGGCTCCGATACTTGTTCCATTTCGGCAGCCTCAACCGGCTCTGTCGGCAGTTCCGGCTCCGATACTCGTTCCATTTCGGCAGCCTCGACTGGCTCTGTCGGCAGCTCCGGTTCCGATACTTGTTCCTGTTCGGCAGCCTCGGCCGGTTCTGTTGGCCGTTCTGTCCCTGATGTTTGCTCCAACTCGGCAGTTTCGAGCGGCCCTGTTGGCTGTTCAGGTGTGATTGAGACCGCTTCCGTAACGCCTGTTTCGGTCATGAGCGCTTCTACTTCGTCGATTTTAAACAACAAATTTGGACCGTCGCGAAACTCACGCAGCTTACCATCCTTAGCTAACTGTTTGACATCCTCTTCGGTCTTGTTGAGCTTCGCGGCAGCTTCCTGTAACGAACAGAACATACCAGCCATGATTGGTCATCTCCAAAGGGCCAATGAGATGCAATTGTCCCAAAGATTGTAGAATTATTTTCGACACTCGAACTCTTGTGCTAGCGTGAGCATCGGTTCTACGCGCACTTACAGACGAAAAATAATCCCAAAAAATACGGGGCTATAACACGGTATGGCTTACCGTATTTTTCTAATATACCCCAAATGCCATTCTTAATAGCGATATTCTATCCCAAAATGGATTAAGATGCAAGTTTTATTTTGACAAAACTGGGAGCAGAATAGAGTTGTATAGTGTCCGACGCTATTGCCAGATGCACTGGGCGGATTGTAGGGTTCTCCAAAGCCAATCAGCAACTTGGTGTGGTTCCATATAAAAGTGGAGAAATCGGACTTCTGAAATTAATGTCCGGATAAATTTGTCTGGCTTATTGGTTGGGATGTGCATGAAAAACATCGTATGTGATCCAGTTTTTCCCGATGAAAAAGTGGTATTCGGCAAGACGCGACATCAGAAGCCTTGCTGGAAATAGGGGCACATAAGCACTGTTGTGTACGTCTGACATTTGCATCTGTGGCGAAATAATTCCAAGGACATGCAGTTTATTGGACCAGACAACTGAAGACAGCACAGAATCACTTGGTTGGCACCAGGCCCTTTTGACAATGGAGGTAGAAATTTTCGCTAAGCGCAATATATAGGGCAACGAGCCAAGTTATCGAGGCGATCTTCAAGTTGCCAATTTCCGCCGAAACCATTCCATTTACCTCCTTTGAAGGACGATATTAAAAATAGCCATATTATGGCTATATCCGTTTGTAAAAAGCACATTTACCTAATAGTTTAGAACGGAATTTTGAACGTTGTTTTGCTGAATTTGATCTTAAGTTTCTTGGATTTGTTTTGTCATAGAAATGTCAGTAATCTTGCTGGATTAGACTATGTCTGAAACAAGTGTCGTGAAAGTCTTCGGTCATCGTAAGTGGGGCGGCAATACTCAGCATATTTATGTTTCTCTATCGATTGACAGGAAGGCAAGCGTTGATGTTACTCCGGCCCTATCAGCCGCTGTAGGGATTTATCCGAGCAGGCCTTTTAGTTTGATAGAACTGGGCGGGGACGTCCAAGAGAAGCTGCCAGTATCCGCCGATAAAGCAGTAGCTTGCAAGGTGGTTAATAAGCCTGAGGCTTATGAAGCGTAATCGGCTACGATCGTGCAGCATCAAAACGCCTCGCTTAGGTTGCGTAGGACAATTGTGGCTACAGAAATGAGGATTTTAGCACGAAAATCTGTTCTTGTATTCGCAGCAGTGGCTGTGGCCTTCTTCGGTGAGCGTTCGTTTGCACAGCAACAGGACCCAAACAAGCATAAGGACTTCTTTGAAATGTCTATCGAGGAGCTGATGGATGTGCCGATTGTCGTTTCAGCCGCCCGTCAGCCCCAGAAAATCGGCGAGTTATCCGTCCCTGTGAGCGCGATTACCACCGAGGACATCCATTACAGCGGCTTGACTAATATCCCCGAGATTTTGCAGTTTACCCCCGGTATGGATGTGTTGAAATTCAATCGTTTTAGCTATGCTGTAGGAGTCCGAGGACTGCACGAGTTGGCATCTGACCGAGTGCAATCGCTCGTTGACGGCCGGTTGATGGACAATCCTATCTACGGAGGACCGGAATACTGGAACTTGCCCGTCTTTCTCGAAGACATTGAGAGAATTGAAATTGTCCGCGGCCCCGGCGGGCCTGCCTGGGGAGCAAACGCCTTTACCGGTTTAATCAATGTCATAACAAAAAAGCCCGAAGATGTGCTGGGATGGTTTGGCTCCAGTACTATCACCGAATTCGGCGACACATACACACACCTGCGCTGGGCGGAAAAACAGGGTAATTGGAGATGGCGCACGTCGGTGGGCTACGAGGACAACAAATCCTCCGACGATGCTCTTGACGGTGGTGCTTCGTACAAATCCTTCCAGCCACTGCTTAATCCCCTTATGGACTTTGACAGTTTCAGGGCGCGTGACTTCAGTCGAAACTGGCGTTTCGACTCCGAAGCTATCTACCATGCTTCTGAGATGACCGAAGCGTCCTTTGGAGCCGGATACTCACACTTTGAATCAGGCGATTTCGAGGAAATGGGATATTTCCCGATGGAAGACATCAGAAGCGAGTTGGTTCGCTCATTTGCGAAAATCGACCATAAATTCAAAGATGGAAGCACCGGTTACCTGCAATGGTTCGGAAACTTCCAGAATTCGGACAGGCCAAATTACTTTCACTATATCACGAGCGAGAACGGTCTCGATGGTCAGTTCAACTTTACTCCCGCCGAAGGCCACCAGACGTCAATCGGTGGCAATTTCCGATGGACCCATATAAATACAAGGGAAGGCGGAACAGAGGAATATGATTTGCCTGGTAAGCCGTATGACGAATACTCGGCCGGTCTATTTGCGATCGACCGCTGGCAAACAACCGACCGGCTAACCCTTGAAGGACAGATTCGAGGAGACCGGTATTCAGAAACTCAAACCGACTGGGCTGGGCGATTGTCTGCTCTTTACGGCCTCGACGAACAAAAAGAGCATGTACTCCGCATTAGCGCCGCCAGGGCGTTTCGCACCCCCCTGATCGCGATTCGCAGGTGCACAGTTCAGCGGTTGGAGGTCTTTCCTGGTACTGGCATATATGCTGTCAACCTTTTACCGGCTGGCAAGCTTGATAATGAACACACCTGGTCGCTTGAAGCAGGTTATACCGGCAAGCTTGCTGACGGACTGACTCTTCGAACTGATACCTACTACCAGCGATTCGAACGTCTCATTGGCGGAGGTATGGTCGCTCCCACGTTCTACAGGCTTGATAATATTGACGGAGGTACATCTTACGGTGCCGAGTGCGAATTATCCGTTATAAGAAAGCGAGGTAAATTGTCGGCCTGGTATGCATATAATCACTTCGAAACCGACCAGAGTGGGCAATTCGTGCGCGGTATGATGCCCGCCAGACACAAAGCTGGCTTGACCGGGCGATTGTTCCTGTCGGATAACTGGACGTTTAACTGCAACTATAAATTCACAGACACGACACCGGCCAGTGCCTCTGTTATCAACGCTGTCGGCAGTTCTAATCGGCTGGACCTGACCATTTCAAAAGAAATCGCCACCGGCAAAGGCGAACTGATGTTCGGTGTTAGCGACTTGCTGGACAAAAGCCATGACCCATTTATCCAGAGCGATACGTTCACCGCACATGAGAAACCGGGTCGGATGTTCTTCGGCCGGCCGCAATTAAGGTTCTGAATATGGGCGGAACAAAATCGTGTTTATTAAGAAAACCTTCTTTTCGATAAGTGCTGAGGAATGAGAATTAGAGCCTACGGTTTGATCCTTTTTGCTCTGAGCTTGTTTGTGCTGCCAACCGTTGCACTAGCACAGGAGGATTCTTTGCAAAGCCGGGAGTACCAAATCAAAGCCGCATTTTTATATAACTTCATAAAGTTTGTTGACTGGCCAAAGGAGAAAGAAAGCCCTGCTGATATCAATGAACCGGTAGCAGTTGGTATTATCGGTAAAGACCCGTTCGGCAATTCTTTTGAGCCACTGAAGGACAAGCAAGTCAAGGGCAGATACGTGGTCATTAGGCGATTTGAGGGCTTTGAGCAGTTAAATCAATCCGGCGAACAAGGCGCACAGCAGCACCCTGAAATCGAGGCCATCCGGAAGTGCCATGTGCTTTTTACCTGCTCATCGGAGAAAAATCATATTCAGCAGATTATAGCTTCTACCAAGGACCATGCTGTTCTGGCAGTCGGAGATATGAATGGTTTTCTTGAAGCAGGTGGTATTATTAATTTTCTAACAGAGGAGAAAAAGATACGCTTCGAGATCAACCTCGACGCTGCTGGACATAGCAGACTAACAATCAGATCCAAGCTATTAAGGCTTGCAAAGAGAGTCATTAGGCAAGATGGTGCCTAAGGAGACGAAAAATGAATAATGCGGAAGTGAAAAAGGAACGTGGAGGAATCTGGAATCCAGCTATGCGCCCGATACGGAATATGGCGATAAAACAAAAGCTCATATTGATAATCATGCTGACGTGCATGAGTTCGCTAATTTTAGCTGGGACAGTCTTTCTCATCTGGGAATGGGCCACTCTGCGTCAGGATATGGTACAGGACCTGTCAACGCAGGCAGAGATGATCGCCGACAATTGTAAGGCGGCGCTGGCTTTTGAAGATGCCAAGGATGCAGAAGAGATACTAAGCGCTCTTCGTATAGAGCCTTCTAACATTCTTGCGTGCCTCTACAATAAAAGCGGCGATGTGTTTGCAGGTTACTATCGCAACGATATCGATCATACGGCCCGACCTGCGACATTCCTTGAGAGCGGTTACCTTTTCTCGGAGGGCACATTGGTCGTTTTCAGACCGGTGGTTCTGGATGGGGAAACATTAGGAACTGTTTGTCTGCAATCAGATCTGCAGCCTATGTATGCGAGGCTTGAGCGCAATGCGCAGATAATCATCGCTGTTTTAGCGCTGGCTTCTCTGGCTGCTTATCTGATTTCATCGAGAGTTCAGCGAATTATTTCTGTGCCTATTCTTAACCTGGCCGATGTCGCAAAAACAGTCTCTGAGGAAAAAGAGTATTCTACACGAGCCGTCAAGCGCAGTAACGATGAAGTTGGCCTGCTCATAGACTCATTTAACGGGATGTTAGGCCAGATTCAGGAACGTGATTTAGCCTTAGTCAGTGCTAATGAAAAACTGGAGACAAGAGTTGATGAGCGTACCGGTGAGCTGACTGCCACTAATGAGCAACTAACCCGCGAAGTCGCATACAGAAAGAAAGCAGAGGAGATTCTGAAGAAACGAACAGAACAGATCATTCATCACCAAAGCACACTTCTGGAATTGGGTAAGATAGCAACGAATGACCTAGCATCTATAATGAGAACGACGACAGAGCAAGATGCTAAGACGTTAGATATAGAGCGTGTCAGCATATGGTTATTTGACGCGGAGAAACCAGAATTAGTCTGTCAGGACCTTTACAAGCGTAGTGAAGACAGCCATGAGAAGGGTCTTCGTATAAAGGCAGAAGATTATCCGAGATATTACCAGGCTCTCGAGGCCAGTCGCATTTTGGCAGCAGACGACGCTATTAAAGACCCGAGGACCAGTGAATTTGCAAAGGAATACCTGCAACCGGCGGGAATTACATCAATGATGGATGTCCCACTGCGACTTCATGGTCAGTTAGTAGGAGTAGTATGTCACGAGCACACAGGGTCCATAAGGGAGTGGACTCTTGAAGAGCAGGATTTTGCCGCATCCATAGCGGATATGATCACACTGAAGCTGGAGGCGTCGGAGCGCAGAAAGGCCGAGCAGGCACTGCGAGAAAGCGAGCACAGATACAGGACATTGCTCAAGAATATCCCCCAGAAGATATTCTACAAGGACAGGGATTCAGTATATCTGCTCTGCAACGAAAGCTATGCTAAGGACCTGAAGATTAATGCCGATGAGGCCAAAGGAAAGACGGACTATGATTTTCATCCGAAAGAGCTTGCTGACAGTTATAGAGCCGACGATGCGAGAATCATGGCATCGGGAAACGCAGAAGAAATAGAAGAGAAATATGTTAAGGATGACCAGCAGCTCATCGTCCGTACATTAAAGTCGCCTGTTAGGGATGAACAGGGCAACATCATTGGTATCTTTGGTATATTCTGGGATACCACAGCCCGAAAGCAGGCAGAACAGGCCCTCGAGAGGCTAAACAAGGATCTGGAAGCAACCGTTCAGGAGCTCACGCGTTCGAATAAAGAGCTTCAAGATTTCGCGTATGTGATTGCTCATGATCTTAAAGCCCCTCTCAGGGCAATTGGGACATTGGCTGATTGGATAGTGACCGATTACAGTGACAAGTTCGACCAACAGGGTAAAGACCAGATGAGATTGCTCAAGGGCCGAGTGGCGAGAATGAGCGGACTCATCGATAGTATTCTGCAGTATTCAGAGATTGGACGCAGTCCCAAACATTTGGAAAAGTTAAATCTAAACACACTAATAGCAGATGCAATCGCTGAGGTATATCCGCCCGACAACATCGAAATAGTTATAGAAAATGAACTTCCAGTTGTGATATTTGAGAGAATCCGGCTTATGCAAGTATTCCAGAACTTAGTCGGAAACGCTATCACGTATATGGATAAACCTCAGGGCAAAATAAGAATTGGCTGTGTTGAAGAGGACAACTTCTGGAAGTTCAGTGTTGCAGACAACGGCCCAGGCATTGGCGAGCAGTACTTTGAGAAAATCTTTAAGATATTCCAGACGTTGGTGTCAAGAGATGAGTTCGAGAGTATAGGGATTGGTCTGGCTATGGTAAAGAAAATCGTCGAGCTATATGGCGGAAGTGTGTGGGTAGAGTCAAAAGTGAATGAGGGAAGCACGTTCTTCTTTACATTACCAAAACATGAGATGGGGGCTAAAGATGCAGAATTCGAAGCCAATATTGTTGCTAGAAGATGACACTATAGATGCAATGACCGTTAAGCGGGCACTGAAGGATCTAAAGACAGTAAATCCAGTGGTGCATGTAATCAATGGTGAGGAAGGATTGGAGTACCTGCGAGACGAGAATAATGAGGCACCGTGTATTATTCTGCTGGATCTGAACATGCCAAAGATGAATGGTATCGAATTCCTCAAGGCTGTAAAAGCAGATGAGCAGCTAAGGAAAATACCGGCCGTGGTGCTAACTACATCCCGAAACGACCGTGACATTGTGGAAAGCTTCAACCTGAGCGTCGCTGGTTATATGCTAAAGCCTGTTGATTATAAGCAGTTCGTGGAGACGATGCGGGCTATTGACGTATATTGGAGACTAAGTCGTCTACCAGTAGAAGTGTAACCAATTGTATAGGTGACAGATTTAGCCTGTGTTTTTACTATCAAATTCTTTGGGCATGCAGACCCTAAATGAGGCGGTAAATTGTAAGTCAATGTTTGGATTGGCAAATACTCATCCAATAATCTTTAGAATTTCTTGACGTGCTTTAAATGAGCAGTGTACGACAATAACTTCGGCGGCAATTGCCAACTTTCACGCCTATTTTCAATCTATCCTTAACGGCAGTTTGTTGAAGATTTATTGTCTGGGAGCTATAATCATTATTGTCAGGCAGCTTGCACGACTGGGTGACTCAGCAAGATTATTAAAATGGAAATATGAGCTCGAAAACGCCGGCTATATTGAACAGCTTGCTGAGAATTTGTGGCGAATCAAAACTACAAGGGGACCTGATAGATGAAGGCAATGGTTCTAAAAAAGACGGTATCGATCGAAGAGCGGCCTTTAGAGTTGGTGGAAATGCAGAGGCCTGAGCCTGGACCTAAACAGATTTTGGTTAAGGTTTTGGCTTGCGGCGTCTGCCATACCGAGCTTGATGAAATTGAAGGCCGGCTCCAGGCCAAACTGCCCATCATTCTTGGCCATGAGATTGTCGGAAGGGTTGACCGCCTGGGTTCCGGAGCGACGAAGTTCAAGGTGGGAGACCGTGTAGGAATCGCCTGGATAAATTCAGCCTGCGGAAAGTGTGACTTTTGCCGGTCTGATATGGAGAACTTGTGCCCCGAGTTTCGCGGTACTGGTTGTGACGCTGATGGCGGCTATGCAGAATACACGATTGTTTCTGAAGAATTTGCTTATTTGATCCCGGAGCGATTTTCGGATTCTCAGGCAGCTCCACTTCTCTGTGCCGGTGCGATAGGCTACAGGGCAGTAAAGTTGACGAATCTGCAGGATGGTCAAGTCCTTGGGCTGTTTGGTTTTGGGGCTTCAGCTCATATTGTGATACAGATAGTCAAACATAAGTATAAGAACTGTAAAGTGTTTGTTTTCACAAGGCCGGGGCAAGTGGAGCACCAGAACCTGGCTAAACAGCTTGGTGCGGATTGGGTGGGGGCAACCGGCGAAACGCCGCCGGCAAAACTTAACTGCGCGATCGATTTCACACCAGCATGGCAACCGGTCGTCGAGGCGCTGGCAGTACTTCAAAAGGGTGGGCGAGTAGTTATAAATGCGATTAGAAAAGAGGTTAACGATAAAGAGAATTTGCTGAAGTTGGATTACGCTACTCATATCTGGCTGGAAAAAGAGATAAAGAGCGTAGCAAACATCACCAGAAGTGATGTTGAAGAGTTTTTGCCTTTGGCTGCTGAAATTCCTATCGTTCCGGAAGTACAAGAATTTCCCTTAGAGCAAGCTAACCAGGCTTTATTCCTGCTCAAACAGGGGAAAATCCAGGGGGCTGGGGTGTTAAAGATTGGCGCTGGTTGATTAGCGTAACAAAAAATCATCAAAAACAAAATCGGCCTACTGGAACTGGCCAAACAACTCGGAAATGTCTCAAGAGCATGCAAGATTTTCGGCTACTCAAGAGACAGCTTTTATCGCTTCAAACAATTATATGGCAAAGGTGGTCAAGCAGCTCTGCAGGAGATCAGCAGAAGTAAACCAACCCTGAAAAATAGAGTTGCACCAGAGTCGGCAGATAACGAGTTGTCGAGTTGTATTCCGGTCGTAGGCGCCGACTCAAGAAAATGGGCCATTCAGGTGTACCCTGCCACTCTTTGAGAGCTTCTGTTTGCGGGAACTTTGCTCGTCGGTCGTTCGAGCCGTCTCCGGCCGGCCGCGTCCGAGTGAACTTGGGTAGGGCAGGCTGTTCTGAAGCGAGAGTTTTATGAGCCGGCTTGATAGTTGTGGAGAATGAATGCAGATAGAGATTCGTCTTGGACAATTAATGGAACGGCATTATCAATAATTGGGTGATCTGATGAGTCAGGAGACAGAAACAAGCAGACGGGAGTGCAGGCCTTGGTGGCAGAACTGCGTCACAAAAGACGATGCTGAGATTCTGGATATCGATAGGATGGAAGACTCTATTGCTCCGCTAGATGAGGACACAAAGCAAATAAGACAGCTTATCACGCGTTTCGAATCGTGCTACCATGAGGCTGATAAAGAAGCAGAGCTTATTGCCAGAGCCATAGGTAATGGAAGCTGCCCAAAGCAGTCAAATGAGCGGCCGCCAAAACGTAAAAAAGAACTACAGAATTGCCACCGTATACTTTCGAGTTGGTGCAAAAATCCAGCCGACAGGGATATGAATCTCGACGTAGGCGGTATCCGAGCAGATAAGTTATTGAGCTTCATTGGCCAGCCAAGCCCTCGTAAGATATGGCAGATCCAGCGAATCGTCGACAAGGTTAGCCAGGCCTTGGACCCGAATTGCATCTATCATAGACTTGCCTTGGATGTTGGTGACTATGGTGAGCCAGGCGCGAATCCAGCGGGAGAACATTACAAAGACGGCTCCGCCTTCCCGGAACAAACTAAAAATACAATCATACATGATACGGTGGATGGCCGGAAAGCTGAGATTTCTCTGGCAATGGCTATTGATCTATTAATGCCGTGCCACTGGGACTTTGTTGGAGGTCTTGTTATTATTCTAAAGGCAGTCGGCGGAGACCTCCGCCCGGAGAAGCCATACGCATGCTGTTCGCGAAATCTCAAGCTAAGCCCACTTTGTGATAGGCTGAGAGCTATTTCCAATACACTTAACGCATACTGCAAGGGTGATAAAACTACCAAAGACATGGATGGCGATGTCCTTGCATCTTTGGGAGCGTTGACACCCATAAAACGCTGGCTTGCAGCGTCCGTGGATAAGACGATAAGATTGCAATTAGAAGAATCTCCCGACTTCTGGTTGAAATTCAGTTGAAATAAAATAAGATCATAAGATATTCTATGTACACCGAAACCAACAGGATACAAAATTCACGAGATACGACCGATACATACGTGACGCCGACAAGATATTACTATACTAAAACCAGATAAACAATAGTTGGGCATCTTAGAAAAAAATATGAGAAAGCAAAGCAATACTATCCTAAGCAGAAGCAAACTGGATGTCATTGAGAAGACTCGGTCGAATATCTTCAACTGGCGTGGTCAATTTACTCCCGAATTCGTTGAATACATGCTGGACACTTTTACTTGTTCCACAGATACAACATTCGATCCGTTTTGTGGAAGCGGCACAGTTCTTTTGGAATCCGCTAGACGTGATCTACCATCAGTCGGATTTGAGATAAACCCAGCCGCTTACGCTATGGCTCGATTCGTGACCTTAGCGAGGCTTCCAGCGCAGGAGCGGGAAGAGCTTGTCGAATCCCTCTCATCCCGAATCAATTCTATGGTTGGTTCATACAACAATCTTCCTCTTTTCGAAATAAAGACACATTTTCGAGATCGGTATCACAAATTGATTCAATTCGCGGGTGATCTGCTAGACCAAATCGACAACAAGAACGAAATGGTTTTTGCTCTGAATTCTCTTTTTCATACTGAGAAAACAGGTAAAGGAGAAATCACATCATCAATTTATAGATCTTTCGATATAATGAAGCGTCACTTGCTGGATCTTCCATTCACGACGAAAGACCTGACGGCCGATTTGTGTGATGCTCGCCTAGCCCATCAGTGGCTCGGAGGCGATGCTGACGTTATTCTCACTAGCCCCCCCTACATAAACGTATTCAACTACCACCAGAACTACCGATCCATAGTTGAGGTTATCGGATTTGATCTATTGAAGATTGCGAAGAGTGAGATTGG
>Ga0315538_1001447_pt1 | contig 14138 bp, 17 predicted proteins | sample SalMarSW160230MG_2_FD_203834 | JGI IMG/M metagenome (GOLD analysis project Ga0315538, IMG submission 203834) | Salt marsh sediment microbial communities from the Plum Island Ecosystem LTER, Massachusetts, United States - Salt Marsh Sediment SW1601-230 ...
CAAGTAAAGTCCATCCAACTTTTTTTGCACTTAAGCATTGTGCTCTTAATTTCTTGAGCAGTTGTTCTTGCTGTTCCTTATCTAATATACGCAAATCCATCTTTTTCCTCTTCACAAAAAAATAAATAATCGTGGGAAATAGACATGAATGTGTACTGGGCATACAGTATGTGTATGGGGGAAGATCGTTGTCGCATTACAGAAAAGCGGTTAGAAAAGCCCTTAAAAATGGTCCTAAAGCTAGATTTGAGTTAGTTGGTGAGCTTTGCCCGATAATTATGAGCGAGAAAAAGCTTCAAAATACACTTAATGAGCTTGTGGACGAGGGAGTGCTCGTAAAGAAGCGTAAACGAACTGATGATACTTATCGAGAACTAACATATTACGCTCTGCGCAGACACAGATATCTTCTTGAAGTTGAGTTGGGTCAAGTCGTTAAGGCTTTGAAATATTTGCGTCTTGAACTTTGTAGAAATCCCGAAGTCGAAGAGGTCGCAGCAAAAATAGATAAAGACCCTGAAAGTGTACTCAAAATTCTTTTTGAACACGCAACAGAGCTAAGGTGGAAGCCACCAACGCCGGAAGAGAAAGAGGAAGCAAAAAAGTTGCGCATGCAGGCGCGAAAACTTGCAGCAAGGATTAAATTCAGCTTCGATGGTGAAATAAGTTTATCCGAAGTATCGATGGAAGCTATAAAAAATGCTGAATGCCTGCTTGAACGCCAATTTAACTCCATAAAAGAGGAAGACATTGACAGTAGCGGTTTAGTTTTATTCCCAAGATCTCCAGCGCCGCCTTCCCCAAAAGAACGAGACAAAAAGGAAGCAATCGACACAATCAAAAAACTTCGAAACCTCAAAAAACTCGAGCGTTAGTTTTGGAGATTAGTTGAATAATCCTTAGTACATCGTCCCTGTATGATTTCGTTCCTATTTTCTTCATCATTTCGCTTAGAACATCCGAAATCTTCCACACTTCGATACCATAAACAGCTTTCGCCTGCTCTATCACCTTACTATCCTGCACCTCCCACACAACTAACACTTTCTGGTAATCGGAGCTGCCGAAAATCTCGTTGACTTTGTTGGTTACGGTGGGGTGAATAAATTTGATTTCGTTTAGGGTATCCAACCCCCTCCTATGTTTGCGACCATTCTTTGTCTGGGTGTCCTTCATTCTCAGGCGAAAACCTTTCCCCGTAGCCACCCGCACCTCTATGTGGTATTTTTCGTGTGTTCGGGGGTTATATGCAAGCAGGTCCACTTCTTTTCCTCCCTTGAGCATAATGTTTGTCATTGTAAGGCATTTCTTTACAAGTTGCATGTAGCGCTCTACGATGTGGACTTCGGGTTCCAACTTTCTAGCCTTCGTTCAAAATTCAGACATAGGAAGCATCTGTGCACCATAGGTTATCCATTATCCTCATAAGATTTGCGCTTGACTTAGGCGATAAGGGGATGAAAGTGGCTAAACGGTATGTTAACGTCAAGATTCCGGTTGAACTTGCGGACGAAATAGACAAGATTTTGGAACGAAAACTTTTGGGATACCGTAGTCGAGCAGAATTTGTTGCAGAGGCGATTAGAGACAAACTTATTCAAGTGAAAAAGTAGTTTAACAAAGAGTTCACTTGCATTTTAACGAAGTTTTTTGGTTTGATCAGCCTACATCGTCAGCCAAGGAAACATCACAGCAACCATCATATGATTCACCACATGTCGCGCGGGCATACAGAAAACATGCCTTTTCCGTTAGCGGTCGTTTCCGTCAGTTACTCACCGACTTGATAAAGACTAAGCATAACTCAAACCATAAAACGCTCCAAACGACTTTAGATAGAAAAATTGTTCAGGAATATCACAAACATGGAAGACCCGCACACACGCATAAACATAAATCACTTATAGGTATCTTAAGGGAAAAGCTTAGATTTTAAACCTAGAATAACTGTAAATGGTGAAACTTCAATGTTAGATGAAAATTATCGGAGCATTTTAGAACGATTAGATAAACTCATTGAATTACTAGAACTATTGACCAAAGTTGTTGCAATTAGCTTGAACAAGAATGCTTTTGAGGGAAAGAAGAAAGCCGAACAAATATTTTTATTAAATGATATTGGTTTGACACGAGATTTAATTGCGATAATTGCAGATTCAACCCCAGAATCTGTTAGTTCACTACTTAGCCAAATCAAAGCAGGAAAAATAAAAGTCTAGATCGTTAAATAGTAGAATTCCACAATCCAGCAATCAACCTTTTTTGGGATGGAGTCAGAAGCTGAAAGAGTATTTTCTTCTCATCAAGAGAGAATTTGGGAACTTCTTCTATATGAAATAAAGTGAGTAATAGAAACAAACTTCTGTAAACAGTTCTAATCATTTTTCGCTCTTTTTCAATGTCTGTTATGGGTACATTGAGCGATATCAGATCTTTACATAATTGAAGGTCTCCAAGTGTCGTTCCATGTACAGTCCGACTTAATTCTTTGTAGCACGTAACTAAATTACCACAATTTTCGGAGATTTTTTCTTTATACTTCACGAGGGTTGGATATTTCTTAATCCAATCTACTAATTCGCTAAAAGTTGGGTAACATGTTGGATTTCTTTGCATAAGAATATGTTCTATTTTGTGATCAAAAAAATAAAAATAACGTAATACATCTTCAATACTACACCTTTGGTATAAATGGAGACTTCTTCTATTTCCAAAAACAATGGCAGGTATTAGTTGAATAGTATTGGATCTAAATTGAAAAAAATACGGACGCGCCCAAATTGGAACCGAAGATAGTTTCTGCGCCCACATTTGAGCTGAAAATGCAATTCTATGTGCATAATTTAGTAGAGACTTGTTACCATCCGATAGGTTCTGCTCATTAACCCCATAACTTTCATAATATTCAATAATGTCTTTAAAATCGCTTTTCTGAATTTTTAGAAATCTCGCACCTATGCCAGGCAGAGAATATCACCTTCGTATGTGCGCTTCCCAGGATTCAAAGAATTTTCGGAATTCTGTGTCTTTCTTTTCTTGAACCTTTCTCTCTAAAGCTTGAATAAACAAAGCTTGTTTCATACGATCGCTTTCTTCAAATGCTTGCATAATAAAATTTACAAAATCACGCCGAGTTTGAAGGTTGTCCACATTTACCGATGAAAAATTTTCGATTGCCAGATCTGCTATATCCGAATGCTTTACGAGTTTTTCATCACTCAGAATCTTTCTCAAGTCTTGAGCTTTGAACCTAGTTTCCCCTTTCTTAAATTGTGTGTAATCAGGAACCGAAATCCCCAAATCACCAAGAGATATTATTCTTTTCATCCTGCCTTTTCTATCACCTTTACTTGTTACTATACCAAGCCCTAACCATTTCTGCCAGTAATAAGAAATTGTTCTTCGTGACAAACCCACTAGATTTGAAATCTCTTTTTGAGAGTTTTGTCCGTCTGTTAATTCATAGGTTGCTTTCTTTTCAGCAGTATCTAATTCTTTGTCAAGCAAATCCCGTACTGCCCTAATGTTTGATACTCTGAGCCACGTCAATATTTTCTCTAATGTTACCTCAATCCTTCTGACTCTCTCTGCTGTAATGTCTTTGGGCAACCTAATCATCTACACTTTAGTATAAATACATCTTAGAGCATATAAATTTGAGGAAAAAGAAATGGGTCAGATTATCTCAATTTTAAATATGAAAGGGGGTGTTGGAAAGACTACCATAGCAGTTAATATTGCGGGTGCATTGGCAAAAATTCACAAAAAACGCGTTCTCCTTATTGATTTGGATCCTCAGTACAATGCTACGCAATATCTTGTTGATCTTGACGAAAATCCCAATTATGTTAGCGGAGAAGAACCTACGGTTTTCGATATTATGATAGAGGGTAGAGAACTGATGATCAGCGTACTTAGTGGGATAAAAATGCCTGAAAAACGTAAATTAACTCTTGATAATGTCGCTCGGAGTCTTTACAAAGGCAAAGGACTTTTGGATTTAATTCCAGGCACCATTCATTTGATAGCATTGGAAATGGCACCAAGAGGTTTTGAACACAAACTTCAAAACTTCGTAGAAAAAATTAAAGACGCTTATGATTTCATTTTTATTGATTGCCCTCCCACATTTTCAATCTTTCTTCTAAGTGGATTTTTAGCGAGTGAATACTATCTCGTTCCACTCAAACCGGATCCACTATCAACCTTAGGAGTTCCCCTACTGGAAAGAGTGCTAAGGGTTCATTCTGAAACATACGGGAAAAAAATCAAACCACTTGGTATTGTTTTTACAATGGTAAGAAACACGCGGGAAATGGAAAATGTTATGGATACTATCAAAGACACAAGTGCAGGCAAAAGATATGTTTTTAGAAACTCATTGTCCATGTCGACATACATTGCTGAGGCTTCAAGAGCGAACCGTCTTCTCTTCGAATATCGCAAGTCTTCTCGTTATGGACTAGAAATAAAAGAGATAACAAAGGAGTTCCTGAGTTTATTCGCTTGACAAAAACTCTTTATTTCTTTTCCTATAGTATATTCCTAGGTTTTTGATGTTCTAGGTTGCCAATTCTCCAATTCATGTCGAAGTAATTTGATGAACGCGCGCGCATTCTTAGATCTCGGATTTCCATATAGCCCCTTCCTTTAAGCGTTTAACCGAAGCGAACGAGTCGCGTCCGTGCCGAGCGGATTGTCATGTTAGTTTTGAGCGAAGGGTTTATTGTGGGAATTACCTGTAGGCGCGCGCCGAACCTTACCTGCGAAACTGAAAGCCCTTACCCCCGTTTTCATCCCTTGCTGAGTTCTCGGCTGCGGATATGCAAAGCCGAGACGAAACGAAAGAGGAGTGCACCCCAACCCCTCACGTAGTCAGTAAGCGGAACGACATCCGCCGAAAAAATGCGTGCGCGCCCTGTAGGGTTACTAATTTATAGTATATCTTGAACTTTGAATATAGGATATACTAAGGGGGATTATCATTGAAGAGAGAAGTGGATCAAATAGATGCAATTCCATCTAAGAGATTATTTTTGTCAATAATTGCTGACTATGACTTGAATCGCTCTATTTGTGAGCTGATTGACAATGCTCTTGATATCTGGGTGCGTGGGGGAAGATATAATCCTCTAAATATTCGAATCGACCTTAACAAAGATCAACAGACCATAAGTGTTTGTGATAACGCTGGTGGAGTGCTGAAGGAGAACCTGCGTTTTATTGTTGGTCCAGGGCAAACTACCAATCTACCCGAAGATGAAGTAATTGGAATTTTTGGAGTGGGAACTAAACGGGCAGTAGTTGCTTTGGCTCAAGATATCAAGATCACCACAAGGCACAATAAGGAAAGAACATATCGAGTGGAATTTGACCAGAATTGGATTAGGGAAGACGATTGGTCACTACCCTTATATGAAGTGGATGAAATCACCGAAGGAACGACGATCATCGAATTACAGAAACTTCGATTTAGAATAACAGATGGGGCAATAAATCATCTAAAAGACCACGTAAGAGCTACTTACGCACGATTTCTATTGAATAACCAATTAACTATTAGTATTAATGAAGACAGTTTAGCCCCACTCGATTTCGAAGATTGGGCATATCCCCCAAAATTTGAGCCTCATAAATATATTGGTGAAATAATAACAGAAGATGTAGGAACTGTAACAGTTGAAGTTGTCGCAGGCTTGTGTAAACAATCTAGCCCGGCAGTAGGAGAGTACGGAGTATATTTCTACTGTAATGATCGTTTGATTGCACGAGGGCTCAAAAGTTATGACGTTGGATATGCAAAAGGTCTAGCGGGGCTACCACATCCGAGTATTTCCATAGCGAGAATTATTGTTTCTTTAAAGGGACAAGCACAATCCATGCCCTGGAATAGTAGTAAGTCTGGGATAAATCCAAAACACCCCGTTTTTGTCACCCTCAGGAATTGGCTAATTCAAGTTGTTAAAGACTACTCGTCTCTATCCCGCAGATTGGTGAGTGATTGGTCAGACAAAGTGTTCAAGCATGTTTCAGGGAACATGGTTCAAATGGAAATCGATAACTTCCCAACGGCAAATAAGTCATACCTTCCACCACTGCCGAAATCAAAGCCACGCTATGGTGATTTAGTGAAACAGGCGAACCGAAAAATTGCCAAGAATAGACCATGGACTAGGGGTCTCTATGAGGGCATAATTGCAGTTAACACAATCTTCAAACAAAAACTCGAAGAGAAAAACCGAATATGCCTTATTCTCTTAGATAGCATCTTAGAAATTGCGTTTAAAGAATATCTTGTAAACGAATCCGGGCATAGATATAGTGACCGTTCATTATTGAACTTATTTGCGAATAGAACTACTGTTCAAGAAGAAGTCAAGAATTATGTAAATATTAGGGATAAAACATGGGCTAAAGTCGACTTTTATTACAGAATTCGCTGTAAACTAATACATGAAAGAGCCACAGTTTCAATAAGTGACAAGCAAATTGAAGATTTTTGCAGAGTTGTCCAGAAGATACTGAAAAAATTGTTTAAGCTTCGGTTCACTGTTTGAAAAATTGAGAAAATCGGGATAAAAGGAGTTGCCTTTTTTAAGGGGTTTCAGATAAATGAAAGCGGAGAATCCATGATTCCTATTAATACAGTAATTGCTAATAAAAAAGTCCTTTATGACAAGCGGTTTAGACCTGGGTATGATGTTGTTCTTGGTTGGAACGATGTTATAGATTTCCTCAAAGATGGTGCTCCACAACCAACACTTATTGTTACTTCTCCCCCATATAACATTGGAAAACCCTACGAAGATCGTGTTGAATTCAGAGAATACTTAGATTGGCAAAGAAAAGTGTTGAAAAGGTGCGTAGAGATTTTAAGTCCCAACGGAAGTATATGCTGGGAAGTTGGAAATTACATCGAAAACGGTGAGGTTTTCCCTCTCGATGTATATTTTTACAACATCATTAAGAAAGAATTGGGGTTACACCTCAGAAATAGAATAATATGGCATTTTGGGCACGGGCTTCATGCTAGTAAGAGATTTTCTGGTAGATATGAAACCATCCTCTGGTTCACTAAAACTGACGATTATATTTTCAATTTAGACGCTGTGCGAGTTCCTCAAAAATATCGAGGAAAACGGTCCTATAAAGGTCCAGACAAAGGAAAACCATCATGTAATCCTCTCGGCAAAAATCCCTCAGATAAATGGAAAATAGTCCTTAAAGATTGGGAAAAAGAACTTTGGGATATTCCAAATGTAAAAAGCAACCATCCTGAAAAGACGATTCATCCATCTCAATTTCCAATAGAGCTGGTAGAAAGGCTTGTTCTTGCTCTCACTAACGAAGAGGATGTCGTCTTTGATCCGTTTGCAGGAGTTGGTTCCTCAATAATTGCGGCTATCCTACATAATAGGAAAGGTGTAGGCGCTGAGAAGGAAAAACAATACACCGATATTGCCTTTGACAGGATAAGTCAAGCTCTCAAAGGAAAACTTAGAAAACGTCCTTTAGGAAAACCCGTATGGAAACCTAAAGGAACTGAAAAAGTAGCACGAATTCCCGAAGAGTGGAAGAATGATCAGAAATCAATCTCTGAGTTTGGCGTTAAATGAGTTGTTCTTGTTTTGGTCTCTTCATTACATCTATTCCCAAAATCAAGACAGGTATGTCGATATTTGATTCACCCCTCATTTCCAAATCAGTTTTCATCTGTTCAAAATAGGAAACACCAGTTGACATTTCACTAGCCAGGCTCAACATTGGGACTATCTCGACTCCAGAATCTATAATGCCTTGATTAGAAAAAATCGTCATTTTTGCGGCGACATTATAAACCATAAATGCATACTTGCCAAACTGAACTTCTACACCAACCTTATTCTTGACCTCATCCATTTCTCTAAAGCCTTTGTGTTTTTCTCCTGTTTCTGGAATCACTGTTTCCACACCAATTCTAACTGAATTCCACCCTTTTTCTTCAAACAGTTCAAAAAATCTCTTGTTGAGGTCAATGGGAGAGTAGAGCATCTTCCCTTTCATCGTTTTCTCTCTACTTTTCTTAGTTCTGCAAGCTAAAGCATCCACAAGCGAAATTACTTCTCTAATTTCCTTCAATTCGTTTACGTGAGTTTTCTCTAAGAATTCTTTGCCACCTTTAAAGGAAAATTCAGCTATAATCTCCATTTTCTTTCGGTGTCTCAATACCTTGCTTGTTGCTAATAAACTTTCTAAATAGGAAATGCGCGCTTAGGTCGAATATTATCCCAGAATATGCTAAGTCTTAACAGCGCCAGCGCCTAAGGCCAACCAAAGTTCCAAGAACCCCAAAAGAGTGTTGCACGGGCTAATCACGCCCATTCAAATGAACAAGCCCAAATGGTTATAACGGCTCAGTCTTAAACTTATTTTTCAATCGCTCGGGGTGGAATAAAATTGAAGAGAGGAACCCGATTCTTCTATTTTATGGGCGGGTTGATCCTAGTCCTGGCGGTATGGTTAGGAATCGAAACACAATGGAGCCAGTTAAGCGACGAAATCGCATTTTCAATGTTCCTGAATTTAATAATAGGATTATCCGTTGGGATTACGGAAATTGCAGTCGGCTGGCTTGTAGGTTTACATCTTGAAGAAAATTAGGAGGAAAATGCGTGAATCCAGAAAACATTTGGATAAACAGCGCGATAACTTTAGGTGCGATTGCATTTACTTTTTTTGTAATATTATATTTCATGAGGCTCGAAAGTAAAAAAGAAGGTATAAATCCCAGTAATATTGTCGCTTTCATCGATAAATATTCGTTAGTGTTTGGCGTGGTTTTCATAATTATCGGATTAGCGCTCTGGATTCCAATTCTAAACAGTTCTGAAAGCATATTTCGGTTTAAACCAGAAAGAGTAGAGTATGATTTTCCACCAGCGCCCGAACTAATTCCGCCAAACCACGTATGGAACTCTACCGTTCCACCGTATATTCTCATATTAGATTTTGCATATTTTAATACCCGATATTTTGTTTTCACGTCCTTAGGATTTCTGTCGTTAATAATCGGAGTAAATTTTATAATCGCGCCTGTGTTCCGGGGCATAAAAAAATTGTTCAGAGGCATAAAAAAATGGAGAGCAAGACAAAAATAAGAATCATTTTAGCCTCGGTCACCGTCCTTTTCCTGATTTTGATTGGATACTTAGTCTATCTCAGTTATCTCGATTACGAATATGAATGGACGGTCGAAGCGTTAACTATTGGCTCATTCGATTTTTTTGGCGCATTCACCTTTACGAGTTACAACGCACTGTTTGCAACTCTGCTTATATTCGGCATCTTTGTCCTACCCTTCGTCATTAACGAATTAGGAATTCTTGATAATTATCCAGATGAACCACAAGATGTTGACGTAGAAAAAGGACAAACCGTTCAAGACGCAGAAGAATCGTTTGACCGATTTGTCGGGTTTCTAAAAAGACGGTTCGGTTCAATCAATAAAATCAGGAATTATTCTTTACCCATTGGGATAACGTCAGCAATCCTCGGAGGTTTCTTAATTACGTTGCCGAGCATTTTCTTGACCGATTCCGAACTAATTTGGATTCCTGAAACGGAAGAATGGTTTGTTAGAGAATATTACGGGTTTATTCGCGGTCAACTCTTGCTGATAGGTATTCTACTCCTAGTGATTGGTCTCATTTTGATTAGACTGTACATACGTCGTCGCCGACACTCAGCGAACAAAGAAAAACTCAAACCGTTTACTGTTTAAGGTGTTCCCAGAGTATGTTAAGTCTTTCACAGCACTAGCATCTTAGACCAGCCTAATATCCAAGAAACCCCAAAAGAGTATGCACCACCAGACCAGCCAACAGATTGGCAAGCTATAGAAAGGAAAAAATTTCAAGATTTTACGAATCGCCTAGAGTATGGACAAGTTGCACCGTCTGGGAACGGAAACAGTGGGCGAACAGGTTAAGCGTTAAGGCGACGATATGCACAGACAGAGAATCTATAACTACAGAATCGCTGATCTCTGAACTTGAAAGGTTCACACGGTTACGGACACGATCAGGCGTAACGGATACCAAAATGCTTCTAACCCACCCTATTGAAGAAAATTGAGAAAAAAGCCTAATTTAAGCTGTTTTGGCGAAAAAGACCGTGAAAAAAGAACCGTTTTGAAACTACTTGGTTAGAAACCTGAGAAGCGCGCACACGTTACCAATCGATTTTGTTTAAGGTTAAATAGTATTAATAAACAGATAAATTCTTCACGAAACGCCTTTTTTCTTTTTGGTTTGGATGCGCACTTCTGTCATACCGATAAATTATCTGTGTAATAGAGTGGATTCATAAGTTTTATATAGTATACTATATAAGATTGTGTTACATTATATAAAATGTGAGGTGTTGTGTAATTTGCCGAGCTATATTACAGATAGGTATGCTGGAATTTTGACAAAAGAAGACATAGGACAGCTTTTCCATAAATTGACAGATAGTCTACAAGGCAATCGGTCCGAGGCTGCAAGGCAATGCGGTTTGACTGGAAAGGCAACTTACGACTGGGAAAAAGCTGCTTACTTGAAGTTGGGCACCAAACGAAAAGTGCTTGAAGCATGTCTTAGAACAGATTTTCTCAACACAATTGAATATCTACTTAGTCGGAGTAGCGAGAGGACTATTGATGTTCTTCGAACAATTTTATTAACCATGTACGCCGAGGCAATTGAGACAGTGTCCAAAGAACAATTTATCCATTTGATCAATAGGTTTGAGACCCTCAGAATCCAATATCGCGGGCTAATCAAAGATAGAATCATAGATGAAGTAACAGATATGCTATTAATGCTGCGACAAAAAGCTCTAGAATTGGAAGTACAAATACCCAAAAAATCGATTGATGACATATCCGCTAAAGAATTGTTAGACTTATTTCCTTTAATAAGTGAAATGTACCTCAACAATCCTCAAAGAGTTGATTACATTGCGAATACGTTAGATTTTCCTTTAGAATCGATTGAAATGTTATTGCCAACCTTTAAAAAACTGCAGCGTACTGGCGAAAAAGTTACTCCCGAAGTAGAAACTGTGGAACCAACTATTACTATTGCAGGGGGGGAGTTTTTTGGTAGAATATACACTAGAATGGGCACTCTGCCACATTATCAAACACGATATGGAATATCCAGAGATATAATGAAGAGGGTTTTTGAGAAAAGGAAAGTAATACCAACCTTTGGAACATTCAGTGAAAATCCCGAAGACGTTTTCCCCTCTATTCACAAAAGATGTATTAGTTACTCTGCTTTTGGAGGTGAGTTTTAGTGGAGATTCCAGAAGGACTTAAAGATCAGCTATTGAAAGAACTTAAATTTGTTATCAAAAAAGTGGATGAAGAACCGGATACCGATCGCAAACTGTACTTTCTTAGCGCTGCCCATGGAGCTATTAATCGAACCATACGTTTTTGCTTACAAAATGAGCTTTTGGTAGCGTATTCTGTACTTAATGCTTCCTATATGATGCTATTCGACCGTGTCAATCGAATAAAGGGTGGTGATGTTGCAGTTCAAATTCCTGACAACTGGGCAAAACAAATGGTGGATTATTTGTCAGAGTTGGTCAATGCTATAGAGGAAAATCAATCAATCTATCCGGCTCTTGAGAAGATTATTCGTTTGGCACACTCGACAACAGGACCAGGATACTATGTAGAGAGTTTTCTTGGATCAATGACGTCTGGCTAGTGAACTAAAATCTAATATCAGTCGAGGTGGGGGGCAAATGTGCATTGTAACTTGAGTGACAATTACGTCAATAATGCATCCAACACTAGTGGATTTGCCCGTATCCAAGAAGAAGCCCTCGAAGATATCAGAGTTACATTTAATTTCCCCGCTACTTTTGGAGTCACAACTGAACAATTGTCATCAGTCCGCTATAATCCCGATCCTGAACATCAAGCAGATTTTTTTATAAGAGACGTTCGAACTCAGGGTGGTTTTTTCCTTAATCATCCCCAAAGAGTTTTCGTATTAGGTCACCGTAATTGGTGTGCCAATCCTCAGTTGACTGGTTCACAAATAATTCGAGGGCGCTATCTCTATTTGCCAGCTGCAATCCTTCTTCATGAAAATGGGGATAGCAAAAATTCATGGTGTCGAAAGACTCTCATACATGAAACGCTTCATAGCGTATCGCTTTATAGCCGAATTTGGGATAGATTTCCAAATGTTATTAGATTGCATAGGACCTTGATCGAAGGAATCACCGAGTGTCTTGTAGGCTATATTCTCCTTCATCGACATCCAGATTGTTACCAAGGCTGGAAAACAAACCAGTTGGATAGGTGTTCGATATCTTATCGAGACAACGTGAAGTTATGGTGTAGTTTTTGTCAATGGGTTGGAATTAGAGGCCTAGCAGAGTTTTACCTCTCATCGCAAGGAAATCCAACTGATATTTGGAATCAATTTGTCCAATCCGTTCAGTCAAGAGGGTATTCTAATTTCAATTATCAACTAGACTTTACAAGATCCTTTAAAGAGCCAGAATTTAGACAGATTTGTGTTGAAACGTTTCCAGATTTCAGAGAAATTTATGAATCACTTACGAAATCGTTAGATTTTTCTCGGATACCCTAAAGCATGTTCAAACCCAAGTTTAGGATGCAAACAAATTGGAGTTACCTCAAGCAAAAGCTAGAACGCTCCCACAAACTCCCTCTTTTCAATATACACGCTAGTCAGTTAGAAGATAGGTATTTCTTGCCTTAGGGTGCTATTTGGTAAACGCCTCTGGCGATTCGTTTGATGTAATCGTTGCTAAGCAGATAATGGAGCTGCGATTTGAAGGTGTTTGTTGTTGCGAATGTGTGGCATGTGGCGCACACTTTTTTGTCCAAGTCTGTGTAATGCACACTACCTTTGGCAAGTATTTCCATGATAGTTTTGCGGAGAATGTCCCGCTCTCGATCCTTCATGCTAGGTGAACCTCCACAGCGCACCCATTCTTTTTGGAGCCCTTTGAAAACAAAAAAGAGGGGAGTTGCGGGAGATGTCTCCACAGCAAGTATGATTTGTACAATCAAATCCTCCCTTACAGGTTTTCTTCTATCCTCCGCGCGCGGGCTCGCATCTTTTCTATAATCTATTAATTATAGAACGAGCAACCGATTGCACTACATTTCGCTCTACTGTAACAAGTCCTGCTTCATACGATGCTCCCCCAGAAGAACTGACAACAAAATTCATGGAAGATACAGTAGCAACAGCACGATCAACCACGATTAGTTTTGCATGAACTGAATCGTCATAAGTTATTGATACGCCTTCTTCTTTTAGTTTTGAATGATACTTTTGTCTCATTATCTGATGATACCGCTCAGAGGTGGGTGAACGGGTTACTAATCTTACACGGGTTCCTTTCGCAATCGCTGATGTGAGCGTGTTACTAAGATGGCACCGCTCGACATATGGATTTGTCACTAGAACATCTACATTGGCGTGTTCGATTAATTTCTCCGACAACTCATCTAGAAGCTTATCTTCAAGAAAGAAGTGATTGAGTTCAGTGTTTATCCTCTTTTGCCTTCTCCAGTTGTAAAGCCAATCAATAAGACTTTCTTGTATTTTTTCAAGAAATTCTCGATATTCATTAGAAAGCTCTTTTGAATTTGACCAAAATCTGCTCTTATCTTTATTATGGTTAAGGAGTTCAGCCTCAAGCAATTCATTAAGAGCAGTCTCTAACTGTATTTCAGAAAGTCCTAATTTTTTGAGCATCTCACTCTTTTCATACACACCATCTAAAACAACTGCTCGAAGTATTTTTCCTTTCCACGAATACCAGAATAATGGTTCTACAGTCAAGACATCACACCTTCTCAAAATAGTCTATTTTTGTATATAGTTAAAAATTAATCTGTGTGTTAGTTTGGGTTTGGGGTTAAAATTTAACCCTTTAATATTTAAAAAAAGGGGGGAGTTGCGGGGGATGTCTCCACTTTATGTAGGATTTGAACGTATCCTCCAAAGAATGACTGAATTAACGTATCCGAAAGAAAAAATCGAGGTAATCGTGATAGATGACGCGTCTACCGACCGAACAGGCAAGAGGGCGAAAAAATTTGCCGAAGAACACAA